>VOFD01000628.1_pt1 | contig 16001 bp, 23 predicted proteins | sample 5384101 | NCBI WGS metagenome assembly VOFD01 (sample SAMN12384723, study PRJNA508395) | human gut metagenome | isolation source: healthy gut C | host: Homo sapiens
CAATTTTGTGATCTTTAATATAATCAATTAAATAATCAACATCATCTAATGTTTCTCCAAGGCCTAAAATCACTGTAATAGCTTTTTGGAATCCCAAATCTCCAGCTATGTCTAACATATTGCTTATTTTATCTAATGATTTACTTGGACATACTTTTTGATGTAATTCAGGATTAGCTACTTCAACAGCTCCGGTAATTCCTTTTATTTCTGAGCCATATTCTTCTAACTCGTCTGTAATTCCTGTATTTAACCAAACACTGTCTCCAGTGATGTTTTTGATGGTGGTTGCTATTTCTTTAATTTCTGCAGTTGTAAATGATTTGTAACCGCCTGAAAGGAATTCAATATTCCAGTTTAGGCGTTTACACATTTCTGCTTCAGCATATATATTGTGTACATTACGTCTAGCTTTAGTGGGGTCTTTAATTTTATCTTTTTGAGTAGACATGTAACAAAAAGCACAGTCTCCTTTATCGCACCACCAGGAAAGGAATATTGCTCTTTCAAGACTAATTTCATTACCATGTTTTTTTAGTGTGGTTTCATTTGCCTTTTTATTAAATCAAATATGTCAGAATCCATTTTAATCATTATTCTTTATTGTTTGTTTTAATATTAATAGTTAAAGTTATATATTAGTTTATCCAAACTATATTATAGTTTGCTTCTAATTTTATTTAGATGTAATTTAATCAAAACATTTATATAGTATGAAAATCAAACTAATTAATACTGTTTGAAGTCTTTTGATTTGAATGGGTTTATTTGGTTAAGACTGGTGGGTACTCACATGCCATCGTAGCTCAGTAGGTAGAGCGTTCGGCTGTTAACCGATTGGTCACAGGTTCGAGCCCTGTCGATGGCGCTTTTGGGCCCATAGCTTAGCTAGGTAGAGCGTCTGGCTCATAACCGGAAGGCCATGGGTTCGAACCCCATTGGGCCCATTTCAATTAAATTATGTCATTTGTTGCTCCGGTGGTGTAGTCCGGCCAATCATTTCGGCCTTTCGAGCCGAAGACTCGGGTTCGAATCCCGGCCGGAGCATTTAAAAACTTGTTAAGATTTTTAATGGTTTCTATGTATCCTTTCTTTTTTGTATAAGCGGGGGTGCCCGAGAGGCCAAAGGGGACAGGCTTAGGACCTGTTGACGCAGGTCTACCAGGGTTCAAATCCCTGCTCCCGCATTCTAACAATTTTTATTTATTTCTTATGCCGGGGTAGGGTAGGCGGTCATCCTACGGGACTGTGGATCCTGTGACTCGGGTTCAAATCTCGGCCCCGGCCCCATTATTAAAAAAACTATTTTTTATGAGATTATTTCTATGGCTAAAAAAGGGTCTGCTGAAGAAAGAGATTTAGTGCATAAACTTTGGGAAAGAGATTTTGCAGCTATGAGAGCTCCAGCTTCTGGAGTGCAACTAAAAAACCTTTACCTGATGTTGTAGCAGGAAACGGTAAATTATATTTAGCTATTGAAGTTAAAACTACAACTAAAGATAAAATTTACATAGATTTTCCTCAAATTGATGCATTATGTGAGTTTTCTGAAAAATTCGGTGCTAAACCATATATTGGAGTTAAATTTAAGTACACAAAATGGTTATTTTTAGAACCTGAAAAAACTCCACGTACCAAAAGCGATAATTATAAAATTGAAAAAGATTTTGCCCTAGAGAAAGCTTTGGAAATTGATGAAATCACCGGCATTGATAGGCAAATGAAATTTTGATAATAACATTTATATAGGAATTAAATCATATTAATAATAGTATGTTATTATGACATATCTGTTGGGGTTATAGTGTAACCTGGCATCATCTGGGACTCCAGTTGTCTTTGAAGAAAATATACGCGTAACTGAACAGTATCCGTTGTGATGATCAATTGGAGTACTGAGGCAAGAGACATCCCAGGATCGGGGTTCAAATCCCTGTGACCCCATTTTTATAAAAAACTATTTTTAAATATTATAATTTCAATACTATTTTTATGAATTCTAAAGATATTATATGGATTCCAGGTTATAATTTAGATTCTAACTGTTATCTGATTGATGATATGTTAGTTGATACTGGAGCCGGAGATAATAAAGAATACCTTTTTTCTAAACTTAAAGAACATGATGTCAATCCTGAAGATATTAAATTAATTGTTAACACACACTGTCATTTTGATCATGTTAATGGTAATTGTTTTTTCCCTAATGCTAAAATAGCTATTCATAAAATTGATGCAATCGCTTTAATGGAAGATGATAATCCTGATACTGTAGCCAGTCATTTTGGCCATGAAATTAAATGCCATAAAGTGGATATTGAATTGGAAGAAGGGGATAAAATAAAGGATTTTGAAGTTATTCATACTCCAGGTCATTCTAAAGGAGCTATCTGTTTGTGGGATGGTGAAAATCTAACTAGTGGAGATACAGTATTTGGTCATGGTGGTGTTGGCAGAACTGACATTGGAGGCAGTTTTTCTGATTTGAAAAAATCTGTAGAAAAACTGAAAAAATTAGATGTTAAAACAATCTATCCGGGTCATGGGATGATTGACAATAATGGGAAAAAGAGTATTGAAATGTCTTATTCTCTTTTTTAAATTATTTTTCTAATTTTTTAGCTACTTTTTAAATGCTCCTCTTTTTACAAGAACAGTAACTTTTTCGCCTCGGCTTATAACGCTATCTGTTTGTGGTATTACCAGTTTGCCTTTTTGATATGTGGCAATTATAATGTAATCTTTTGTTGGTGATATTTCCCCTATTTTCTTTCCAACAACCTTGTCATTGGTTATGGTCATATCGAAGATTTCAGCATCTCCTTCGCCAAGTGTAATTAGGTCTGCAACATTAGGTCTTGTTACAAGTTTTTCTAAAAGTCCTGCAGCTGTAACTTCCGGACTGATTACATTGTCTATTCCGACTTCCATAAACGCTTCTTCGTGGTCAGGATTACTTACTCTGGCAATAATTGTTGGAACATTATATTTTTTAACTAAAATACAGGATAATAGGTTTGCTTCATCATTTCCAGTTGTAGCTATGAAAAAGTCTGCATCTTCAATATTGGTTTCTTCTAATAATTTTGAACTAGTTCCATTTCCACATATTACAAGTGCATCAAGTTCTGCAGCTACTTCTGAGCATAATGATTCGTCACTTTCAATTAAAGTGATGTCGTGTCCATCTTCTATTAATAAATTTGCAAGGTTAAGGCCTACACGACCTCCACCCATTATTATAATATACATTTCAATTCTCCCTCTTTGTAATACATTAAATTTATTTTTGAATATTATAAATATTTTCATTTTTTAAATATTTCAAAAATAGCTCTGAATAGGACCAGCACAGGATAAATTTCCAGTCTTCCTACCCACATGTTTAAAACAGATACTATTTTTAAAACAGGATTAAGAGTATTGTTCAATACTCCAATATCCAATCCGTTGTTTCCTTGGAGCGATATTATACTAAATAAACTGTCGAATGGTGGATATCCATAAAAACAAAATATAATCCAGGTTATTGCAATGATGACAAGGTATAATGTTATAAAGTTCCCGGTTTTTCCTATTTCTTTTTCGGACACTCTTCTTCCAGATATTTTAATAGGGATTACTCTGCCGTCTGGTGAAAGGATTTCTTTTATGTGTCTGTAAATAGCTTTAACATAAGTTATTACTCTGTAAAGTTTAATTGCACCTACGGTAGATCCGCTAGAACCACCCATCAACATCAAAATCATCAGGATAACTAATATAAATGATGGCCATCCTGCCATGGTGGAAGCCAGTTGGACATTAGCTCCTGTTGTGGTAATTGATGAGGTAACTGTAAATAAAAGGTCAATCGGCACAATATGAGATGCTAGATAAAGAATTATTGTAACAAAAGTGATTATACAGATTAATGTTTTAAATTGCAAATCCTGAATTAATGATTTTCCTTTTGTTTTGATAATTTTATAATGTGCTAAAAAGCTTGTAGCTCCTAAAATCATCAATACAATTGAAATAAGATAAATCAGGTCATTGTGATAATATCCGATATTTGCATTTTTAATACTCATTCCGCCGGTTGCAATCATACAAAAGGTATTACAAATAGAATCAAAAGTCGGCATTCCGGCTAAATGATATAGTATAATTCCGACTATGGTATAAATCAGGTAAATTTCAATGGTTTTTTTAAGTGTGGTTTTAACACTTGGTTTCAGGCGTTCTTCACGGGCTTCAGATTGGTATAATTTGGCAGTTGCAGTACCTGGTCTTGTTAAAACACCAATTACCATAACTACCACTCCTAATCCTCCAATCCATTGTTCAAATGCTCTAAAAAAAATAATATGCTGTGGGGCAATATTTCAACATTATCAAACATTGTTATTCCGGTACCTGTTAATGCTGAGGTACTTTCAAAAATACCGTTTAAAAAATCAGTTCCTGTTGCAAGTGAGATTACGACTCTCCAACAATACCTGCCCACATCCAGGCAATTGATGAAATCATCATTCCGTGTTTCAGTTTCATCTTGTTGCTGGAGTATTTGTCAAGAGTTTTCATACATATGTATCCTAAAATAACTGAAAAAACTCCAGGAATAATAAAACAGCTATAGTTAAATTCGAAATAGATTAAATCGATAAGTAATGGGGATAAGCACATTAATCCCACACAAATCATCACTACTCCGGAATATCTTGTAACTATGCAAAGATCTGTTTTAGTTATATATTTCATCATTTTATGTTTTTGAATAAATAGCTATATAAATATTAACTAGCAAATCTAAAATAAGTATATTCTATATTAGTTGTGTGAAATCATGAAACATAAATCATTAATATTTCTATTTATCAGTTTTTTCTTATTTTGGGAGTCATGCTCTGGTTTGTAGGGATTGGGAGCTTTAAAAATAGCTAATTTGTGGTTTATCGCATTAGCTGTTTTAATTCAGGTTTTACTTATTATTTATACACTTTGCGTTGGCAAATCATTAACAAGATGGATGGTATTGAAATATCTATTAAGGAATTATTTCCTATTGTTATGGTTGGTTTAGCTACAAATAATATTACTCCCTGCTGGAAGGGGTGGTGGAGAACCTGTAAGGGCATATATCCTGTCAGAGATAAAGGATATCCGATGGAAGAGACCTTTGCAACTGTTGTGGCTGATAAAGCTTTAGACACTTTTCCATTTGTTTTCTTGGCTATTTTGACAATTATTGGAATCACTTTCTACTTTAAGCTGGATTTATGGATTTTAATATTGATGATTGTTGCAGTAATAGCTATTGTGGCTTGTTTAATTTTACTTATATATATGTCTGTAAATCCAAAATTCGGTAAAAGGTTGATAATTGGATTATTGGATTAATTAGAAGATTTTATAAGAAAAATTCAGATGAATTGGAACAAAAGGTACACACTGTAATTGACGGGTTCCAGGATACAATGAAACTTGTAATTTCTGATAAAAGGATTTTGCATTATGCTCTGCCTTTGTCATTTATCATATGGATATTTGAGATTTTAAGGGTTTATGTTGTGTTTTTAGCATTTGTAGCTCATGTAAGTCCGATTATTATTGGTGAAGTATTTATTATGGCATCATTAATAGGTATGATTCCACTGTTACCTGGTGGACTTGGAGCTGTAGATGGAGTAATGATTTTATTTTACTCAACAGCAGGAATATCTGCTTCATTAAGTGCAGCTGCCACTGTTATTGAAAGGTTAATTTCATTCTGGTTAGCTACTGTAATTGGTATGCTGATTTTACCTCATTATGGCTCTTCAGTTCTTGATAAAATTTCATTAAGTTCAAAATCCGATGATGAATCTGATGATGAACTGCTGGAATAATTAAATAGAAAACTTTATTTTATTTACTTTCTATATTTTTTAGTATAGCAAAAATTAATTTTTTGTAAAATATTTGGTGAAAATATGGAAATTAATGGCGTAGAAATTAAAGATAATTATGCAGAAGGTTTTGGAATTAAAGTAACTAGAATTTTAGTTACAGCAGCTACTAAAAAGATTAGCTAAAATTGCAGCTACTGAAGCTACTGGATACGGAACTTCTGTTATTGGATGTCCTGCAGAAGCAGGTATTGACTGTTACGTACCACCAACTGAAACTCCTGACGGAAGGCCAGGTTATGTAATTATGCTCTGTCAAGGATCTAAAAAACAATTAGACCACGAACTCCTTGAAAGAATAGGTATGTGTATTTTAACTGCACCAACTACTGCAGCATTCAATGTTCTTGATGACGCTGATGAAGAACTCAAAACTGGTTTCAAATTAAAATTCTTCGGTGACGGATTTGAAGATGAATTAGAAATCGACGGTAGAAAAATGCATTCTATCCCAATTATGTCTGGTGATTTCTTAGTAGAATCTACTTTTGGTTTCAAAGCTGGTGTAGCTGGTGGAAACTTCTTTATCTTAGCTGAAAATCAAATGGCTGGTGTAATGGCTGCTGAAGCTGCTGTTGATGCTATTTCAGCTGTTGAAGGTGTAATCACTCCTTTCCCTGGAGGTATGGTTGCTTCCGGTTCTAAAGTAGGTTGTAACAATTACAAATTCTTAAATGCATCTACAAACGAAAAAAATGTGTGTAACTTTAAAAAGACAAAGTTGACTCTGACATCAGAGAAGATGCTAATGGTGTATTTGAAATCGTTATTGATGGTATTGATGAAGAATCAGTACGTGCTGCAATGAAAGCAGGTATTGAAGCAGCATGTAATGTTCCTGGAGTATTAGAAATCGATGCTGGTAACTTCGGTGGAAACTTAGGAGCTTACAAAATCAACTTACAAGATTTATTCTAAGGGCATTATCCCTTTTTTTTTCTATTTTTTTTATTTTAATTTTCTTATTCTTGAATATTTACTCGTTTTTTAAAAATTGCTCTTACTTTGAAATATTGTTTTCAAATCCAAGTGAAATTATATATTTAACATGAGATATAAGATATTTTGGAGCATGTAATGGTGTTATTGCATGCTCTGTGTTTTGCAGATATGTGGTATGAATATTGATGCAAATTCTCGGGTTAGTTTTTTGTGATACAAAAAGAGTTCAGTTAGGTATTAACTAGCTGGACATACTTTTTGTATTTGGTTAAAATCCATAATCTGACCTTTTAACACTTTAAAACTGGTTATGTGCCCATTTTTATATGGGCACTACTTCTATTTTTAAATTTTAAAATTAAAAAGAATTATTAAATACAATTTTTAAATGTATATCTGGTTGGTGATTTTTATGGATCCTATAGATATGACTGTTACAGATTTAAATTGTGAATATTTGGGCTTATCAAGACTTTGTTTAATGGAATCTGCAGGAAAATCTCTCGCAGAAGAAGTTGGAAAAATAGCTGTTTATACATTTTCAAAACCTGTTAAAATAATTATTTTCACAGGATCGGGAGGAAATGGTGGTGATGGTTTTGTAGCAGCAAGATATCTTTTAAACAGAGGATATGATGTTGATATTTATATGTTAAAAGAAAACGGAATTCATTCAGCTGAAGCTAAAACTAACTATGAAATACTTGAAAACATGAACCCCCGCTTTTCTCATTTGACAGTTCATAATCTAAATACAATTGAAGATATTGATAACTGTGAAGTAGCAAATAGTGACAGCTTTTCAGAGTTTATCATTATAGACGGAATTTTGGGAACTGGCATTAATGGTAAATTGAGAGAAAACATTAAAAGAGCTATTGAAGTTATAAACAGTTCCAATGGCCTGACAATTAGTGTTGATGTTCCGTCTGGTCTTGACCCGTTAACTGGCCAGATACATGATGTAGCAGTTAAACCCCAGTATACTGTAAGTTTTCATAAAGTAAAAACAGGAATTCACAAGGCAGGCGAAGAAAAAGTTGGGGGAATTGTAACCTGCGATATTGGAATTCCTATTGAAGCAGAATACTTTATAAATCATGGGGACATGATTAAACTTAATAAAAAGATCTTTAAAATCACACAAAGGAAATAATGGTAAAGTTTTAATTGTTGGTGGCAGTAAAGAGTATTCAGGGGCTCCAAGTATTGCAGGACTTGCAGCTATTGGTGCAGGGGCTGATTTGGTCTATGTTGCAGCTCCTGAATCTGCAGCTTTGGCTATTTCAACACATCCTGATTTGATTGTAAATTCGCTAAAAGGAGATTATTTAACTGCGATTCATGCTGAAGAAATTTTAAAGATGGCTGATAAAGTTGATGCTGTTTTATTAGGTCCTGGAGCAGGTATTAATGATGAAACCGGAAAACTGTTAAATATTTTGGCCAGTAAAATTAAAAAACCATTAGTTTTAGATGCAGATGCTCTAAAGCAGGTTAAACCTCAAATTATTAAAAATAGGGATGATGTAATTTTAACTCCTCATATTTTTGAGTTCAAGTCATTTTTGGCAAAGACATTAAATTAGATTTGGACAGCTATGATTTTGCTGAAGTTGATGAAAACATCTCTGAGTTCCAGCAGGTTGTAAAACAAATCAGCGGTGCAGTTGTAGTTAAGGGAGCAATAGATTTGGTAATTCAGAAAAATAAATTTAAACTTAATAAATCCGGAAATCCTGGAATGACTGTTGGAGGAACAGGTGATGCATTGGCGGGAATAGCTACTTCATTACTATCTAAAGGTTTGAATGCATTTGATGCAGCTACTTTAGCTATTTTTATCAATGGTCTTGCAGGAGATGAAGCATATCTGGAAAAAGGTTATGGATTTGGAGCTACAGATGTAGTTGCACATATCGGAAAGGTAATTAAGGGATAATATGGATTATGTTAAAGGTATTTTTAAAAAACAGGCCTAACAGATTCATAGCTGAAGTTGAAGTTGACGGAAAAATTGAAATAGCTCATGTGCCTAATACCGGAAGATGTAAAGAGCTTTTTGGTTGATGGTGCTGCAGTTTATCTTAAACCTTCTGATAATCCGAAAAGAAAAACCAGATTCACTCTTCATTTTGTTGTAAACAAAGGGGAGCTGGTGTCACTTTACTCGCAGGAAGCCAATAGTATTGTGTATGATGCAATATTAAATGGTAAAATAAAAGAGCTTCGGGGTTATTCATATCACCAAAGGGAAAAACAGGTTGATGATTCAAGAATTGATATATATTTAGCTAATCTGGAAGATGACTGTTGCGGAATGGAGTTTTTAGTTGACAGCTGTTATATTGAGGTTAAGGGAGTAACTTTAATAGTTGACGGTGAGGCAAGATTTCCGGATGCACCAACTGAACGGGGAGCAAAACACTTAAAAGAATTAATTAAGCTTAAAAATGATGGAAATCGTGCTGTAGTATTTTTCTTAATCCAGCATCCTGCAGGCAATGATTTCAGACCTAACTGGGAAAATGATCCTAAGTTTTCCCAAACTTTAGTTGAAGCTGAAAATGCAGGTGTTGAAATACTTGTCTATAAATGTAATAATACTCTTGAAGGTATTGAATTAGTTCCTAAGTCTTTAGATTATGATTTAAGTAGAAAATAATATATTTTACAGTTAATAGATATATTATTTCATATTATTTTTTTTAAAAAAAATTTGGTGAATATATATGGAAAAGAAAAAAAATATAATTATAGTTCTTGGAATTGTTGTAGTAATATTAATTGTTGCATTGGCTGCAATTATGTTAGTTAATTCTTCTGATTATGAATCAAAAGAGTATAATTCTGCTATTGTTGAAGGGGCTTGTTTTAATATTCCTTCCGATTTTGTGTTGAACTCAACTTTTTATGACTATGGAAACTTAACTGATGATGAGATTAGGGAAATGGTAAGTATTGATGAAAATTATGTTGATGAAGAATATTATGATGATGAGGATATACAACAGATGTCTTTTTTTTTGATAATTTTACATCTACTGGAACAGGGGAGATAATGATTAGTGCAGTTCCTATTGATGTAACTAAAGAAGAATTTGATGAAGAATGGGTTAATCTTCCTTCTTTAATGTCTGAAGAATTCAGTGAAGATATTCCTGGTTTAGATGTATCTTCTGCGATTCAAAAAACCCATTCTAATGTTACAGGTTATGAAATATCTATGGTAAACTCAACTAATTCTAATGAAAGTGCAGTATTATTCATGTTTTTTGATGGGGATATGATGTTTACAGTTACAACCTCTCAAAATGGAACTCAGCCAGTTATAAATCTGGATGACTTATTAGCTAATATTACTCAAGAACCTGTTAAGCAGTATATTATGTGAGTGTAGTTAAAATCTGCACTTTCTACTTTATTTTAGCTAATGTTTCTCCGATAGCCTCATTAATTACTAAAGTAGCTAGATTATCGTAGTCTGTCTGGCTTTTGTTAATTAAAACTAAATTTTTGCCTTTGAAATAATTTATAAGTCCTGCTGCAGGATATACGACAAGTGATGTTCCACCAACAATTAAAGTATCTGCAGACATAATGTATTGGGTTGATTTATTTAAAATATTCATATCCAGTGCTTCTTCGTATAAAACAACATCAGGTTTTATAATTCCTCCGCAGGTACAGTGGGGGATACCTTCACTTTCTAAAATAAAGTCCAGATTATATTCTTTTTTACATATTTCACAGTAATTTCGATAAACACTTCCGTGAAGCTCCAATACGTTTTTGCTTCCCGCTTTCTGGTGTAGGCCATCAATATTTTGCGTAATGATGGCTTTTAGTTTGCCTTCTTTTTCTAATCTGGCCAGCGCATAATGTGCAGAATTAGGCTCTGCTTCTGGAAAAAATTAAACAGTCTTTATAATAGCTAAAAAACTCTTCGGTATGTTCTAAGTAATAGCTATGTGAAACTAATCTCTCAGGTGTATCGCCATATTTTTTCCAGGCTTTTAAAAATTCCGGATTCACTTCTGAAATCAGGAATTCCACTTTCAGTTGATACTCCTGCACCTCCAAAAAATACAATATTGTCTGAAGCATATATGATTTCTTGTAGTTTTTCTATTTTGTTCATAGTATAGCATTATTTGCTATGTAATATATAGTTTTCAGTTAATTTTATAATTTATAAAGATTACATATATTAAATAAGTTGAATTATTTTAAATTCAACTTTTCTGTGGAGTGGGTTAAAATGAGGGAGTTATTTGAGAAAATGATTGATGAATCAATGGCTGCTCAAAGAGCCGACATTGACACAATTAAGAAAAAAAAAAGAGGGACTGATTTTAAAATAAAAGATGCAGAACCTTATGTTAAAGTAGCATCAAAAATGGGGCTATTGATAATCAGGCTCAAAGTGTGTTTGATTTACATGTAAATTCTGTTAAAACACATTTTGATACATTGTGCAGTCTTACAGATACTGTTATACCTGAAGATGATCCTTTTGTTGAGCATTATCAAACTCCTCCGGTTCTTGAGATATTAACTGAAGAAGATGCTGGTTTTTCAGATAGCTTAGATAAATTTATAGATAAGATAGCTTCATGTGAAGCATTAATTGGAAAAGAAGTTATAAGACGTTATGGAGGTTTTTATGGTCCTACATGTGTTGTTGATTTTGCTTTAATTCCTGGAAGTACAAGTAATGTTGTTAATCAAATACTGTTAGAAACAGATATTCCTGAAAATCATAAGCAAGCTATTTTAGCTGCTAAATCATGGGGTATGAATACTTCTTATGGTGTTGGGGAAGCTTTTGCTAATGCTTTGGAAGGCGGTTCAACAGCTGCCGAAGCAGTTAGTGAAGAAATAACTACATTACAAAACATATATAAAAACCCAATTGAAGCCCAAGGCCAGCTTATGGATAATGCGGGTCACTCTTCTTTTGATGTAAGAAAATATATGAATTCCTATAAGAAAAAAATGAGAAGTACAGTTATTGCAGCAATGGGAGATGATGTCCATTATGGTAATATTTTAACTGTTCCTGCATACTGTGTAGGCGATATTGCTCATCATATTTCTCAGTCAACATTCAATATGTGTAAGGATGACATGACGATGGGAATTATTGAGGCTACAACATATTGAAACATCATTAAGAGATAATTTAGACAATTTTAAAAGCGTATTTGATGTATTGTCACTTGCTACTGGTTCATCGGCATGTGCAACTGAGTATATTCTTGAACTGGATGGTTTCAATGCAGTTATGATTGTTGATTTATTGACTAAACGTTTCCATAATTTTGTTCAGCAGTTTCCAACAAGAGGTGCTGCTGCAGAGCTGCACAACTGTGACTTTATGGACATGATTTACAGAGGTTGGGGATTTTTAGACAAAGCTAGAAAAGGAAGAGCTTCTGAATCAGGTATATTAAAACCATTAGTTTCTGGTTTTGAAGTTAATTTAAATCCTGTTGAAGAAAATGAAGTGATTATGAACCTCAAAGGTATGCATATCCTGCATGTGCAATTTCTGTTAGGTTCTCTTCTTTAATGAGATTGGCAGATTATCCTTGTTTGCTTACCAGTGAACCAATAACTGCAACTATGATGACAAATATCATGGCTCTTAATAAAGAAGATGCTGGATCTCCAGTTAAAGGTTGTAAGAATTGTGCGTCTGCTTCATTAATTGATTTCAGACATGATTTCTGTCAGTGGAAAGATGCAGTATAAAGTAGGTGTGTTATATGGCGCCATGCGGTATTGGAAAAAAATTCATTGCTGAATTGCTTGGAACATTTTTCTTAGTATTTTTGGAACAGGTTCTGCAGTTATCACATTGATGATATCAGAATCAGTTAATCCAAATAATGTGGGCATTGGAATTTTAGGCGGTTTGGGAGATTGGATAGCTATTGCACTGGCATTTGGTTTAACTGTAATGGTTTGCATTTATCTTTTTGGAAGAATTTCAGGAGCTCATTTAAATCCTGCAGTTACAATTGGATTGCTGGTTAGTAAAAAATATTTCTTTAGCAGATTCTGTGTATTATATTGTAGCTCAGGTAATAGGAGCTTGTTTCGGAAGTTTAGCAGTATTTTTATGTTTAGGAATGCCTTCAGTAGTTGTTGAGGTTTAGGTGCAACTGCTCCTGGCATGGGTGTAAGTTATTTACAAACAATATTTGCGGAATTTATTGGAACTTTCTTTTTAGTGCTTGTAATAATGGGTGTTGCTGTTGATAAAAAAGCTACTCCTAATTTTGCAGGTTTATCTATTGGTTTTACAGTAACTGCAGTTATTATCTTTTTAGGACCATTTACTGGAGGTTCTATAAATCCTGCACGTACATTTGCTCCTTATTTGATGGATTATTTGGTTGGCGGAATAAATCTTTGGATGTATTTCCCAATTTATTTAATAGGTCCAATTGCAGGAGCTATTGCTGCAGCATTGGTATATACTTATCTGGCTAAAGACAATGATGTTTGTGAAATACCTGGACCATTTAATTAGTTGCTATTAGTTGATAGTAACTAATTTTTATTTTTTTTTAAAAAAGTAATTTAAGATAGCTGTTTAAGCTATCTGTTAAGTTTTTTTTGATAGTTTGCAGCCTGCAAACCGTGGTATTTGATCATACCTTCAACTTCTCTTTGATCAGTTTCTTTATCTTCAAAAGTAATTTGTTCAATACTGTGTAAGCTGAAAGGAGATTCTCTGGTTAATGGTGCAATGGAACCTTTAAAGAGTTTCATTGTAACTTCACCACTTACTCTTCTTTGCATATGGTCAATAGCTTGATCGATATCTTCTCTTAAAGGTTCTTGCCATAATGCTCTGTATACTAAATCAGCATAAAGTGTACTCATGTACTCTGCAAATCTTAATTCATCAGTAGTAAGTACTAATTCTCTAATGCCTGGTGAGCCGCAATCAGTAATTTAGCACCTGGAACTTCATAGGTTTCCCTACTTTTTAAGTCCGATCATTCTGTTTTCAATAGTATCTACTCTACCAATACCATTTTCACCAGCAATTTCATTAGCTTTTTTAATAATGTCAATAAGAGCATCATTTCTCCATTTATAGCTACTGGAATACCTTCTTCAAATTCAATAGATACTTTTTTGAGGAGTATCAAGTGCATCTTCAGCAGAAGCAGTCCAAGCATAAATTTCTTCAGGAGGTTCATTTGCAGGATCTTCTAAAATATCTCCCTCAATGGATCTTCCCCAAATGTTTTCATCAATACTGTAAATTTTATCAGAGTTTAATTTAATGCCTTTTCAGCAGCATAAGCTTGTTCTTCAGTTCTTGTTAAGTTTAATTCTCTGATTGGTGCAATGATATCTAAATCAGACATAGCTAAAATAACTGCTTCAAATCTGAATTGATCGTTTCCTTTTCCAGTACATCCGTGTGCAATAGCTGTTGCTCCTTTTTTTTTGGCAATATCGATAATTTTTTGAGCAATTAAAGGATTTCTTCATCGCCTTGTCCTACATCTACACATGCAGTAATAACTTCAACATCATATTTTTCTTCTAATAATTTAACACAAACAGAAGTGTCTAATCCACCACTGAATGCAAGAACTACTTTGTCCATTTGATCACCATAATAAATATTATAAATTAATTTCTATTTTTAATAGTATTTAATATTAATTTAAAATCAGTGTTTTTAATTTATCAGTTAATTTTGTAATTTATTTTTTCTTTGTTTGTTGCAAATTTGTTTTATATTTTTAAAATCTAATTTTTTTCCATTTTAGAAAATTATTTTGATTTTTTTAATTAAATAATGTGGGAAGTGTCTTATTATATTGTTTCATTAATTAAAAAGTATGTTTAAGAAAAGAAAATTATTTATTATATTAAGTTAAAATAAATGTAAAAAATATTTGATATGTGGGAATATGAACAGAAAAAAAAAACTGATTATACTTATCCTTATTGTATGTATTATTGGGATATTTGCATTTGTAGGAAGTTTCTTTTAGGAGAGGTCCTAGTCTGGCTTCAGGTGATAAAAACATATTGGTCCTGGCTAGTGACAAAGATGAACAGCCTGGTGGCGGTGTAGATATGGCATACATGGTTAAACTGGAAAATGGAACTATAGCTAATTATACTCCTGTATATCCTGGTGGAATGACTCATCCTACAAAACAAGCTTTTTAGGTGGTCTTGAAGGGCCAATGCGTCTTCATGACTGTCTGTGGGATGGTCCGGAACAGGGTATGGAATATGCAAAAGGAAATTGTAGAAGCTAATACTGGAATTGGTTAAAAGCACTTTGGAAGCATCTAAAGATCCAGTTAAGAAAAGTACAATGACCCAAAGTGGCTTTGGAAGAAAATATTCTAAAGGAAACATTGTAATGTCTCAAAGCGGTTCTTTTGTAAAATTACTGACTACAAAAGGGTTTGAAGGTCTTTCATAATTAAATTGAAAAACCTGATTTTCAATTTTTTGCTTTCATTAATATTTTTATCAATATATAAGCAAAAGAGTATAACAAAACAATATATTATAACAATATGAAAATTAAAAGTAATGTAAAAATATTTGAAAGTGATGTAAATATGAATAGGCGAAATAAAATAATCATGGTTTGGACATGGCATTCATGGTTGGAGTAGATAATGGTACTATAGCTAGTATACTCCTGTATATCCTGGTGGAATGATTCATCACAAAACATGCTCTTGGAGGTCTTTCTCAGGACTATGATGCTTCATGACTGTCTGTGGGATGGCCCGGAGCAGGGTATGGGTATGCATTTTTTACTTATTATCGTTGGGGGCAATTGTTTATGATCACCTGCAAGAATAAATCTTCTGGCCTTGGATAATGGAATTAATACATTAAACTTTGTTCTGACTATTTCTTCAATAGCTGCTGTAGAGTTGGTTGATAAAATAATGTCACTGCTGTTAATAATGTCTTTAACTATTTTGTTTTCAAGTTTTTTAATTTTGTAATGAATCTCACTAATTTTTTCATTTTCTAAAAGCCAGTTAGCCATTGATTCCATTTTGGAAGAACTTATTCCACGTCCACCTTTGCCTTTTGATGCATTATAAAGAATATCTGAAT
>VOFD01000635.1_pt1 | contig 16001 bp, 28 predicted proteins | sample 5384101 | NCBI WGS metagenome assembly VOFD01 (sample SAMN12384723, study PRJNA508395) | human gut metagenome | isolation source: healthy gut C | host: Homo sapiens
AGAAACGGCATATCTTTGTTAAGTACATTTTCTCCAAGTTTTAATTCTTTAAGTAGGGCACAAACACCAATAATTCCTAAAAATATTGAAGATATTACTTCCAATAACATTACTTACAGCCAGAGCATTGCTTCCTTGAATAGATGAAGATATGGATACTGCAGCTTCAGGAGCATTCTTGTACCAAAAAGCTACAATAGTTAATCCCACAATAAGTGTTGGGATTTTTAAAATAGTAGCTATATTGCTTTGATCCGCTTACAAAAATATCTGATCCTTTTATTAGAATTGCAAATCCCACAATAAGCAATACAATTTGTATTACTAATTCAATCATTCTTCTACCTCTTCTGTTTCTTCTTCCTGAGACCTAAATCAGTTACAAGAATTTTGTCGATTTGATGCCCGTCAATATCTAAAATTTCGAAGTGGAATCTGTCCCAGTCATATATTTCTTTTTCATCAGGAATTTTACCACTTAAACTTAGGATAAATCCGGCTATTGTAGTGTATTGGTCTTCTTTTTCATTATTACGTTAGCCATTTTTAAACAGACCTTTTGTTAAACATAGTTTATAATTCCTTTGGCTCTCTTAAAAGTCGGTATTTCCATATATTTCATCCTGCATCTCTTGAACTGCCAGGAAGCTTCTTCACGAGTTTCTTTAAAATATTCTGCGTTGCTTTACTTTGATTGTTTTTCCACAAACACACACTTGCGGGTAGCCACTCCTTCTTTTGCATATAATACTCTTCCACAGTCATCGAAATATGAAATACATAGTAATTAATTCCATTAAAATTTTTCATTTAATAATTATGTAAGTATACTTTATAAAAATTATTATTTTTCATCCTTAAATATTTTCATAAATAATGGTATAAAGACTTATGAAGGTAATATAAGCAAGTGTAACTAAGCTAACTCTAAAGTGGTCCCAACTACAACAAGTAAGGAAATTCTTACCATGTTGTTGTACCCTAAATCCTTTAAGCTTTCAATTTTAGTAAGATTGACCATATCTCTTTAAAATATTTCCTGCAAGATAAGCATCTTTTCCTGTACTAAACTTCATATATACTTTTGGAGATTCATCTTTAAAAAAAATTCCATTAATTCATCAAGGTTATCCGGATTTTTCAACTCTCAATATCAATTTCATCTTCTTCATCATTTGAAAAAATTGAAGTAAAGCAAACTAAATCCAAATTTAAGTTTTTCTACAAATCCCATCTTATTAAGAGCCCTTTGCAGGGTTGTGTTTATTTCTCTGTCAATCAATGCTATTGGAATTTCCAAATCTTCAGCAGCTTCAATAGCTCCAATCATTTCTGATCCTGGTTTTACATCAACATCAGATACATGAGCAGTTCCTATTATGGTTAAACATTCTCTTTTCAAAAAAAAAACACATCGGTTAATTTAATGTTATAATATATATTTTACAATTTGTATATAAATCTAATCTTTTAATTAATTTCAATATATTATTTTCATAGATGGCAACATTTTCACTTATATTTTTTAACACGCAGCAATCGATGTCTTTTTTGGATTTAAGTCGGGACAGTTTTCTTCCGGAGTTGCAATTATAAAATCCTTTTTTAGAGCATCATAATCTCTGCTGGCCATGATGGCGGCTTTTGCATAATCGCTTATTTCGCACTCATTATTTAACCTGTCACAAACCCAGTAAAGAATTTCGCCGGCTGCCAAAAAAGTCTTCTAAGGCAAAATTTCCTTTGTATCCTGCCATTACAACATCAATTTCATTTTCAGCTATCTCTACACTTTTATACCCAACTGCTTTTGCATTTACCATGGATCCTACAAGAACAGTTGAATTCATATCTTTAAGAATTCTTGTTCCATTACTTGTGGTCAGTATAAGTGTTTCAATATCAGTGTCATAATTTTCAACATCTTTTGGCGAGTTTCCAACATCAAAGCCTTCAACACGTTTTCCGCTTCTTTCTCCGGCTATTATTCCATTAATTTCTTTTTTTAACTCAAATGCTTCTTCTGGTGTAAAGCATGGGATGATTTCATTAAAGTTATTCAAAGCAAGTGTAATTGTGGTACTTGCCCTAAGTGCATCGACCATTATTGATGTATCTTTGGTTTGTGTTTTTCAAAAGCTTAATGTAATTTTCATGATTCATATTTATAAAAATTAATTAATTTTAAATTTTACTTTTTATAATAATTATTAGTATGAAAATTGTCACAACACCCATGTGTGAAGAGCTTGTAAAGTTAGTTGGAATAAAAAATTATAAGGTTAACAAACACCCCAATAAGGATGATGGGGATTTGGCTATTTTATTGTCTGAAAGTAAGGTTGAAATAGATTCTATTCCACTTAAAGTTAATTCAGCAGTCCAGATTTTTTGAAAGCATTAAAAAATAGATTTTAACAATAATTTAACTGATGAAGAAATAATTTCATTTTTTGATAATTATCCATTAGCTAAAAAATATCTTAATAATAATGTCAAAAACAGTATTCACATTAAAGTTTATTCTAACTTTTTAAAAGACACTGCTGAAAGTATGGGGTTTACTATTATTGATGATGAAACTATGATTATGTAGTATATCCGGATTATTTGGCTGATGAAGTTCAAAATGAAACACAAACATTAATTGAGATTTCATCACACAATTTTGTTAATAAATTATATAAGGGATTTTTTAGATGTATGAAACATTAACATATACTGGTGGAGTTCACAAAAGTGAAGAAGTCAAGGAACTTATTGAAGATTTAGGAGGTTTCATCCTTCAGGAAAACATTTTACAAATGGAATTGGTTTTAAATTTAGCTATTCCTTTAGAAGATGTTGATGTTATTAAAAATAAGGCTAAAGAATTGCTTGCTAAGGTAACAGTAGCTCCAATGGCAGGTTCTGAAATAGCTATTGTATCTCCAACACTTGCAAGACATCACCTGCCTCATGCAGCATGTGATATTTCTGAGTATTTGCGTGAATTTGGTGCTAAAGACAATATGATTGGCTTGGCCAGAGGAGATGGGAAAGGAACTTCAGGAATCACTGAAGAAGAAAAAAGCTTAATTGAAGAACATGTGGCTGTTTTTGCATTAGGCAGTTTTAAAAATTGTATTCAAGAAAAATCCTTTTTATATGATGACATTAATGTTCCTGTTATTGTAACTGGAGCTCCAGAAATTCCAATTGAAGAACTTCCAGGTGCTGATGCATATGTTGGTGGGCTTGGCAGGATTCCAAGAAGACTTAAAAGAGGTCCAGATATAAGAGCTCTTAATAATTTAGTGGATACAATTGAAACAATTTTAAATAATAAAAAAGAGAAATGGCATTGGATCCGCCACTTGTACCATCTATTGTAGTTAAAAATGCTATTGAAAATCAGGTTCCAGCTATTGAAGATATCATATCTCCAGCACCTATTACAGTGCAGCTTGATGGAGTCAGGGTAAAATTAAATTATGATAAATATCATGAACTAATTGAAAATGTAGTTATAGAAGGTAAAAAAATTATCTGACTTGGCTGAAATTAAAAAGTCTTTCATGTATGATTATATCTTAGTAAAAATCCACACTGAAAGTTCTCTTATTGATGATTCTTGAATCATCTACTTTTTTTATATTCTCATTCCAAAGAAGTTAATGGCATCAACCAAATCATTAAATTGTGTTAATTCTTCTTCAATAACATTTTCGTCTGTTTTGTCAAAGCTGAGTTCACCGTCTATTGTTAAAGTATCCGGGCCGCGGCCAACAATACGTTCTACACCGTCAGCACTTAAAATTCTCTCAGCATCTAATTGATGAACAAAGGCACGTCCTGGAATAATAACTGCCTGTTTCACTTCACTTAAATCAATTTGTTCCAGGTCTTCTTTTGTAATTAAACAAGCTATTTCTTTTGGAACTCCGATTACATTTACATTATCTGCATCTATTTTATCAAATATTTTACTTATAAATGGTGCAGCTATTTTAGATGTAATTATGGTAGCTTCTCCGGTCACTTTTTAATAAATTGTAAAAATATTTCATTTTCATCTTTAGCTATTGCAAATGGGCCGCCAGTTTCAGGATCACATAATGGAGTGCCTGTTACTCTGAAATTATATTCTTTATTAATTTCTTCAACTAACTGACCAAATTCTTCAACAGGCTGTGATTCAATTCCTTTAAGAATAGGTTCATTTCCTAAAATTAATCCTTCATTGAAGGTGTTTGCAAATCTCATCAAGATAAATCCTTTAGCACCCCATTCTTCCAAGGTATTGCAGGTTTGTCTAAGTACATCACCGTCATTAACTCCGGGAATTATTACTCCAGCTCCTGTTAAATCAGCATTTTCACAAAAGATTTGACAAGCTTTTTAGAGCTTCTTCAGGTTTTTTGTCTTTTACCCATTCTCTTCTAAGTTTAGGGTCTGTTGAAAAAACAGTAAATGTAACTTCATCGACACCATTATTAATTAATCTGGAAGCTATTTCACTTTCAGTAATGCCTTTTCCACAGGTATAACCTAAATGGGATTTAAGTGAAAACTGATTTAAATTAGCTGTTAAATTTTCAAGATAGGGATAGCAGCTAACATCTCCTCCTCCGCTAATATTTACTTTAATGTCGTTTTCTCTAAAATTAGGTTGCATCATCAAAGCATTTTGAACTTCAGTAATTACTTCAAATGGAGATCTAAATTCACTTTGTGAGTCGGTTATTCCCTTACTACATCTGTCACAGCCAATTTTATTAGGTAAGCAGTGAGCACAGCCAAATGCTTTAACTTCTTTTTACCTTTCTGAAGTAACAGTACTTACAAAAACCGTTACAATCTTTTCCAGGAATTCTCCAACATCTGCTACAACTTGCATAATATTTTTATTATGTTTTTAGTATTATATAAACTAATTCAGTATTATTTTTACCATTTTTTATAATAATTTTATTTTTCTGAATTGTTGATTATTTTACAGTATTTTTGATAAAATATGTTTGTTTGTTTAAAAAATTTGTCATTTCTTGTATTAAATTTATTAATTTTTGTATTATTGGAGCTTTTATTTGATATATTTTTTAAATTTTGATTTAACACGGAATTTAAAGTAATTATTGTATAATAATAGTTGTCTAATAATTTTTGATAATAATATCAAGTTTATTTTTTTTTTAAATATGGTTTTTAATTGCTTTATTATTGAAATAAATATCAGATATATTATGTTTAAAGTATTACTTTTGTAATTATTGTTCTTAAGTTTTTAGGAACTATTATAGTTTATAAAGTTTTCTAAATTATTCCATTGGTAATGTTTATATTATATCTTAATTAAAATAAGAACTGTATACCATATGGTTAGCTATTCTACAAAATTATTGTGTATAGCTTTATCCAATTTTGTGTGAAAATTTCACTCAAATATAGGTGGTATATTAAATACTCTATTTAATTAGGAGGGAAAAAATGGCAAAGTTTGATGATAAAGTCGATTTATACGACGATAGAGGCTCATTAGTTGTATCTGATGTTCCAATCGAAGCTTTAAGTCCACTCAGGAACACTGCTATTCAAAACATCGTTAAAGGTGTAAAAAGAACTGTTGCAGTAAACTTAGAAGGTCTTGAAAAATCTGTCAAAACTGGTTCAGTCGGTGGAGACAAATCCAAAATATTAGGAAGGGAATTAGATATTGATATTGTAGCAAATGCAGGTGCAATTGCAGAAAAAATGAAAGAAATGATACAAATTTCTGAAGATGATGATACTAAAGTTGAACCTATTTCCGGAGGTAAAAGATTATTAGTACAAGTTCCATCTAAAAGAATTGATGTTGCTGCAGAATACTCTGTTGCTCCATTATCTACTGCAACTTCATTAGTACAAGCTATTATTGATGTATGTGATGTAAGTATCTATGATGCAAACTTCGTAAAAGCTGCAGTATTAGGTAGATACCCACAATCTGTAGATTACAAAGGATCCAACATTGCTACTATGTTAGACATTCCACAAAAACTCGAAGGTGCAGGTTATGCATTAAGAGGTGTTAAAGCAAATGATTTTGCTGCTGCTACCTTAAAAAACACTTTCCAAGCTACTGCTTTAGCATCTATTTTCGAACAAACTGCTATGTTTGAAATGGGTGATGCTATTGGTGCATACGAAAGATTACACTTATTAGGTTTAGCTTACCAAGGTATGAATGCTGACAATATGGTTTTAGATTTAGTAAAAGATAATGCAAAAGAAGGTACTGTTGGTAGTGTTGTAAACGGAACTATCGCTAGAGCTGAAGCTGACGGAGTTATTGCTCCTCAAAAAAGAATTAACCGATTTCTCAATTTATAACACTGATGACGCAGCTTTATGGAACGCATATGCTGCTGCTGGTGCTACTGCTGCTGTTATGGTAAACATTGGTGCTGCTCGTGCTGCTCAAGGTATTCCATCCACTTTATTATACTTCAATGATAACATTGAATTTGCTACTGGTTTACCAAGTATTGACTACGGTAGAGCAGAAGGTGTAGCTGTAGGATTCTCTTTCTTCAGTCACTCTATCTACGGTGGAGGAGGCCCTGGTCTCTTTAACGGTAACCACGTTGTAACCAGACACAGTAAAGGATTCTGTATCCCTTGTGTAGCTGCTGCTATGTCCTTAGATGCAGGAAACAACAACTCTTTTCACCAGAAGCAACTTCTGGTTTAATTAAAGAAGTATACAGTCAAGTTGATGAATTTAGAGAACCTCTCAAATATGTTGCTTTAGCAGCTGATGATATTAAAGGTGACATCTAATTAATTTAATATTTAAATCTAATTTTTCATGGACGGCAAAAAAATGGATATTGAAATATTCCCATACAGAGTGCTTGGAAGTGACACAACAGAAAAGTTGTTAAATGACATCGAATCACTTGAAGATGTTAAAAGGACTGTAATTCATGGTCCGAGATTTCCAAAAACTGAAGAAACTTTACCGCCACAATATAGGGAACGTAGAGTGATTAACATTAATGGCGAAAATGTTGTTCTTAAAGTTAAAACTGGTAGAATTTTTGTTGAATTGACAATGGAGTCTACAGTTAAAAAAAATTGAAGAAATCTGCAAGAAACATATTCCTTTTGGTTTTGATATTAATCAAGACAAAACAAATTACATCAGAAAGGAAAGAACAGTTTCTGATAGAATTAAATATGGTGATGCAGATTTACCTGATGAATTAATTGGAATGACTGATCAATATTCAAGTTTTGAAGATCATGTAAATATTGTTAGAAAGGATGACTTTTAAAATGATTGGAAGATGTACTCACGTAGTTGATTGCAGAGCAACAGGTGGTATGGGCAAAGGTGGAGGTCTTGCACAAAGAGGCACATTTGCTGAATGTGGGGCTGAAGTTTTAGCTGTTGCTATGTCTCCAGGACGTAGACATATTACTAAACCTGTTTGTGAAATCACTTTTGGATTACGTGAATCCAATGTTTTGACTAGTACAATGGTATTAAATGCAGGTGCAGGTGTTCTCATGATGCTCCAGCTTCTGGTGGTACATTATTTGGTCTCACTGATAAGGAAGTGGAACAAATGAGTAATTTTAAATTACTTGTTATTCATTTAGGAAGTGTTAAAAATCATTTAATCTACAAAGCTAGATTGATTTTAAGGAATGTAAACAAGCCTTGTATTATCATTTGTGAATCTCCAGTTGACTGTGAAGATTTTGCCAAAATTGGTGTAAAAACTTCTAAAGTCATGCCATCTGAAGAGGATGTTAAAACAGAAGGACACATTGTTGATATTGTTAGTGGAGTTATTCGCGGAGAAACAATCTCACAGGAAAAATTAGATGAAATTATTAGAAAAGTTAAATTAGCATTAGGAGATGCATAATTATGGCACAAATTTATCCAGGTACTTCTCAGGTTGCTCAAAACAGAAGAAACTTTTGTAATCCAGATTACGAGTTAGAAAAGTTAAGAGAAATCTCTGATGAAGACGTAGTAAAAATATTAGGTCACAGAGCTCCAGGTGAAGAATACAAAAGTGTTCACCCACCATTAGATGAAATGGATGAGCCTGATGACATTGTAAGAGAATTAGTTACCCCTATTGCAGGTGCAAAAGCAGGGGACAGGATTAGATACATCCAATTTGTAGACTCAATGTACTTCGCACCAGCTCAACCTTACTTAAGAGCAAGGTCTTATTTAAACAGATTCAGAGGAATTGATACTGGTACTTTATCCGGAAGACAAGTTATCGAAGCTAGGGAAAGAGATATTGAACGTATTTCCAAATACCTCTTAGAAACTGAATACTTCGATACTGCAAGAACTGGTATTAGAGGTGCAGGTGTACACGGTCACTCTTTAAGGTTAGACGAAAATGGTTTAATGTTTGATATGCTTAGAAGACAAGTATTCAACAAAGAAACTGGTAACGTTGAAATGGTAAGAGACCAAATCGGTGTAGACTTAGACGAACCAGTAGTATTAGGTGAACCATTAGATGAAGAAACCTTAAAATCAAAAACCACAATTTACAGAATTGATGGTGAAGCATACAAAGATGATACTGAAGCTGTTGAAGTGTTAAAAAACATTCACGTATCCAGATCATTTGGTGCATTCAATCCAGTTGAAGGATGGGATTAAGTATGGCAGATAAAAAATTCTTAGATGCAATGAAAAACAAATTCAGTGAAGATCCAACTGATAAAAGAACCACTTTCTATAACATGGGCGGTTGGAAACAATCTGAAAGAAAAAGCGCATTCGTAAAAAGAAGGTAAAGAAATCGCTGAAAAAAAGAGGAATTCCAATGTACAACCCAGACATTGGTACTCCTTTAGGTCAAAGGGCTTTAATGTCTTACCAATTATCTACTACTGATACTTATGTAGAAGGTGATGATTTACACTTCATTAACAACGCAGCTATCCAACAAGCTTGGGACGATATTAGAAGAACTGTAATTGTAGGTTTAAATACTGCTCACAACGTTCTTGAAAAAAGGTTAGGTATTGAAGTAACTCCTGAAACAATCACTGAATACTTAGAAACTGTAAACCACAATGCCTGGTGCAGCAGTAGTTCAAGAACACATGGTAGAAACTGACCCATTAGTAGTACAAGACAGTTATGTTAAAGTATTTACTGGTGATGATGAATTAGCTGATGAAATTGATTCAGCATTCGTTTTAGACATCAACAAAGAGTTCAATGAAGAACAAGCAGCAGCTTTAAAAAAGAAGAAGTTGGTGGAAGTGTATGGCAAGCTGTAAGAATTCCTGCTATCGTAGGAAGAGTTTGTGACGGAGGTACTACCTCAAGATGGTCTGCAATGCAAATTGGTATGTCAATGATTTCTGCATACAACCAATGTGCTGGTGAAGGAGCTACTGGTGACTTCGCATACGCATCCAAACACGCAGAAGTTATTCACATGGGTACTTACTTACCTGTAAGAAGAGCAAGAGCAGAAAACGAGTTAGGTGGAGTTCCATTTGGTTTCATGGCAGATATCTGTCAATCTTCCAGAGTAAATGCTGACGACCCAGTACGTTCAACCTTAGATGTAGTAGCTTTAGGTGCTGCATTATACGACCAAATTTGGTTAGGTTCTTACATGTCTGGTGGTGTAGGATTCACTCAATATGCTACTGCAGCATATACTGATGATGTATTAGATGACTTCACTTACTATGGTAAAGATTACGTAGAAGACAAATACGGTGGATTAACTGAAGCACCTAACAACATGGACACTGTTCTTGATGTAGGTTCTGAAGTTTCATTCTACGCATTAGAACAATACGAAGAATACCCAGCTTTACTTGAAACTCACTTTGGTGGATCTCAAAGGGCTTCTGTTATTTCAGCAGCAGCTGGTTGTTCCACTGCATTCGCTACTGGTAATGCTCAAACTGGTTTAAGTGCATGGTACTTAGGTATGTACTTACACAAAGAACAACATTCCAGATTAGGTTTCTACGGATACGATTTACAAGATCAATGTGGTGCAGCTAACGTATTCTCCATCAGAAATGATGAAGGTTTACCACTCGAAATGAGAGGACCAAACTACCCTAACTACGCAATGAACGTAGGTCACCAAGGTGAATACGCTGGTATCGCTCAAGCTCCTCACGCAGCTCGTGGAGACGCTTGGTCTTTCAACCCATTAGTTAAAATCGCATTTGCTGATAAAAACTTAGTATTCGACTTCAGTAAACCTCGTGAAGAATTTGCTAAAGGTGCATTAAGAGAGTTCGAACCATCCGGTGAAAGAACTGTCATCACCCCAGCAAAATAAATTTGAAACAAATAGGTTAAATAGGTGATTTTTCACCTATTTATTCCTTAAATTTAAGTATACCTTAAAATTTTTTAGTAAAACATTTATATTAATATTGAAAAAAAGTTAAGTATCAATAGAAAATTCTATTGGTATCATTTAATTGATTTTTATATGGAATAAAAATCGCAATTTATCGCATATATTCTATTGAATATATCTCACGTTTATTAAATGATCAATTTAATAAAAAATATGGAGGAAAAAATTATGGACCCTGTAACATTAGGTGTTGTCGCATTAATGGGTGCAGTTGCAACTATTGGTGGAGCTGCTGAGGATTTAGAATCTGATATCGGTTCTCAAAGTAACCCAAACTCTCAAGTTCAACTTGCTCCGCAAATGGGACATTTACACCGTATGATAAACAAAGCGGCTTCTGGTGAACCAGTCGCTTATGGTGTTTGGTGTGGTGTTGCTGGATCTATTGCATATGTATTAATTATGTTAGGTTTCGTACCTATTATTTCAATTGCAATGGGATCTTGTGTCGCTGCTTTTGTTCACGCTATTTATACTGTCACATCCCATATGGGTAGGATTGTTGGTCAATCTCAATTTGAACAGCCATTATTTATGGATGTGTTAACTCAATCTTTAGGACCTATTGTTGGTCATGGATTTATAACTAGCTTTTGTATTGTTGGAATTTCATATTTAATGATTATCCCATTAAACGGTACTACATTACATGTATTCCCATTACCACTCTTAGCAGTACTTTGGGGTATTGCTCTTGGAGCTATCGGTTCTTCAACTGGGGATGTTCATTACGGTGCTGAAAGTGAATATCAAAAGTTCGAATTTGGTGGAGAACTCCTGTAGCTATTCAAGGAGATATTGTTACTAATGCTCCTATGGGTGCAAAAAACTCTATGGATGTAGTAAACTTCTGTGCTAAATTTGGTGGACCTTTAACCGGTTTCTGTTTTGGTCTTGTAGTATTCTTTAGTTTTTGGAATACTGTTGTATTCGGAATTTATGGTGGTTTAGTCGTTGGTTTCATCATTGTCATTTTATTAATTATTATGAATGACAGATTAGAAGTATTTGCAAGAAACCGTTACGGACCATATGAGGAAGATTAAGGAGGTTTCGATTATGGATCCAATTTTTGTAATTTTATTCGTCGCTATAGGCGGAGTTATGATTGGTGCAGGTGTGCACTTTATTCCTGTAGGGGGGAGCTCCTGCAGCTATGGCAACCGCTACTGGTGTAGGTACTGGTACCGCTATGTTAGCTGCTGGTGCAGGTTTAACAGGTCTTATTACTGCTGCAACTATGACTGGTGAGCCATGGTTTGTAGTAGGTATTGGTGGTGCAATAGGTGCTATGATTATGATGGGTATTACTATGCTCATTGCTAATTTCATATATGTATATGGTGTAGGTATTGTTCCTGCAGCATCTAAAGTGCCTGTTGATATAATTACCAAACGTAATCAAGAAAAGTATAAAACTCCTGGTACTGAAGGACACGGTGTACCTACTACTTGTTTTATTAGTGGTCTTATAGGTGGTCTCTTTGGAGGATTTGGTGGTGGATTAGTATACTATGCTATTGATGCTGCTGTTCAAAAATCTACTTACTTCACTGACCCTGCTATTAGTATAGGTTTAGCTGCTATATTAGGTGTAGGTGTGTTCTTTATTAATGCGGTTATTGCTTCTTATAACATTGGTGGTACTATTGAAGGTATGCACGATCCTAAATTTAAAGGATTGGTAGAGAGCATTATCTTGTGCTATTGCATCTATAGTAGTTGGAGTATTTTGTGTATTATTAACTGGAGGTATTTAAAATGTCTGCTGGTGGAAGTGCTGATGGTGCTGTCAGTTCAATAAACAATAATCATTTATTGATTTTAGGAATTATTGGTGGATTAGTAGGAATTTATTTATGTAATATCAATGATGTTATTGGTCCAGTTATTGCAGGTCTCGGTTCAGTATGTGCTACTGTATGGGGAGCTAATGCTATACGTAGTGTAGCTAGTTACGGTTTAGGTACTGGTGTACCTTCTATTGGTTACATGACATTATCTATTGGTATTATCGGTTCTTTAGCAGGTCTTGCTGTAGGTCTTATATACCCACAATTTAACATGTTAGGACCTGTATTTGGTTTAATATTTTCAATGATTATCGGTGCTGTTGTTGCATTAATCGCTACTAAAATTATTGGTATGAAAATCCCAATTATGGTAAGATGTACAAATTGAAATTGCTGGAGCAGGTGCTTTATCTGTTTTATGTTTATCTGCTGCTGTAACTGGTGCTTTTGATGCAAATTCCATTTGTGAATATGTTGTAGCTCCAGGATTTATCGCAGTATTCTTTATAATGTGTACTATGGCAATTCAACATCCATTCAACGCATGTTTAGGTCCAAATGAAGATCAAGTAAGGACTCTTAAATGTGCTGCATCTACTGGATTCTTATCTGTGATTATTACTGGTCTTTTATCCAGTATTACTGGTGGATTCGGATGGTTTGCTGTTCTTATCGTTGGATTAATTGGATGGGTCATTTCATTCAGATCATTTGTTCAAGCTTCATGCGATGCTGCAGCTTCAGTTAAATGGGCTGGATTATGGCCTAAATTAGAGGAATAAATGGGAGGTTTTATGTATGGCTCAAATGTTACCTATGATTCAAATTGTACCTAATATGAATTTGGCTCTTGACCCTGTTTCCGGAGTTATTGGTGCATCTTTAGGTGAAGGTGTTATTCTCCTCTCTATGGATGAAATAAACAATGAAGTAACTAAACTTCAAGGTGCTGCAGATGAATTAGTCAGTTCTTTAGATCCTTATACTAGTCCTGCAGGAGCTTATCCTGGAAGGGAAGGTTCATATGTTACTGCTGGTATGTTAACAAACGTAGTTTATGGATTTGTCTTGGCTATAATTATCATATTCGCAGCTTTACCTATTTTAATTAAATTGGGGGTTTTATAGATGGCTGATAAAAAAGAACCAGCAGCTGGCTGGCCGGTTATTAGTGGAGACTACATTGTAGGGGATCCTGAAAGTCCTGTTGCAGTAACAACATTAGCTTCACATATTGAAGCAGAACTTTCTGGAGCAGCAATCGCAGGTCCATGTAAAACAGAAAATTTAGGTGTAGAAAAAGTTGTTGCAAACATTATATCTAATCCTAATATTCAATCTTTCAAAGCATTACACGAAAATGGTGCTGACCCTGATAAAAAGAAAATTATTGGAGCAACTGGAGCAATTCCTTTTGTTGAAAATGTTCCTTTAGAAGGGGTTGAAAGATTCCAACAACAATTAGAAATAATTGATTTAATTGACACTGAGGATGTCGGTGCAATTCAAGCTAAAATTAACGAATGTGTTGAAAAAAGACCCTGGTGCTTTTGAAGAAGAAGCTATGGTAATTTCCGTTGAAGGTGACGACGGAGAAGAAGATGACGGCGAAGAAATAAAAGTTGTTTCTGCAGAAACTGCTTTAATTGAAGCAAGAATGAGAAATATCAATACTAAAATAGATATGGTGGGATCAATTCAAAGAAACCTTGCAGGTAATTATGCTGGTAAAGTGCAAGGAATCATGATTGGTTTAGCATTCTCTTTAGTAATTGGAGCTTTATTCTTACTATTTTAAGGAGGCATGAATATGGTACAAATTTCTAATAAACCTATATTAGTGGTATTAAAGATGTTTCAGAAGATGCTGAATACAGCTCAAAACTTCTTGCAAGGGAAGGTAAACTTTTTGCAGGTTTAATCACAACTAGATTCAAAGGATTTGCTATTGGTATTGTTTTAGCAGTTCTTTTACTTGTTGTCATTCCAGCTATTGCAAAATTATGTGGATGTTAGAGGTGTTTATTTATGAGTGAAAAAGAAAATAATTCAATACCTCAAGTAATGGTTTCACCCGATGATTTCAAAGACATTGTTGAAAAATTAAACGATGCTGAAGAAAAAGTTGATTTTACTGTGGGGGAATATTATCAACGTTTAGGCCAACAAACAGGTAGGGATGTTGGTATTTTATATGGTATGATAATAGGTTTAATGATTTTAGTAGTAGCTATGAAATATAATGTATTTGCTATGATAACTACTATGTTTTAGGAGGATTGCGTAATGTTTAGATTTGATAAAGAGCAAGTCGTATTTGACTTTGCTGGTGTAAAATGGGAGGTCAACCAGGGGAATATCCTACTGTATTAGCAGGTACTATTTTCTACGGTGGACACAATATTATTAGTGATGAATTGACAGGTGATTTTGATAAAAGTAGAGCAGAAACTTTAGTTAATGACATGGTTGAAATGTCTGATGTAACTGGTAACCCATGTATTGTACAAGTTTTCGGTCAAACTGAAGAAGCTATTGTAAAATACATCGAGTACATTGGTGACATCTGTGATAAACCATTCCTTATAGATTCTACTTCCGGTGATGCTAGAGTTGCTGGTGCACAATATGCTGATGAAGTTGGCTTAACTGAAAGGGCTATTTACAACTCCATTAACATGGCTGCAGATAAATCTGAATTAGATGCTCTTGCAGAAACTGATATTTCCGCTTCTATCATCTTAGGTTTCAACCCAATGAATGCTACCGTTGACGGTAAAATGGCTATGTGGGAAAACGGAGACGATGGAGCTTACGAAAAAGGTTTACTTGAAGTAGCTGCTGATTGTGGTATCGACAAGTTCATGATGGATACTGCAGTTACTCCATTAGGACAAGGTGCAGGTATTGCTGCAAAAACCACTTTTGCAGAAAAAGCTAAATGGGGATACCCAGTAGGTTCCGGTATTCACAATGTACCTTCCGCTTGGGATTGGTTAAGAGACTACAAAAAGCTGGAAACAAAACTGCTTACACTGTTTGTGATATTGGTGCAAACATTGTTCAAGTTATGACTGGTGGAGACTTCGTTCTCTTTGGACCTATCGATAACGCTAAAATAGCATTCCCTGCTGTAGCACAAACCGATATGTTCATTGCAGAAGCAGCTGCTGACTTCGGTACTGAAGCTGTTGAAGATCACCCAATCAACAAATTAGTATAGATTAGTTTATTCTAATCTATTCTCCAACTTTTTTTTTATATTCATTTAATAAGTTTAAAAAGATATTACTTTTTTTTTTTTCAAATTCATTTAATAAGATTTATATTATTATAAAAAGATATTATTAACTAACTTTTAATACAGTTTATTGAGGTTTGAATAATGTCTTTTTAGGTAAAATTTTTAATAAAGGTCCTAAACCTATAATAGCTAAGTCTCATGAAGGAAATTTAGATTCTTTAAGGGCTAATAGGGCTGGACCGCAAAGTCCTGGTGCTGTTAAAAAGCCAGATGTTTTTTATGTAACTGCTTCTGTAGAGTTGGGTAACACTACAACCAAATGTATTGTTATGGCTACTAATTTAAATACTAGTGAATGTTATCTGCTCAATAAAACAGTGAAAATGACTAGAGATATTCGTCCGCCTAAACCTAATGAAGAAGTTTTTGGTAAAACTGTTTGGGGTATTGAACTTTCAAAAGAAGCTGTTGCTGATTTAATTAAAGATACTGTTTTGGAATCTTTAAAAAAGCTCATGTTGATAAAGATAATGATTTGGATTTTGTAGTTAGATC
>VOFD01000671.1_pt1 | contig 16001 bp, 12 predicted proteins | sample 5384101 | NCBI WGS metagenome assembly VOFD01 (sample SAMN12384723, study PRJNA508395) | human gut metagenome | isolation source: healthy gut C | host: Homo sapiens
CCGGGAAAGACATACGATAAAGCCGTTGCCGACGGATGGGTGCCGGGCGAAACCCTTTTCGGCATCGAAGAGGCTTGCGAGCGTGCGACGATTATCGCCGTATTGCTCTCGGATGCAGCGCAGATAGCTTGCTGGCCGACTATCGAGAAACATCTTACGGCTGGTAAGGCACTGTATTTCTCTCACGGTTTCGCCATTACGTGGAACGACCGTACAGGCGTGGTTCCCCCGAAAGATGTAGACGTGATTATGGTGGCACCGAAAGGTTCGGGAACTTCTTTGCGTACCATGTTCCTCGAAGGCCGCGGGCTGAACTCGTCATATGCTATCTATCAGGATGCTACCGGTAAGGCTTGGGACCGTGTCATCGCTATGGGTATCGGTATCGGTTCGGGATACCTGTTCGAAACCACTTTCCAGCGCGAAGCCACTTCCGACTTGACCGGCGAACGCGGTACGCTGATGGGTGCCATCCAGGGTTTGCTTTTGGCTCAGTACGAAACTTTGCGCGAACACGGGCACACGCCTTCTGAAGCTTTCAATGAAACCGTAGAAGAGCTTACCCAGTCGCTGATGCCGCTCTTTGCCGCCAAAGGTATGGACTGGATGTATGCCAACTGCTCTACTACAGCCCAGCGCGGCGCACTCGACTGGATGGTTCCGTTCCACGATGCTACCAAGCCGGTATTCGAAAAACTGTATAAGTCGGTAGCCGACGTTGGTCTGACCGTTACGCATGGCGTCCTCCTTCATCCTCATGAAAGTGGCATCTTTGTCCGTCTTGGAATAGGAGTTGCGCTCTTGCAGCGTGCCCAGATGATTGTCGTATTCCTGCAGCTTGTCCCTGTGCGCTTCCAGTTCTTTCAGCTGCCTGCGTTTCTTTCTTTGTGCGGCCTTCTCCTCTTTTTCGTGGAAGGCTTGGGAACCTGTTCAAGCGCATTACGCAGTTCGCCCGCCATTTCGGTCAGCATGGCCGGTGTGAACTCAACTTTCTCATCGTTTTCCGATGATTTCTCTTGGGCGATGACATCGTCTATCTGGCCCAACAGGACATGGATTTTCTTCATCAGGCGCTCACGGTTCCGCTCGACGGTCTTTCTCCACACGAAAGTATACTTGTTGGCCTTGGATTCAATCTTTGTCCCGTCAACGTATTCCACGTTCAGGCTGATGAACCCTTTGGCGGAAAGCAGGAGGACGATTTGGGTGAACACTTCGTTGATTTCCTTCTTCACCCGGTTGCGGAAGCGGTTGATGGTGATAAAATCAGGTTTCTCGTGCCCGGCCAGCCATATATAATGGATGTCGCGGTGGAGGAGCTTTTCTATCTTGCGGCAGGAGTAGATGTTGTTCATATAGGCGTACAGGATAACCTTGAGCATCATGCGGGGATGGTAAGGGCTGCGGCCGCATTCCTTATATAACTTCCTGAAACCTTCCAGATTCAGGCTCTCAACAAGAGCGTCAACCATGCGCACCGGATCGTTCTTTGCAATATTCTCATCGATTCTTTGAGGAAACAGCACTGTTTGGTTGGGAATGTAAGGACGAAAATGTATCTTTGTCATAAGATTATTATTGTTATTATGCTTAAAGATACAAAATCTTTAGGTAATAGCAAAAAGCCTCATAAAAAAGAAGGTGGCTTGTGAAAGTCAGGAGATGAAGGGCTTTCGCCGGCATACGGACAAAAAAGAAGGTGCGCTTTTGGTCCGGATGTTGCGGGGACTCGCGCATCCGGACAGGCGCAAGTTCTGGTCCGAGTCGTATGGAGGTCGGGTCAGGGCTCCGTCGGCGTTTGTTTCTCCGTGCCCTTCTTTTTTGCCCCGTGTACGATGCCGCGCAGAAGGGTGCCCAAGACGGTGTATCGGAAAGAGTTGCCCTCGTCCGTCCGTTCGTCCACTTTCTCGATGAGCCGTTCTGCGTCTTTTTCCGAGATGACTCCGTCGTTCTGCAGCTTGCGGATGGTGCGCCGTTCGTAAGTGAGCAGCATGCGGATGGACTTCACGGTGAGCGCATGCCGGAACGCCTTGGGATAGTTTTGTGCCAGCATCTTGGTGACATCGTTCATCCGGTTGATGTTCCGCTCAATTTCCCCGCGGAGCGTGGCCAGTTGCTCTTTTTGTGCCGCTGTGAGCAGGTCGGACGCCCCCAATTCGTTCAGCAGGCTCAAGTCCTCGTTTTGCAGGATGATGAAACCGCGCGCCATGTCGTACACCCTTACGATGCGTTCGCGGAAATAGAGGCTGATGCTTTCCCCAAGCGAAAGGGCGTCCTTGATATAGGGTAATGACGACGTGCGGTTGCAATATTTGAAGATGGAGGGGCGGAAGTCTAATGCGTACTGCCCGTCGTGGTCGTACATTTCGTCCAGTGAGTTCATGATGTGCAGGAAGGTCGTCTTGGAGATGACCCCTTCCTCGTAGATTTTCCGGCATATCGTTTTCTCGCGGTCCAAGACGCGGAGCCGTATTTCGGAAAGGAATTCCCTTTTCTGCGGAGTTTGCGGGAGGGCGTTCCGCGACACGTCGGGCAAATATTTCCTCACCTTGTTCCAGTTGGCTGCCGACAGTGGTTCTTTCTCGGCCAGTTTCTCGGCATATTTTTCCGCGCTTTCCCGCAGGTAGGTTTCCACCTTGGTGTCGATGAGCAGGCGTGCGTTGGGAATCTGTGTCAGTCCCAGCCGGTTCAGGAGCCAGCGCATGGTGGTGGCGTTGACCGAAAGGGTGAGCGTGACGATGCCGGCCGTGAGGAATAGGATTTGTCTCCGGATATCTTCGGGAATCCCCGGGGTGTAGGACACCATGAGGGCGAGTGTCATGCCCAAGGCCCCGCGCAGTCCGCCCCATGTGAGGATGACGGACTCCCGTTTCGTCAGGCCGTATCCCAGTCGCTTCATGACCGGATAGAAAAGGGTAATCATGGCGAAGCGGATGAGGTTCAGGGCCACGTAGACGAGGAGCAGGATGAGGAGGTCCGACCAGCTCAGGTCTACTTTCTCGGCAATGACCACGCCCACCATGATGAACACCAGCGTGTTGGCGATGTGGGTCAGCAGTTCCCAAAATTTCTCCATGAATGCGTTCACTTGTGGCTTCAGCCTGGGGCGTCCCACGTAGGAGATGACCAGTCCGAAGGTCACCAGGGCGATGACTCCGGAGATGCCCATGTAGTATTGTGACAAGATGAAGGTCACGTAGGCCGAGAGGATGATGACGCTGTTCTGGATGACTTCTTCGGAGTTGATGCGGGTGATGAACCAGATGGTCAGCCGGGACATGCAGTATCCCAATAGCACTCCGCCCATGACGACTTTCAGGAACTGGACGGCAGGGGAGTCGGCGGACGCGCCTTCCAACGTGTAGGCACCAAAGAAGAGCATGAAGCAGACGATGCCGGTGCCGTCGTTGAGAAGGGATTCACCGTCCACCAGGGTGGAAAAAACGCTTGCTGGTGCCCAGTTCGTGTAGCAAGGCTACCAGGGCCACAGGATCGGTGGCACTGATGAGCGCGCCGAACATGAGGGCCAGCGGCCAGGTCCACGAAGAATATTCGGGGACGAACAGGCTGATTCCAATCATGACCAACGCCGTGAGGAGCATGCAGACAATCAGGCCCGGGACGGCCAGGAGCGTGGAGTTGGCCAGCGTCTTCTTGAAGATGTGCATGTTCATCTCGTATGCCGCGTCGAAAATCAGGATGGGGAGGAACACGTAGAGAATGAAGTCGGGGTTGATGTCGCCCACTGTGGTTATGGCGCGTTCCACGCGCGGCATGGCGTCAAGGCAGTCGAAGCGGTCGAGCAATCCTATGCCCAAGCCGAGGGCGAACAACCCTACGGTATAGGGGAAGCCGGTTTTCTTCAGAATCGATTTGAGGATGGCGCCGACCAACAGTCCGACGATGGCCAGCAGCAAAGGGGCAAGTAAGTTGAAATTATCCATGGTGGTATCTTTTTAAGGTGAAACGACCTGCTTCACAAAAGTACGAAAAAAAACCTACAAGACCTTGCAGTCCTGTAGGTTTTTGTTCCTTTTATGGAAGAAAATGTGCGTTCTTCCTGCTTTTTCTGTTTTAGAAGAAGAGGTAGCGGTTGTCCTTCACCCCGGCTTTCTCATAGAGCTCGCCGGCAAAGCGGCTGATGGCGCGCATGTTGAGGGCTTCCTGCTGCATTTCTTCTTTTTGTGCATCAAACTTCTCGCCAGTCTTGTTCTTGGCCGTCACTTGGATGGCATAGACTCCGGCGTTGCCCTTGAACGGTCCGGCGAATTGGTTGACGGCCGTTTTGCTGGCCACGGCACTCAGCATGGGCTCGCTGGCTCCGGTCTTCATGACGAAGGCCGACGCGCCGAACGTCACGTGCTTGATGGTGTCGCTCACGGCGCCTTTCTCTTTCATCACGTCGGCGAGGCTCTTGGCTTGCGCCAGTTTGGCGGTCAGCATCTCGGCCTTCTTGTCCTTCATGACTTCGCGTGTGAGATATTCCCTCATGTCTTCCATCGTCCGGTATCCTTCGGGGTGCACTACCGTGAGGATGGCCACGAGCATGTGGTCGTTGTCGCCGCATTCATAGAGCGGAGAGATGTCGCCCACTTCCGTGTCGTCGTTGAAGATCCATCGCATGGCCTCGCGGGTGTTGCTTACGCCGCCCACATAGTGCTCGTTGCTGAACAAGTCCTTGCGCTCCTGCAGGTTGTAGCCGCTCTTCAGGGCGTTGGCCTCGATGTCTTTTTGCGTTTGGTTGGAGGCGATGAAGTGGCTGAAGTCGTTGTAAGCCTTGGCGTAGGTTTCCTTGCTGAATTCAATCGGGCACTTGACAACGGCCACGTCGTACTTGTCGATCATGGCGCGGCGGTCGGTCACTTGCACGATGATGCAACCTTGCGTGAAGTCGATTTTCTTGGTCGTATTGACCGGCATGTTGGTCACCGTCTTGATGAAGTCCAGGTTCTGTGCGTCCATAGTGGCCCCTTCGTAGTTGCGCGAGGTAAGCCACGTCTTTTCTCCCGTCTGGTTGTATTTCTTGGCGATGGAGTCGAAAGCCACGCCGCTGTTCAATGCCGTCATGATGCTGTCGGCCGTCTTTTGGATGGCCGTCATGTCGGCGCCTGCTACCTGAATCTGGCGGAGCTCCACGGAGTCGGGGCGGACACTTTGGCGAAGAACTTGATGATGTTCATCGTGTTGTCGCCAGCGTTATAGTAAGGTGCCTTCATCTGTCCGGCAGACATGGAGTCCAGGTTGGCTGCGATGTCGGCAGGGAAGAAGCTTCGGCTCACGGGGAGCTGGCTGTAGTTGATGACGGAGCCGCTTTCGCGTACGATCTTGGCGATGTCGCCGCCTTCAGCCAGCGCCGTTGCGGTCTCGGCCATTTCCTTGTCCAGTGCGGCTTTGTCGGCGGCGCTGGCTTTCACTTGGATGTCGATGAACTTGATGTCGCGGCTTTCTGCCGTCTGCTTGAAGCGCTCCTTGAGCTCGTCGTATTTGGCCTTCAGGTCGCTTTCTTCTATCTTCACGTCGCTGTCGTTGATGGTGGAGTAGGGAATGGCCGCCATGAGAACGTCGCTTTCATTGGTGCGCGCTTCGAACGCGGCTTTGTCCACCACTTTGTTGCCCAGCATGGCTTTGCCCAGCAGCACTTGGTATTTCTGTGCCAGTGCGTTCTGGCGGAGCGACTTTTCGATGAACATCCAGAACTTGTAGAGGTTGTCGTAGTAGTCCATGTATTCCGCCGGTATCTGGCTGCTCTGGGCCTTCATGCCTTCATAGTCGGTGAGGAACTTTTTAAGGATATTGGCGTCGAACCGGCCCGTCTGTTCGTTGCGGAACGGGGTTTGTGCCAGAATGGGGCTGTTTCCTTCCGTGATGATGGCCTGGATCTCTGCGTCGGTCACGGTCAGGCCCAGCTCTTCCGCCTCATGTTCGATGAGTTGGTTGTTGACGTAAGTGTTCCACACCTGGTCGCGCAGTTGGGTGAGCTGCTCGTCGTTGAGCGCGCTGTTTCCCGTGGTGAACTTCACGACTTCCGCGTATTCGTCTACCAGGTTTTGGAATTCATGTACGGAGATGTGTTCCCCGTAGACTTCGCCGACCTGCTGCCTGCTTTCGTTGGATGCAGACTGGATAGAGCGCATGGCTTCCTCGGCGATGAATGCAAAAAGGGCCAAGCCGATGACGATGACCAGCAATGGACCCTTGTTTCGGATTTTTTGTAATGTTGCCATTGATTTGTTGATTGTTATTTTATTGTTTTTTATCTCTTGTTTTAAGCGCACGAAGATACGAAAATCTTTGCACATAACCGTCTCCGCGGCGCTAATTTTTAGCTATTCGGTAGTTTTCAGGCGCACGAGTTCTATCTTTGTGGTAGTATTTTTGATGATTTTGAACTCGAAATGGTCGAATTTCACGATTTCGTTCAGCTTGGGGAAACTTTGGTAGCGGTGGAGGATGAGGCCGCTCACGGTGACGTAGTCCTCAGATTCGGGCAGGTCCAGCCCCAGCAGTTCGTTGGCTTTTTCCACTTCGAGCCGTCCGGAGAGCACGTATTCGTGTTCGCCCACCTTTTGTGCCACATAGTGCGTGTTGTCGTGTTCGTCTTCGATGTCGCCGAAGATTTCCTCCACCAGGTCTTCCATGGTGACGATGCCCGACGTGCCGCCGAATTCGTCCACCACGATGGCCAGCGATTTCTTCTGTTGCATGAATTTCTTCAGCAGGTTTTGGGCCGACATGGTTTCTGGAACCACGGGCGTTTCGATGATGCGTGTGGTCCAGTCGGCCGGGTTGCGGAACATTTCGGAGGAATGTATGAATCCCACGATGTGGTCGATGTCTTCCTTGTAGACGATGATTTTGGATTTCCCGCTTTCGATGAAGCGGTTTTTCAGCGACTCTATGGAGGCGCCGGTTTCTATGGCTTCTATTTCCGTGCGTGGCACCATGCAGTCCCTGACTTTCACTTCCGAGAAGTAGAGGGCGTTCTGGAAAATCTTGATTTCGTCCGTCACTTCGTCCTCGTCGTGCGTCGATTCGATGCTCGACTGTATCAGGTTGTCCAAGTCTATCTTGGTGAAGGCCTGTTCCGACTCTTTCTTGTTCACCTTGAGTCCCAGCACGCGCAGCAGGCCCCTGGACAGGATGCTGGCCAGCTTGGCCACGGGATAGGAACAGGATGTAGGCCGCGAACGAGGGGAGGGCGCAGATGCGCAGCATCCGGTTGGGCGCCATTTTGAACACGTTTTTGGGGATGAACTCCACGGTGGCCAGGCTGATGAGCGATGCCGCGGCCACTTGCAGGAGGATGTCAATCCCCGCGGGCAAGTCGGTTTGCAGGCGCGAGAGCACGTAGTCGTCCACGATGCCGGCCATCAGCAGGGCATAGACCACCAGGGCGATATAGTTGCCCACGAGCAGCGTGGCGATGAAGTCGTTGGGGTGCGAATAGAACACGGCCAGTATCCGCGACGACAGGCTTTCATCGTTGCGGTTCAGTTCGGCCCGCAGCTTGTCGGACGAGATGAAGGCGGTTTCCATGCCCGAGAAGAAGGCCGAGAACAGCAGGATGATGATGATTTCTAAGATTGTGGACGTCATGGCTGGTTCGGTTTGGCGGGAGCGGTGCGCACGAGGGAGTCGTTCGGCGCGGCGGCCGTCGGGCTGCCGCTGTCGCTGAACGGCGTTTCCGCGTTTGCGTTGCTCACGGTGTAACGTGTCATTTGTTCGTTGGAGCGGAACCGGTATCCTTGCAGGAACTCGTCGGGCTTGCGGATGGTCATGAACTGGTTGGAGTAGGTCTCGTGCCGCTCCATGTCCCAGAAGAACTCCTCGCTGGTGAAGACGGTCCCTTCCTGGTTGCGGATGACCACGCGGCCCCGCAGTTCCCACAACTCCTGGTTGTGGCAATAGGCCGTGTCGGCCTGCACGAACCAATCGCTATGGAACGTGGAGTCGAACTTTTCCAGCAGGATGCCTTTCATGAAAGTCCAGCGGGGCGGCTGGGTCGTGTTGTAGATGAACCATTCCTCGGCCGTGATTTTGTAGCGGATGACGCCGGAGTCGGAGATGAGGGTCGACACGCCCCACGACTGCATGAAGGGCAGGGAGTCTTTGTCGCTGACGGCCGGCGCATGTGCGGCGTGGTCCGACGAGCAGGAGAAGGCGGCCAAAGCGGCCACGACAACCGCCAGCGAGGAGGCTGTCATGCGGGCCAGCAGGGATAGTTTCGTGTTGATGTTAGCCGCGTCTTTGTCCATCTTACTGTATTTTCCACTTCATGAACCACCGCTCGTTGAAGGTGATGCCCACGTTCAGGCGCAGGTAGTTCTCCGTGATGAGGGAAGAGGCAGGCGCGGCGAAGCGTCCCCATTGGAAAGAGATGTTGAGGACGGAGCGGTTGTTGAACTGGTTGGTGATGGGCAGCCCGAAGCCGGCCGTCACGGTGTATTCGCGCGGCCCGTCGTGTCCGTTCACACGGAAGTAGGGCGTGGCGAAGGAGGCGCCCACGCGGTACATCACCCGCCGCAGGTATTTGTTGCTGTAGCGTTCGGGCAGCCATTCGGCGCCCACGGCCACTTTGGTGCGGTTCAGGTAGTTCTCCGAGGTACTGACGAAGCGGTTGTCGATGACTTGCGGCATGCGCGCGTCGCCCCACCGCTGGTGGGTGACGTCCAGGCCCACTTTCCACTGGTCCTTGTGCGCCCAAGCCAGTCCCGCGCCGTAGGCCGTGGGCAGGTCGAACGCCTTTTCGATGGTGGATTTCGTGGTGTCGCCGTTGGTCACGTAGCTGTAATAGTGCGCCGGCGAGTTGATGGTGTGTCCGATGCTGTAGGTGGCGCCCGCCGTCAGCACGTCGTTCTTGCCTATCCTGATGGGGTATTGCACGCCGATGTCAATCTTGTACGACGAGATGTCGGCGTCGATTTGCCGTTGCAGTCCGTTGCTGCTCGTGGTGGCCGTCCCGTTGTCGTAGAACGTCTGCGCGATGCTCTGCTCATAGTTTCCCCAGATGTAGCCGAAGTTGGCGCCGATGGAGAGGTCGGCCACGGGGTTCCATCCGAAGCCCACGTAGGCCTGGTGGATGCCGCCGTCGCCCGTATAGCTGTTGGTGTAGGTCAGCGTGGAGCCGCTGTTGAAGTGGCTGCCCAGGTATTTGCTTTCCGAGAAGTTGTAGCCGATGCTGGAAAAGGGCATGAAGCCGAAAGAGAATCCGAAGCCGCGCGAGAGGCGGAATCCGGCGTTGATGTAGTCCAGGGTGGTGTTGTGCGCGTTGACACTGCTGCCCCCGCTTTTGAAGTTGGCGTTTTGCAGCGTGATGCCCACGTCGAAGATGAACGACAGCGAGTCGATGCCCGAGTACGATGCCGGGTTCTGCATGTTGATGCGGTTGCCGTCGCGGAAGCCCATGGCCACGCCGCCCATGGCCCGGTTGAAGCCTTGCGACTGGTCTTTCAGGCTGCCCAGCCCGAACCGCGAATAGGGCGAGTTCGAGCCATTGGTCTGCGCGGCGGCATGCAACGCCGCCATGCACAGCCACACGTAGAGTATAAGCCTATGCTTGTTCATTATTAAATGCTAATATTCGGTTCAGCCCTCTGGGCACTATGTATTTGTCTGCAAAGATGAGGTTTTTTATTTTGCTATCAAAGTTAAAAATATCGCCGCCAGTTAAAAAAACCAAAAGGTCGGGGTATTTTTCCTGAAAGTATTTGATGCGTCCCTCGATTTCGAACTTCATCCCCTGGATGACGCCCGAGCGGATGCAGGTCTCCGTGTCGTAGCCCACTTCCGGGTGGGGGCCTTCGCTGTCGATGAGGGGCAGCTTGGCCGTGAAGGCGCGCAGGGCCTTGAGGCGCATTTGCAGTCCGGGAGAGATGCAGCCGCCTTTGTAGTGCCCCTTGCGGTCGATGAATTCGTAGGTCAGGCAGGTGCCGGCGTCAACGATGAGCAGGTCGTGCCCGGGATGCTGCGTGTAGGCGCCCACGGCGGCGGCCAGGCGGTCGGCGCCCAGGGTCTCCGGCGTGCGGTAGTCGTTGGTGATGGGGATGGGGGTGTCGGCGTCGAGGTACAGCAGCGGGAAGCCCAGCTTCTTCAGTTGGCGCTCCGCCTCGCCGGTGATGCCGAACACCGTGCCCACGATGCCCCGCTCGAAGTCGTATTTTGCCACGATTTCCGGAAGGCGCTCCAGCGTCTCGTTGGATGTCTTGATTTCCTCCACCGGAGTGTCGCCGTCGAAGGCAACGAGTTTGGCCAGTGTGTTTCCTATGTCGATAATCAGATTCACGTGCTCATGCTTTGCGGGTGCAAAGGTATATAAAAAATGTGATTTTCAGCCTTCGCAAGGTAAGAAATCAAGCTTGCGCCCGTCTTTGTGCCCCATGCCGTGGTGCCGGGTGGCAAACTTTTTTGGAATTGGCAGAAGCCGGCCGTGCGGCGTGCGGAGCGCGGCAGCGTACTTTGCGGCAAGTACTCGAGTACTTCCCGCAGAGTACGCTCGCGCCTTCCGCATGGTCTGGCGGGGCGTCGGGCATGGCCGGGCGCCGCGGGACGGAAGGCGTCCGGATGTTTTCCCCCCGTCCGGCAGCCTTTCCGTTGCAGCAAGCGGCACGGAATTTGGGGCCGCGGCTGGCCCGTCCGGGCCTCGCATGCCACAAAGATGTGGGCGGCCTTGTTTTTTCTGGTCGCGCCCGGCCGGAAAGTCGCGTTTTTTATCTATTTTTGTGGCGCAAAAATAAGATACGGAATGAGAACTTTCAGGCTTTTCTGCCTTTATACCTTATTATATATAGCAGGCATGGCCCGTGCCCTTCCCGGCGACTCGCTCGAGGTCGGCCTGCTGACCTGTTCGCCGGGGACGGAAGTCTATGCCTTGTATGGGCACACCGCCATCCGCGTGCGTTCCTGCGCGCCGGGCGGGGAAGACTGGGTGTTCAACTACGGACTGTTCAGTTTCAACCGGCCTCATTTCATCTGGCGCTTTGCCTTGGGCGAGTGCGACTACCAGGTTGGGGCAGTCCCGTACCGCTATTTCGCGGAGGAATATGCCGGGCGCGGTTCGTCGGTCTACCAGCAGACCCTGAACCTGACGGCGGAAGAGAAGGAGCGCCTGTGGGCCCTGCTGCTGGACAACCTGCGGCCCGAGAACCGCGAATACCGCTATAACTTCTTTTACGACAACTGCACGACGCGGGCGCGCGACCGCATCGAGGACGCGGTGGACGGGGAAATCGTCTATCCCGCGCAAGACACGGCCTGCACTTTCCGCGGCATCGTTCATCAGTATACGGCCGATTACCCCTGGGCCGAACTGGGCGACGACATCTGCCTGGGCGCAGCTGCCGACCGTCCCATCTCGGCGCGCGAGGAGATGTTTGCTCCCTTCCGCATGCTCCGCTATGCCGACGGGGCCGTGATTCGCGGTGCCGACGGGCGCGAGCGGCCGTTGGTGCTGTCCACGCACGAAGTGGTGAAGGGGAGCGGCGTGGAGGCGGCCGCGGAGTTCCCCCTGTCGCCGTCGGCGTGCGCGTGGTTGCTGGTGGCCGTGGTGGCGGTCCTCACCGTCGTGGAGCGCTGGCGGCGTGCCTGCTATTGGTGGCTCGACGTGCCGGTCATGGCGCTGGCAGGAGTCATCGGACTGGTGGTCACCTTCCTGTTCTTCTTTTCCGTCCACCCCACGGTGGGGACAAACTGGCAGGTTTGGGTGTTCAATCCGGTGCCGTTGTTGGCGATGCCTTGGGTGGCCTATTGCGGCATCAAGCGTCGAAAAACGGCCTATCATGCCTGCAATGCCGCCGTTTTAATGTTTTTTATGATTTTTTCTGCGTTTATACCGCAAGATTTTTGCGCGGTCGTTGTACCTTTGGCCTTGGCTTTGTTGCTGCGTTCATGCAGCTACGTGGTAAGCTATTGTGAAAAGTGAAAATAAGACAAGCATGCATAATAGGAGCTATCGTTTCTTAACCCCGCTGATTCTGGCGTTGACCTGGGCCAACATGGAGGCCCAGACGTCGAGCCCTGTGCCGCGGCTGGTGGTCAATGTGACGATAGACCAGTTGCGCACCGACTACATGGAGGCCTTCTCCGCGCTCTTCGGGCCGGACGGCTTCAACCGTGTGATGCGCGACGGGCGGAGCTACATGGACGCTTCCTATCCTTTTGCCCACGTGGACCGTGCCTCGGCCATGGCCTGCATCATGACGGGCACGGTGCCTTACGACAACGGCATCGTGGGCGAGCGGTGGCTGGACCGCAAGACCTTGCGGCCGGCCTATTGCGTGGACGATGCGTCGTGCGAAGGCTGGCTGACGAGCGAGCGCTACTCGCCCGCCTCGTTGTCCGTGTCCACGATTACCGATGAACTGAAAGTGGCCACGGGCGGACGGGCGCTGGTCTACAGCATCGCGCCCGATGCCGATGCCGCCATCCTGGGGGGCGGGCACGCGGCCGACGGGGCGTTCTGGATAGACGACGCCTCGGGGCAGTGGAGCGGCACGTCCTATTACGGGGCCTTCCCCGACTGGGCTTTGCGCTACGATGTGCCCGAACGCCTGTCCAGCCGCATTTCGGACATCTCGTGGAAGCCCGTGAGCCCGATTGTGGAAAACTTCAACTTCTTCATCTCCCCGCAAGAGAGCGAAGGGTTCAGCCATAAGTTCGCGGGCGACCGCAAAATGCAGGAGTTCAAGACCAGCGCCTACGTCAACGACGAGGTGAACCGCTTTGCCCGCCATTGCCTGGAGCATACGGGGATGGGGAAGGACCGCGTGACGGACTTCCTCTCGCTGACGTATTATGCCGGGACTTTCGACCACAAGCCTGTGGCGGAATGCCCCGTGGAACTGCAGGACACCTACGTGCGCCTCGACATGGAGCTGGCCGAACTTATCGCCATGCTCGAAAAGCAGGTGGGCGCGGGGCGCTACCTGCTGGTGGTGACGTCCACCGGCTACACCGACGACGAGCTGGTGGACTTTTCCAAATACCGCATACCGACGGGCACTTTCAACATCACTCGTGCCTCGTCGCTGCTCAACATGTATCTCATGGCCGTGTACGGCGAAGGGAAATACGTGGAGGCGGAGTTCGGCTCGCAACTGTTCCTGAACCAAAAACTGATTGAAGACAAACAGCTGAACCTGAACGACGTGCTCACCCGCTCGCAAGCCCTGCTCATTCAGATGGCCGGGGTGAAGGATGTCTACACGTCGCAGCGCCTTGCCCTGTCGATGGGCGAAGCGGACATACGCCGCTTGCGCAACAGCTTCAACCAGATGCGCTCGGGCGATATCTTCATCGAGGTTTCGCCGGGATGGCACATGGTGAACGAGGAAACCCACGAGCAGACCCTGGAGCGGGCCTCTTATGTGGATTTCCCCATTTTCTTTTTCGGGTGCAACGTGCGTCCCGAAACGGTGAAGACCCCCGTGACGGTCGACTGCGTGGCCCCGACGTTGGCCCGCTTCATGCGCATCCGCGCCCCTAACGCCTGCTCCGTGGCTCCCTTGTCGGCCATCCGCTGACCGGGCCTCCCTTTCCAGCTCTTTTTTTAAAACCATTGGGCTTGCCGCGTGTGGTCGGCATGAGCCTTGCATTTTTTTACGAATAGAAACAAAACAATATATAATGGATATAAACAAGTTTTTGAGCAAGCTTTTTGGCAACAAGTCCACGCGGGACATGAAGTTGATTCAGCCCATTGTGGAAGAGGTGAAAAAGGCTTATCCCGCCATTCAGGCGTTGAGTAATGATGAATTGCGTGCGAAGACGCAGGAGGTGAAAAAGTATGTGCAGTCGTCGGCCGACGACATCAAGGCGAAGATCGCCGAGGTGAAGGCCAAGGTGGAAGAGACGCCCATCGAGGACCGCTCGTCGCTCTTCTCGCAAATCGACAAGCTGGAGAAGGACGTGCTTGAGCGCTACGAGGTGGCGCTCAACGAAGTGCTCCCCGTGGTGTTCTCCATCGTGAAGTCCACTGCCGAGCGTTTTGCCACGAACGAGGAGGTCTGCGTCACGGCCAACGACTTCGACCGCGAACTGGCCGCCAGATTCGACTTCGTGGAAATCGAGGGCGACACGGCACGCTACCACAACCATTGGGTGGCCGGCGGAAACGACACGGTGTGGAACATGATACACTACGACGTGCAGCTTGTCGGCGGAATCGCCCTGCACCAGGGAAAGATCGCCGAGATGGCCACGGGTGAAGGCAAGACGCTGGTGGCCACTCGACTGGATCGACATGTTCCACGGCTTGAGCGTGGACTGCATCGACAAGCACCAGCCGCAACAGCGAGGCGCGCCGCCGTGCTTATCTGGCCGACATCACTTTCGGTACCAACAACGAGTTCGGCTTCGACTACCTCAGGGACAACATGTCCGTGAGCACCGAGGACCTCGTGCAGCGCAAGCACCACTACGCCATCGTCGACGAGGTGGACTCCGTGCTGATCGACGACGCCAGAACCCCTCTTATCATCTCCGGCCCCATACAGCACAACGACGCCGACGAGGCCCAGTACATGGAGTTCCGGCCCTACGTGGAGAAGGTCTACCAGGCGCAGAGGGCGCTCGTGAACCAGACCCTCAACGACGCGAGGAAGAAGATAGCCGACGGCGACGAGAACGAGGGAGCCATGCTCCTCTACCGCGCCCACAAGGGACTTCCGAAGTATTCTCCGCTCATCAAGTTCCTCTCCGAGCCGGGAATGAAGGTGCTGATGCAGAAGGCTGAGAACTTCTACATGCAGGACAACGAGAGGGAGATGCCGGTCGTCACCGACCCTCTCTACTTCGTGATCAACGAGCAGCTTCATTCGGTCGACCTGACCGACAAGGGCCACGACGTGCTCGCCAAGGCCGTGGGCAACGACGACTTCTTCGTGCTGCCCGACGTGGGCGCGCAGACCGCCGAGATCGAGCATTCCGAGCTCAGGCCGGCCGAGAAGCAGCAGAAGAAGGACGAGCTCATGACCGAGTTCTCCACCAAGAGCGAGAGGGTGCACACCGTGAACCAGCTCCTCAAGGCCTACACCATGTTCGAGAAGGACGTGGACTACGTGATCATGGACGGCAAGGTCAAGATCGTCGACGAGTCCACCGGCCGTATAATGGAGGGACGCCGCTGGAGCGACGGACTGCACCAGGCGGTCGAGGCCAAGGAGAACGTGAAGGTCGAGGGCGCCACCCAGACCTTCGCCACCATCACGCTGCAGAACTACTTCCGCATGTACCACAAGCTGGCGGGCATGACGGGTACGGCCGTCACCGAGGCCGGAGAGTTCTGGAGCATCTACAAGCTGGACGTGGTGGAGATTCCGACCAACAGGCCCGTGATCAGGGACGACCAGGACGACCTCATCTACAAGACCAAGAAGGCCAAGTACGCCGCCGTGATCGACAGGGTGGTGCAGCTCACCGAGCAGGGTCGCCCCGTGCTCGTGGGAACCACCGACGTGGAGACCTCCGAGCTGCTCAGCCGCATGCTCCGCATGAGGGGCATCAAGCACAACGTGCTGAACGCCAAGGAGCACGCCAGGGAGGCGGAGATAGTCGCTCAGGCCGGACAGAGCTCCACCGTCACCATAGCCACCAACATGGCCGGACGAGGCACCGACATCAAGCTCTCTCCCGAGGTCAAGGCCGCGGGCGGACTTGCGATCATAGGCACCGAGCGCCACGACTCCCGCCGCGTCGACCGCCAGCTGCGCGGACGTGCCGGACGTCAGGGCGACCCCGGTTCATCCACCTTCTACGTTTCGCTCGAGGACAAGCTCAAGCTGCGCATCTCTTCGGCGCCGAGCGCATAGCCAAGATGGTCGACAAGATGGGCATGGCCGACGACGAGGCCCCGAGAGGCATGGACCCATGATTTGGGACCGTTGCAAGGCTATCGAGAACGCCCTAGCGCAAGGTCGAGGAGAAACAACTTCGGCATACGTAAGCGCCTGAGGAATACGACGACGAACTGGACGAACTGAAGCACTCGGTGCAGAACGCCAGCTACG
>VOFD01000727.1_pt1 | contig 16001 bp, 25 predicted proteins | sample 5384101 | NCBI WGS metagenome assembly VOFD01 (sample SAMN12384723, study PRJNA508395) | human gut metagenome | isolation source: healthy gut C | host: Homo sapiens
GTATATAAAACTCCGGGAGCTATAATCAACAGTGGTATTGCAATCAGTGCAGACGGAACAATTTATGCCAATGGCGGAGAAAAACATTGCCGGTGAAGTTTCGGCAGGTGTTGTCGCTCTGAATACAGACGGTTCTCTGAAATGGCATTACGCTACGACAGATGATGTAAACAACTGCGTTCCGGTGATTGATAACAGAGGATATATCCACATTATTTCGGATAAAGCCGTTTACTATATTGTATGAAGCAGGATGGTAGCTTGCTAGCTTCCGCCGAATTTCGGGAGTCAAATGTTTCTCCAGCCGGTGATGGACTCAAAGGATATTTATATGTGGGAATCGAAGCTGTGGCAGGTGCATCGGATATGGTATGTATCTCGTCAGGAGCAACTTCCTATGCTGACTCTGCATGGCCAATGAAAGGACAGAATCCCAACGTACCGGTTTACAAAGTGACAATCCTGATAACTGGAAAATTATGAAGAGATATTTATCATTGGTCATTCTCTTATCCTTCGTATATGTGGGTTTGATAAAAGGGCAGCCCCGGCCGCATACTTTTTGTAGATACAATAGGAATTGAGAAAACAGATCTCCAACGAATACATCATCTTCCTCTCTTTATTATTCAGGTAATCCTGTTCTGAAAGCCGATAAGAAATGGGAACTGAATATAAACAGGAGACCCCTATGCCGCTCCTTTCAGCGGCGGGGTATGGTATGATGAAACGGATCGGAAGTTTAAGATGTGGTATTCTGCCGGTGGTGGCAAGTTATTAGGACTTGTCACCTGCTACGCAGAGTCTTCAGACGGAAAAAGAACTGGATAAAGCCGGAACTTACTATTGTTCCGGGCACAAATATAGTGGATACGCTGGAACATGATTGCGTTTCGGTATTGCTTGACAAATTTGAAAAGATTCTGCCAAACGTTATAAAATGTTTGTTGTAGAAATTTAATAATCGCTCCACTGTCAGTATGAAACTCAAATATTCTTCCGATGGGATTCACTGGGTGCTCCCCAAGCACTTTCAGGTGAACTGTACGACCGCTGTGCGGCTTATTATGATCCGTTCCGCGGCTTCAAAGTATATTTTATCGTTGAAAACAATAAATGGCATTTACCGTCGTTCACGTAATTATTTGGAACACGAAGACCCGGAAATGTTGGTTAGTCTGGCTTTGGGGTATATGATAACCAAAGTGACAAATTTATCCGGTATTGGTTTCATGCCGACGACGATGACCCGCGTCATCCTCAATTTCCGGAATTGCGTCCACAGATATATAACCATGAAGCAATGCCCTATGAAGGATATATGCTGGGATATTTTACAGTTTGGCAAGGACCGGAGAATAATATTTGCGACAGTTTGAATATTCAAAAAAAGAAATGAAGTATTGATAGGCTGGAGCAAAGACGGTTTCCATTGGAACCGGGAGAACAAAACTGCTTTCCTTCCGGTAAGTGAAGATTTTCATGCATGGAATGCTGGTAATGTGCAATCCACTGCAGGCAATCCTCTCATTGTGGGAGACTCTCTTTATTTCTATGTCAGTGGACGCTATAATAGCAAACCCAAGCATGATTCGAACTTTGCCACCGGATTGGGCAACACTCCGTCGGGATGGCTTTGTTTCTATGAGGTCGGAAAAAAAAAGAAGGCTATGTGATAGTAAAAAACTCTGGTTCCGAAAGATGGAAAATACCTGTTTGTCAATGCAGATGTGAAAGGAACTTTAGCGGTGGAAGTCTTAGAAGAAAACAGGCAACCTCTGGAAGGATTCACAAAAAGGATTGCATACAGATAAAAAATACGGATAAAGACAAAACTAAATGATTTCATGGAAGAAGCATTCGGAGCTGGAATCTTTTAAAGGAAAGAATGATTCGGTTAAAGTTTTATCTGAATAAAGCCGATTTATACTCATTTTGGATTTCCGCATGGCGAACAGGTGAAAGTTGTGGTTACACAAGCGGTGGCGGACCGGGCTTATCGGACAAGGGGGATAGATGTCCCCGTGAATTAAATAGAGAAATAACTAAATATATTGAACTTAAAAAATTATATGATGGAAAAAAGATTATAGGATTAATCAATGCCCCTTTTTACTCCGTTTTATGAAAATGGAGAAGTAAATTATGAACCTATCGAGGCATATGCAAAATTGCTTGTAAAAATGGTTTGAAAGGTGTTTTTATCAACGGCTCCTCCGGAGAAGGCTATATGCTGACCGATGAAGAACGGATGAAACTGGCGGAACGCTGGATGGAAGTTGCACCGAAAGATTTTAAAGTGATTGTGCACGTGGGTAGTTGCTGTGCAAAGTCGAGTCGGATGTTGGCAGAACACGCACAGAAAATCGGAGCTTGGGGAATTGGTGCTATGGCACCTCCTTTCCCTAAAATCGGACGGATAGAAGAATTGGTAAAGTACTGCGAAGAAATTGCCGCCGGAGCACCGGAACTTCCATTCTACTATTATCATATTCCTGCATTTAACGGAGCATTTCTGCCGATGCTTGCTTTCCTGAAAGCTGTTGAGAACCGTATTCCCTAATTTTGCAGGCATTAAATATACTTTCGAAAGTCTGTATGAATACAATCAATGTCGTTTATACAAGGATGGTAAATTCGACATGTTGCACGGACAGGATGAAACGATTCTTCCTTGCTTGGCAATGGGAGGTGCACAAGGGGGAATTGGGGGGACAACCAATTATAATGGCATAAACTCTGGTAGGAATTATTGATGCCTGGAAAGCTGGCGAACTGGAGAAAGCCCGTGAACTGCAAAACTTCTCGCAGGAAGTGATTAACGTTATCTGTCATTTCCGTGGAAATATTGTTGGCGGCAAACGCATTATGAAGTTGATTGGCCTTGATTTGGGCGGTAACCGTACTCCTTTCCAAAATATGACTGTTGAGGAAGAAAAACAGATGAAAGCGGAACTGGAAGAAATACATTTCTTCGATCGTTGTAATAAATTCTAATAGGAAGAAAGTATGAAGAATATAAGTGAATATATACAGCATTGGGCGGATACCTACAAGAATGATATGCAGAATAATATCATGCCCTTTTGGATGGAACATGGACTGGATGCAGTGAATGGCGGCCTATATACTTGTGTAGACCGTGAAGGCACATTGATGGATTCCACAAAATCCGTTTGGTTTCAGGGACGTTTTGCTTTTACTTGTTCTTATGCCTATAATCATATCGAGAAGAAAAAAGAACCCGGCATGGTTACATGCAGCCAAAAGCACGCTTGACTTTATAGAGAAGCATTGCTTTGATACGAACGGGCACATGTACTTTGAGGTAACAGCAGACGGACGACCTTTACGCAAGCGGCGTTACATCTTTTCCGAATCATTTGCAGCCATAGCGATGTCCGAATACTCCATTGCATCAGGAGATAGAACTTATGCAGTAAAAGCGCTCGAACTGTTCAAACGTATGCAGTATTTTCTGCAAACTCCCGGATTGTTAGCACCTAAATATCTGGATACACTTCCCATGAAAGGACATTCCATCACCATGATACTGATAAATGTAGCTTCCCGGATTCGGGAAGCTATTCAGACGAATGTCTGACACTGCAGATTGATGAATCTATCGCTCAATTAAAAAATGATTTCTTGCATCCCGAATTTAAAGCCTTATTGGAAACAGTAGGACCGAACGGTGAGGTTATAGATACTAATATGGGGCGTACCATCAATCCCGGACATTGTATTGAAACAGCCCGGTTCCTATTGGAGGAAGCAAAATTGCGAGGTGAAGATAAAGAGATAGAAAAACTGGGATTGCAGATTTTAGACTGGTCATGGGAGTGGGGCTGGGATAAAGAATTTGGTGGCATTATTAATTTCAAAGATTGCAAAAATCTTCCCTCGCAAGATTATGCTCAAGACATGAAATTTTGGTGGCCGCAAACAGAAGCAATTATCGCTACTCTCTATGCCTATCTGATAACGAAAGAAGATTAGTACTTGGAAATGCATCAGCAAATCAGTGAATGGACCTATACCCATTTCCCGGATAAAGAATATGGAGAGTGGTATGGTTATCTTCACCGGGATGGTACGGTAGCCCAACCGGCAAAGGGAACTTTATTTAAAGGTCCTTTCCATATTCCCCGCATGATGACAAAAGGATATATGCTTTGTGAGGAAATAATGTCTGAAACAAAAAAGAAATAAAATGATTGTATCAATTTACAACATAGCCAACGGGTGGAGAAACTTCACCCGTTGTTCAAGCACCTTTTCGATTATGCGAAATCACATGACCTGCTAAACGAAGAACTGGGAACTATCAGACTGGATGGTGATAACCTGATTGTCAATAACATCTATCCTGAATGTATTGCTGAAGGGAAACGTTTGTTAGAACTGCATCATGATTATATAGACGTGCACATCTTACTTGAAGGTACAGAAACCATTGGTTGGAAAGCCCTTGAAGAATTAAAAGTGGAAAGGCAAGCTTATGATAAAAAAGAGCGATTGTGCTCTCTATGGTGATGTTCCCACTACTTTCATCAATCTCTTACCCGGACAATTCGTCATTGTATACCCGGAAGACCCCCACGCTCCGGCTATCGGTAAAGGCTGGATACGCAAACTGATAGCCAAAGTAAGAGTTTAAAAAAACAGTCTCAAAAAATCTTTTTAAATACAACTACCATGAAAAATAAAAATATTTATCCATGGGTAGTAGTTGCGTTGCTTTTGGGTAGTAGCGTTGCTCAACTACATGGATAGACAAATGCTTTCTACAATGCAGGAAGCAATGAAAATAGATATTGTAGAACTGACAAAAGCAGAAGCTTTCGGCGCGTTGATGGCTGTATTTCTTTGGATATATGGCTTTATGAGTCCGGTTGCCGGTATCATAGCAGACAGGATCAGTCGTAAATGGCTAATCGTCGGGAGTTTATTTGTTTGGTCTGCCGTGACTTTCCTGATGGGATATGCAACGTCATTCGAACAATTATATGGTTTGCGTGCTGTGATGGGGGTTAGTGAAGCATTGTATATTCCTTCCGCTTTATCGCTGATTGCCGATTGGCATCAGGATAAATCACGCTCGTTAGCTATTGGGTACATATGACCGGACTATATGTCGGTCAGGCTATTGGCGGGTTTGGTGCTACAGCTGCGGCTGCTTTTTCCTGGCAGAGCACTTTCCATTGGTTTGGAATCGTCGGTATTGCTTATTCTGTAGTCCTTATCTTCTTCTTGCATGAGAATCCTATTCGGATGAAAATAGAAAAAGTGGTTGTAAGTGGTGTTAGCAAAGGCGATTCGATAGGGAAAGGGTTATTACTGCTATTTTCTAATATTTCTTTTTGGGTGATATTGTTTTATTTTGCGGCTCCGAGTTTACCCGGCTGGGCCACAAAGAACTGGTTGCCGACTCTATTTGCCGAGAACCTGGATATTCCGATGTCGCAGGCAGGACCTATATCAACGATTACCATTGCTTTGTCTTCATTTGTCGGAGTGATACTTGGTGGATTTTTGTCAGATAGATGGGTGCTGAAGAATATTCGTGGACGTGTGTATACGGGAGCCATCGGACTGGGGATGACAATTCCCGCCTTATTGTTGCTAGGTTTCGGACATGGGTTTGTCAGTGTCATAGGTGCGGGATTGCTGTTTGGCGTTGGTTTTGGTATTTTCGATGCTAATAATATGCCTATTCTATGCCAGTTTGTTTCTGCTAAATATAGAGGAACAGCGTATGGAATTATGAATATGACAGGAGTCTTTGCAGGAGCAGCCGTAACTCAATTACTGGGAAAATGGACAGATGGAGGAAGTTTAGGTGAAGGATTTGCCATGCTAAGTATTGTAGTTGCGCTCGCACTAGGGTTACAATTGTACCTTTTAAGACCTAAAACAGATAATATGGAATGAAGATTTATGGGTATTACTTTTGTAAATTGCAGATTAATAAGAAACTAAACTGATTTTAGGTTTCTTTAAAACGTGGCGGGAAATTTGAAAAAAGACGATTGTGTTTTTCAAGTTTCCCGCTGTCTTTTTGAAAAGAACCGATGAAGAAGTGACAGGTGTGACAGAGGATTTATAACATTCGCGATTTTTTTTATTAGAAAATATAGATAGAAAAATAAAAAAAAGTAATAAGTTGCAATTCCTCTGTCACACCTGTCACTTTTTTGTTTTAATTTTAGGTATACCAAAAAAAAAGTGGTAAAAGAGAATCGGCTACAGGATCCTGCAGCCGATTCTTGTTGGAGGCCATTCATTATTAGTACTAACCATCATTCATAGAATACCCCCTTTCATATATAGTCAGTCTAGTCAGCAGCGTGGTACGGGTGTGTAAACCAGAAGCAGGAACCTACTCCTTCAGTCGAATCCACGCCAATTTCTCCTCCCATCTGGGAAACAATGCTCTTACAAATAGAAAGTCCGAGTCCTGTACCTTGGGCAAAAGTATTCAGTTTCACAAAACGTTCAAATACGCTCTTTTGCTTTTCTTCCGGTATTCCCATTCCTGTGTCGTGCACATAGAATTTTATTTTCTGATGGGATATTTGTTCGTAGCCAAGGGTGATAGTGCCTTGCCGGGTGAACTTTAATGCATTATTTATAAAGTTACTGATTACTTGGGTGAATCTATTCTTATCTGTGTAGATATAACATTCCGGCAGTATCTCCTCAAAAATCAGTTCAACGCCTTTACCCACTTTCATACCCATTGATTTGATGATTTCAGAACAAGTCTCGTTTACATCTACATTGGTATATACAAAATTAAATGTTCCAGCTTCAATTTTCGAAAGATCGAGAATGTCCGATATCAGTTGCAAAAAGAAGTTCATTATTCTCTTGTACGATTTTGATATATTCCTGCCGTTCGCTTCTGCTGTCCGTTTCTGCCAGAAGGCTGGAAAAGCCAACAATAGCATTGAGAGGAGTACGAATCTCATGACTCATATTGGCCAGAAAAGCCGACTTCAGGCGATCCAGTTCTTCTGCTTTATCGCGGGCAATAATCAATTTCTGTTCAGTCTCTTTCAAAGGCGTGATGTCGTAATTGATACATAGCATCTCAATAACGCCGTCTTGGGGACGATAATCTCTAACCATTACATTAATGCTGGTCCATGTATATTTGCCATTTTCCCTGCAGACACGAACTTCTTTTGCGCAAACTGGTTGCTTTTCCTTCGTTCACTTCGCGCACAAAGTTCTTCAGAACCGCCTGATCTTCAGGAACCACATGAGCATATACTCCGATAACCTGTGGCATGGGAATACCTTCCTTTTCTCCCAAATTCCTGTACCATGTATCCTGGGCATACCCGTCTCTTGTCAGTACATTGAAATGGGCAAACCCTACCTTGGCATAATCACCGATCAGAAGAAACAGATTCTCAAATTCCTGTATCTTGGTGTATGCATTGGTTGTCTCTGTCGTATCTATATTGATAAACAGATAGTTGATAAATCGGTTTTGAGAATCATAGAGAGCGGTAACTTTAGTGGTAAGATTGATAATCCCTTCCCTATGAGTGTCTACATATCGATTTATTTTTGAGAAATCATAATTGATGGAGAAATTTACATCTTCTTTAGCTTTCAATTTTTCTTTTTATCTCTGAAGGAATATTAGGATTGTTGAACAAGTTGACTCCTAAGGCCTCATTTTTGTCAGATAAACCAAATATTTCAAGTTCTTTATCATTGATGTCTACCAGATAACCGTCTTTATCGTAAAGTTCGACACCTGCTGGAAGATTCTTGTAGATGTTTCTCAATATCTTTTCGCTGTTGTCCAAAGCAATACGATCTTCTTTGGCCTGCAACTCCGATTTCCGTAATCCGATGCAAATACTGATAATATTTGCGAGGGAGGAGAAGCATTGATAATCCACATTGCTCCAGCTTCGTTGTGTTCTTACCATATCGATTCCCATGTAGCCCCATACTTCTTCTTTGGATATTAAAGGGACTACCATCAGTGATTTAATATCCTGCATTTCTAATGTACGGCGATATTCTTCTGCTTCTTTTGGCATGTCATCCAGAGTGTTCAGGATAATTGCCCTTCTTTCGGCTATCTGATGATTCCACCAAGTAGACGGGTCCCAAGGGATATTACTTAAGAAATCCTGTTCTTTGGAGATGCCTTCGGCTGTGGCTTCATAAGTACAGTCCTGGCGTTGTTTTTTTTCTGTTTATTTCGAAGATATAAATACGATCACCCTGAAACTGTTTGAGGAGATCTCCTAATGTCTCGTTAATCACTTGAGTCACATCATCACATTGCAGAAACGCAAGCAATGAATATGAAATATTATTCTGCTGATAGAGCAAACTGCTGACTTGAAGGAAATCAATGTTTCCATTTGAATTATCGATAGGTCTGTCAATATATTGTAGAAAGCCGGTCATATTCCTGTATCCCTCTTTATCAGGCTTCTGGAAACTGATTTTGAGTACACCCAAATTTCCCCGTCTTTTGCCCGGATAGGAAACATTTGTTCGTAAGTCTGTAAATTGGATAAGGACAGGTATTCGTTTTTAAGACGTAGCCGATGGTCTTCACGTATTCTTTGATGGAATTCGGTGAAACTGATACGGTTACTTTTAAGACCGAGTAAGACTACAATAAAGTCAGAGCAGATATATTCTTGATTCTTCAAATCTGACTCCCACCATCCCATTTTGGCCATTTGTGCTATCTGAACGTATTTTTCATAGTCATAATTTGTTTGTTCTTTCATATTGTCTGCTCTTGTTTTCTGTTTTTATATTCTAAGACACTAGCTGGCAAAGATAAGTATAACTTTTAAATAATGAGGCGTTTGTGTATCATCGCGGGAGGAAAATGGAAGTCTGGTGCCGAAAAGTGGAAAAAGATACAAATGAGTACAAACAGGGGATTATTTCGTCTTCTTCTTAGTTAGGAAGTGAATTATATAATCTATAATATATATCAGAAGAATGAAAAATACCAGATTATTCATGTTTGCGGCATGCACACTTTTTTTGGCAGCGTGTGGCAGGCAAACCGTGAAGATTATGACTCCGCCGGATGCGTCAAATCGTGTTTTGTTTGGTGCGGAGCAGTTACAGGCTACCTTGGATAAAGCCGGTTATCAGGTAATGATGCAACAGGGAGACACGACATTCTCCGATCCCGAAATCAAAACGATTCTCTTGACGGAAGTAAATGACACGACGCTCAAGAAAGAAGGTTTTCATATTTCGACGACGGGCAATCTGACCAGAGTGTCCGGCAGGGATGGGAGTGGCGTCATTTACGGATGTCGCGAACTGATAGACCGTGTGAATGACTCGGATGGTCGGTTGAATTTCCCGGAGGAATTGAAAGACGCTCCTGAAATGGTATTGCGTGGGGCTTGTGTAGGATTACAGAAGATGACTTACCTGCCGGGACACGGTGTGTATGAGTATCCGTATACTCCGGAAAGTTTCCCTTGGTTTTATGATAAGGAACAATGGATTAAATACCTCGATATGCTGGTAGCCAATCGCATGAATTCACTGTATCTGTGGAACGGGCATCCGTTTGCTTCATTGGTGAAACTGGAAGATTATCCGTTTGCGCTGGAAGTAGACGAAGAGACGTTCAAGAAGAATGAAGAAATGTTTTCTTTCCTCACAGAAGAAGCGGACAAACGCGGTATCTTTGTGATCCAGATGTTTTATAATATTATTGTTAGCAAACCTTTTGCCGAGCATTACGGGTTGAAAACACAGGATCGTAATCGTCCTATTACTCCTTTGATTGCCGATTATACACGTAAGAGCATTGCTGCTTCATTGAAAAATATCCCAATGTAGGATTACTGGTTTGTCTGGGGAAGCGATGTGTACAGTGGAGGACGATGTGGAATGGTTTACTAAAACAATTATTCCGGGAGTGAAAGACGGATTACAGGCATTGGGACGTACGGATGAACCGCCTCTTTTGTTGCGTGCGCACGACACGGACTGCAAACTGGTGATGGACGCTGCCTTGCCGCTCTATAAGAATCTTTATACGATGCATAAGTATAATGGTGAATCGTTGACTACCTACGAACCTCGTGGTCCCTGGTCGAAAATTCATACGGATTTGAGTTCGTTGGGTTCCATTCATATCAGTAACGTACATATCCTGGCTAATCTGGAACCGTTCCGCTGGGGCTCTCCGGATTTCGTACAGAAAGCGGTAACTGCCATGCACAATGTACATGGTGCCAATGCGCTACACCTTTATCCGCAGGCTTCATATTGGGATTGGCCTTATACGGCGGACAAATTACCGAACAATGAACGCGAATTCCAGTTGGATCGTGATTGGATCTGGTATCAGACCTGGGGACGCTATGCATGGAACTGTCATCGCGATCGTACAGATGAGATGGGCTACTGGAACCATCAGTTGGGAAGTTCTACGGAACATCTGACGAGAATGCAAGTAATATCCGTGTAGCTTACGAAGAAAGCGGGGAAATTGCTCCGAAGTTGTTACGTCGTTTCGGTATCACAGAGGGAAATCGCCAAACGTTATTATTGGGTATGTTTATGAGTCAGCTTGTCAACCCATATAAATATACTATCTATCCGGGATTCTATGAAAGTTGCGGACCGGAAGGGGAGAAGCTGATAGAGTATGTAGAAAAAGAATGGAAAAAGCAACCTCATGTAGGTGAAATGCCTTTGGATATTGTTGCTCAAGTAATAGAGCACGGGGATAAGGCAGTAGCAGCTATTGATAAGGCGGCCGCCTCCGTATCTTCAAATAAGGACGAATTTGCCCGTTTACAAAATGATATGCATTGTTATCGTGAATTTGCGTATGCGTTCAACCTGAAAGTGAAAGCTGCCAAGCTGGTATTGGATTATCAATGGGGAAAAGAGATTAAGAATCTTGAAGAAGCTATTCCTTTGATGGAACAAAGCTTGGAACACTATCGCAAATTGGTGGAACTGACGGACGAACATTACTTGTATGCCAACAGTATGCAGACAGCTCAACGTCGTATTCCTATCGGTGGAGATGATGGAAAGAATAAGACTTGGAAAGAATTGCTGGTACACTACGAAAAAGAATTGGAGAACTTCAAAGCTAATCTCGCCCTGTTGAAAGAAAAACAGAATGGAAATGCAGTGACTGAAACTGTCGAGATTGCTGCCTGGGCTCCTGCAAACGTAAAACTGATCTCTAATTATCCGACAGTGAAAGTAGATGAGGGTATTTCTTTATTTGTGGATGTTCCAGGTAAGATAGAAGCAATAGCTCCGGAATTGAAAGGAATGAAGGCGCTCCGCTTCAATGGAAACGAGCAGAGAGAGAAAGGTACGAGTATCACTTTCGAAACAGATGCTCCGGTGAAATTGTTAGTCGCTTATTTCAAAGACGACCAGAAAAAATATGCAAAAGCTCCGAAACTAGAAATCGATGCGTCAGCCAATGATTACGGTCAGGCGGAACCCGTATTGACGAATGCTGTCCGTATCAACGGAATGCCTTTGGCAAATGTGCATGCATATAGTTTTCCGGCTGGAAAGCATACGTTGATGTTACCCAAAGGTTATCTGCAAGTGCTAGGATTTACTGCTGCGGATATGAAGGTTCGTAATGCCGGACTTGCCGGGGATGAAGAGACAATGGATTGGTTGTTTTACTAATCTCATTAGATTATAGATGAAAAATATTATGAAGAAGTTATTGCTAGCTGTTTTTAGTATAACCACTACTTTCTCTCTGTATGCGCAACGCGAAGTTCCACAGGAACGGATGGAGCAGATTTATGAGGAGGTGAAGACACCGTATAAGTACGGTCTTGCCATCGCACCGGCAGACAATCATCATAAGATCGATTGCCCTACCGTTTTTCCATCAGGGAGACAAGTGGTTGATGACCTACGTGGTTTATAATGGTAAGAGCGGACTGGACGGGCGTGGATACGAGACATGGATAGCCGAAAGTGATAATCTGTTGGAATGGCGTACATTGGGACGAATTCTTTCTTACCGGGATGGAAAATGGGACTGTAACCAGCGTGGTGGTTTCCCTGCATTGCCGGATATGGAGTGGGGAGGAAGCTATGAACTTCAAACTTATAAAGGCCGCCATTGGATGACGTATATCGGTTGCGAAGGCAACGGGCTACGAAGCTGTGAAAGCTCCGCTTTATGTCGGACTGGCATGGACGAAAGGAGATATTTCTACGGCACATGAATGGGAATCTCTGGACAAACCGATTTGAGCATCCATGATAAAGGTGCCCAATGGTGGGAAAAACTGACTCAATATAAGAGTACCGTTTATTGGGATAAAGATAAAACATTGGGAGCTCCGTTTGTAATGTATTACAACGCGGGCGGCCGTCATCCGGAAACGGATTTAAAAGGCGAACGTGTCGGCATTGCTCTTTCCAAGGATATGAAGACCTGGAAACGTTATCCCGGCAATCCGGTCTTTGCGCATGAAGCGGATGGAACAATTACAGGAGATGCACATATCCAGAAGATGGGTGATGTGTATGTGATGTTCTATTTCTCTGCTTTTGAGCCTTCGCGTAAATATAAGGCATTCAATACGTTTGCCGCCAGCTATGATTTGGTGAACTGGACCGACTGGAAAGGGGCCGACCTGGTTATCCCCTCCAAGAACTACGATGAACTGTTTGCTCATAAGAGCTATGTGGTGAAACATGACGGAGTGGTTTATCATTTCTATTGTGCGGTAAACAACGCAGAGCAACGTGGCATTGCCATTGCTACCAGTAAGCCGATGGGACGTTCGACTGTCCGTTTCCCGAAACCGGAAATTAAAAATCGTCGGTTAATCACTACATTGAATGAGGGTTGGAAAACCTGGTTTTGGATTACAGAGGCTACTCATTTGAAAGGTAATTTCAGGATGCCTGCAAAGACGGTGAACATCCCTCATAACTGGGACGATTATTATGGATACCGCCAGTTGACACATGGAAACCTGCATGGAACAGCTATGTATGTGAAAGATTTCACGGCAGATGTAAAATCCGGGAAACGGTATTTTCTTCGTTTTGACGGAGTGGGTACATACGCTACCATTAAAGTAAACGGAACGGACTTCGGACGTCATCCTGTTGGACGTACTACATTAACCTTGGACGTTACAGATGCAATGAAGCAGGGAACAAATCGCCTGGAAGTAAAAGCCGAGCATCCGGAAATGATTGCCGATATGCCTTGGGTATGTGGTGGATGTTCATCGGAATGGGGATTCAGTGAGGGTCACAGCCCTTCGGTATTTTCCGTCCTGTGGTGCTGGAGGTGACCGATGAAATTCGTATAGAACCTTTTGGTGTACACATCTGGAATGATGAAAAGGCTGTTAACGTATTTGTTGAAACGGAGGTTAAGAATTATGGTAAGGCAACAGAAACGATAGAGTTGGTCAATAAACTAAGTAATGCCGATGGAAAACAAGTTTTCCGTTTGGTTGAGAAAGTAACTTTGGCTCCGGGAGAAATGAAAGTCGTTCGCCAGCAAGCTCCTGTCGAGAAACCTGTTTTGTGGGATACAGAAACTCCATATCTCTATAAACTTGCCAGTATGATTAAACGTGATGCAAAAACTACGGATGAGATTTCAACACCGTTTGGTATCCGTACCATTAGCTGGCCGGTCAAACGAAATGATGGAGACGGACGTTTTTACCTGAATGGAAAGCCGGTGTTTATCAATGGAGTATGCGAGTATGAACATCAGTTCGGACAGAGCCAGGCATTCAGCAATGAACAGGTGGCTGCAAGAGTAAAAACAGATACGTGCGGTAGGGTTTAATGCATTCCGGGATGCTCACCAGCCCCATCATCTCGACTATCAGAAGTATTGGGATGAAGAGGGAGTCCTCTTCTGGACACAATTATCTGCTCATGTATGGTATGATACTCCGGAGTTTCGCGAGAACTTCAAGAAGTTACTTCGTCAATGGGTGAAAGAACGTCGCAATTCTCCTTCAGTGGTAATGTGGGGATTACAGAATGAAAGTACTTTACCTCGTGAATTTGCACAGGAATGCAGTGATATTATTCGTGAGATGGACCCGACTGCCAAGACAATGCGTGTCATAACAACCTGCAATGGCGGTGAAGGTACAGACTGGAATGTGATTCAGAATTGGAGTGGTACGTATGGAGGAGATGTGACGAAATATGGTCGGGAACTTTCTCAAGTTAACCAATTATTGAATGGAGAATATGGAGCGTGGAGAAGCATCGACCTGCATACGGAGCCGGGAGATTTCCAGGTGAACGGAGTGTGGAGTGAAGACCGTATGTGTCAACTGATGGAAACTAAAATCCGCTTGGCGGAGCAGGTTAAAGATAGTGTTTGCGGACAATTTCAGTGGATATACAGCAGTCATGACAATCCCGGACGTCGTCAACCGGATGAAGCGTATCGCAAGATAGATAAAGTCGGTCCGTTCAATTACAAAGGATTGGTTACTCCATGGGAAGAACCGTTGGATGTGTATTATATGTATCGTGCCAACTATGTTTCCGCAGCCAAAGATCCGATGGTCTATCTCGTATCCCATACATGGACCGACCGTTTTGAAAAAGGACGTCGCCGTGCCACTATCGAGGCTTACAGCAATTGTGATTCTGTATTGCTATACAACGATCTGACAAATGAAAAGGCAACCTTCCTCGGACGTAAAAAGAACAACGGAACGGGTACTCATTTTATGTGGGAGAACCGTGATATCCGTTACAATGTGCTTCGTGCCGTGGGATACTTTAAAGGAAAACCGGCATCGGAAGACTTAATTGTGTTCAAGGGTTTGGAACAGGCTCCCAACTTCGAACTTCTTTATCAGGATGATAAAAAGATATTGAAAGGAGAGGCAGGATATAATTATCTGTATCGTCTCAACTGTGGAGGGGATGATTATACAGATAGTTTCGGACAGCTCTGGTTGCAGGACAATACGAATTATTCCCGTTCATGGGCGAAGAATTTCAAGGATCTGAATCCATATCTTGCCAGCCAACGTACCACCAATGATCCGATTCATGGCACTCGTGACTGGAAGTTATTCCAGCATTTCCGTTTCGGACGTCATCAGTTGGAAGTTCGTTTCCCTGTGGCAGATGGAACCTATCGTATTGAACTGTATTTCACAGAACCCCTGGCATGGCACAGGTGGAAGTGCTTCCACCGACTGTGAAGGACTGCGTATATTCGATGTTGCCGTGAATGATTCTGTCGTATTAGACGACTTGGATATCTGGGCAGAAAGCGGTCATGACGGAGTTTGCAAGAAGGTGGTATATGCCACAGTGACAGGGGAATGTTAAGAATTCATTTCCCGGAAGTGAAAGCAGGTCAAGCCTTAATTTCGGGCATTGCTATTGCTTCCACAAATATGGAACTGAAACCGACGGTATTCCCTGCATCCGATTGGAGTTGGGAAAAGGCAGATAAAAAAGTGATGGAAAAGACTCCGAAAGAGTTGCTTCCTGAAGACAAGAACGCCCGTGTCAGTGTAGCCTATGAAGCGGAAGCTGCTACATTGAAAGGTAACTATCAGAAGAAGGAACATCGTAAACAGACAGGAGTGTTCTTTGGCAAAGGAAAAGGGAACAGCATTGAATGGAATGTTTCTACCGGATTGGCTCAAGTGTATGCTCTTCGCTTTAAGTATATGAATACTTCCGGAAAACCAATGCCTGTCCTAATGAAGTTCATAGATTCGAAAGGGGTGGTATTGAAAGAGGATGTATGACCTTCCCGGAGACACCGGATAAATGGAAGATGTGGAGGAAAATCCGTATCGCGACACATGAGACAGATGATCCATACCACTTTCTCCTGCATTTCGCTTAAAAAGAAAGTTCCATTACGTATCGTATCCGTGCCAACTACGCTTCCTACACGTCCATCCGTCAAAAATAAGGAAACATGAGTTCCGTCTTTCACTCCTTTACCTCACCTTTAA
>VOFD01000747.1_pt1 | contig 16001 bp, 18 predicted proteins | sample 5384101 | NCBI WGS metagenome assembly VOFD01 (sample SAMN12384723, study PRJNA508395) | human gut metagenome | isolation source: healthy gut C | host: Homo sapiens
TCTGCCGACATCACCGATACGCAAATCTCCGCAATAATCGGTACGCTTCATTCCTGTCATAAATTCTGCCATTGTATATGCTCCTTTATATGAATCGGTCGGCATTTTTAATGTGCCTGACCGACCGAAAATTTTCTTTTATTACTTATTTTTCTGTTCGTCGGAAAGCTGAATTTCGATGAACTTCTCCATGAAATGCCCGTCAAGAGTAACCTCGGCTGTTTCGCCTGTTTCCATATTCTTGACCTTGGCTGTGTTCTGCTCGATTTCGTTGTCGCCCAAAACGATTGAATATCTTGCGTCAATCTTGTCGGCATACTTCATCTGAGCACGAAGTCCTCTGCCGATAACATCGGTTTCGGCAATCATTCCGCAGCTGCGAACCTGTTTGATAAGCTCAAAAGCCTTAACCTTTGCGGCATCGCCCATTGTTGCAATGTAGAGCATACACTCGTCATTGTCGGGAATCTCAATGCCCTGCTTATCCATTACCATGAGAAGTCTTTCCATACCCATTGCGAAACCGAGGGAGGGAAGGTGCTTACCGCCGAGCTCCTCGATAAGGCCGTCATAACGACCGCCGCCGCAAACAGTACCCTGAGCACCGATACAATCGGTTACAAACTCAAATACTGTCTTTGTATAGTAATCAAGACCTCTTACAATTGTGGGATCAACCGTGTATTCAATGCCTGCGGCATCAAGATATTTCTGAACTGCGTCAAAGTGGTTTCTGCACTCGTCACAAAGATAGTCTGTAATCTTAGGTGCGTCCTTTGCAATCTCGGAACAGATGGGACTTTTGCAGTCGAGAATTCTCATCGGGTTTTTGTCAAGACGGGAAAGACAGGTGTCGCACAGCTTGTCCTTATAACCCTCAAAATATGATTTCAAAGCCTTGTGATATTCCGCACGGCAGGTCGGACAGCCGATAGAATTAATCTGAAGATGAACGCTGTCAATCTGAAGTCTGTTGATTACAGAGCTTACAAGGCTGATAAGCTCTGCATCGGCAACAGGATCCTGTGTGCCGTACTCCTCAATACCGAACTGGTGGAACTCACGAAGTCTGCCTGCCTGCGGCTTTTCATATCGGTAGCATGAAACAAAGTAGCTTGCCTTAATCGGAAGTCCTTCGTTTTCAAGAGCATGTTCAAGAACGGCTCTTGCCGCACCGGCTGTACCCTCGGGTCGAAGTGTTACGCTTTCGCCGCCCTTTTGTGTCGAATGTGTACATTTCTTTCTGAACAACATCGGTTGTCTGACCAACGCCACGGGCAAAAAAAGCTCTGTGTGCTCAAACACGGGAGTTCTGATTTCTCTGAAACCGTAGGAGCGAGCCTCCTCACGCATAATCTTTTCAACAAACTGCCATTTGTAGCTTTCCTTCGGAAGAACATCTTCCGTACCCTTGATTTTCTTGGTTATAAGTGCCATTTTTCCCTCCGAAAATTACAATCTTTTATAGAAAAGGGAAACGAAAAATTCCCCTAAAAAACACAACAATCGGGCAGTATTGCACCACCCGATATGTAAAGCGAAAATAATTAAATTATTTGAGAATATTTCTCCAGTCAAGGTCGCCTCTTTCAAGACCGTGAATAAGCACCTCGGCAGTTGCAATGTTTGTTGCAACCGGAATGTTGTGCATATCACAAAGACGGAGCATATTCATATCGTTAGGCTCGTTCGGCTTTGGATTGAGCGGATCTCTGAAAAAAGAGAAGCATATCAATCTCATTGCACGCAATTCTTGCCGCAATCTGCTGACTTCCGCCCTGAGAGCCTGCAAGGAATTTCTGAATTGTAAGACCTGTTGCCTCTGACACCATGTTGCCTGTTGTGCCGGTGGCGCAAAGGTTGTTGCGGCTGAGAACACCGCAGTATGCAATGCAGAACTGCACCATCAGTTCCTTTTTTTTCATCATGAGCTATAAGGGCTATATTCATATATATTTCCTCCAGACATTTATTTCATATCAAATTAGTTTCAAAACTTTAACTCAAAATACCCCGCACAAACTACCCTTTGAACGCAAGGGGAATATGTTTTCCCTCAAGCCTCTGTGCAAGACAGTCAAAAACGGACGCCGCCGCACTCCAGTTAAGTCCGGCAACACCTCGCTGAACAATCACCGAAATACGGATGTCAAACGGCACAAGCGCAATAAGCTGTGTCTGTGTTGCGTCAATAACGCTGTCGAGGTCTTCATAAAAACCGAGCTGTGTAAAAAGCTTTCGGTCAAAGCGGTTGATAACAAGTCGGATATTTGTTTTTCCCATTGACTCAAGCTTTCTCCTCACCTTAACCGCACCACGCACGCCCGTCGGCTCTGCATTGGTAACAATCAAGGCTCTGTCGGCAGGAGCCGCCGCAGTTTCAAAGCCCGAACCGATTCCGGCAGGGGAGTCGATAAGGACAAAATCAAAGCTGTCCTTTACTGAGTTGACAAGTTGAGTAAACACCGAGGGACTGAGTTCGTTTTCGGTGTCAAAAGGAGCCGCCATAAGGTAGAGGTTCTCATTGTTTTTGCTTTTGTAAACAGCCTCACCGAATGTACAGTTGCCGCATACGGCATCCGACGCATCAAAAATTATGTCCTGCTCCATATCGAGCATAATGTCAAGACCACGCATTCCGCAGTCACAATCAATAAGCAAGACTCTTTTGCCCTGCTTTACAAGAGCAACGGAAAGACAAATGCAGACAGTTGATTTACCCGTTCCGCCTTTTCCCGACGCTACAACTATAACATTATCCATAATAAATTCTACCTCTGCTATATTCTATCACAAAATCCGTTAAAGAGCAAGAAACGAACATTATTTTTATCAGCCAAAATTTTTGTTGATATTTTAGTGATAGTTAATAAAATTATTCTTCATTTTTAACGGTTTGCACAATAATTTCATTGATTTTTAATGCTAAAAGCAAAAAATAAGTTTTTTATGTTTGGTCGTTCAGCCATTATACGGTCGGGATTTTGTTTTATCTTTTAACATATCGTATTCTCGACCATAATTTTCAATTTTCCATTTTCAATTTTCAATTAAAATATGCGTCCAGTAAATTCTTTGCAACCTGCATTGAATATCTGCCCTTTGCACCGTGTTCGATTACAACGGCAATTGCGACCTCGGGCTTTTCATACGGAGCATAGCAAATGAATGTTGTATGGTCTGAGCCCGAGTTTTCAGCCGTACCTGTTTTGGCGGCAACCTTAACTTTATAATCACCGAACATATAATTTGCCGTGCCGTTTTCGTTTTGAGTAACGCCGAGCATCGCCTTGCGAACAATATCAAGATTCTTCTTTGAAATTCCGCAATCACCGTAGCTTTCAACATCTGTCGATTTCACGGTTTTCGTCCGCTCATAATTTGTAACTTTATCAACAATGTGTGTTTTGAGCCTCTCACCGTTGTTGGCGATTGTCGCAACATAGGTTGCAAGCTGAACGGGAGTAAATGCGTTGTCGGACTGACCGATTGCGGCTGAAACTGTGTTGCCGACCTGCCAATCTGTGCTGTCTCTGCCTGCAAGAGTTCCCTTTGATTCCTCAATTTCAACACCCGTGTATTCGCCCAGTCCGAACTTCTGCGCATACAGATACATCGGTTCAATTCCGAGCCTTCTGCCCGTGTCGGCAAAAAAGTAGTTGCACGATTGTTCAATTGCGCCCGTAACATCAAGACTGCCGTGATAGTGCATACACCTTACCACATTGGTAGGGTAAAAATCATAGTCCTGTTTGCAGTAGATTTTCGTTTTATCGGTTATGATTTTCTCCTCAAGAGCCGCACCCGCAACACACGGCTTGAACACCGAACCGCAGGCGAATGTTCCGACTGTTGCACGGTTGTACATCGGAGAATTTTTGTTTTCGGAAAGTTTGACATAGTACGAGCCGTATTCGCTGTACCTGTTCAAATCGTATGTAGGATAGCTTGCCGCCGCAAGTACCGAAAAATCCTTGACCGACAGCATTACAACTGCACCTGTTTCACAGTCCTCACCGTTATTTTTCTGTCCCGATTCCTTGCCTGCCTGTTTTGCCGCTTTGACATTTTCTTCAAGCGATTTTGCAGCGGTTTTCTGCAATTTTGAATCAATTGTGAGGTAGACCGTGTTACCCGGTTTTGCACTCTCGGTTTCAATGCTTTCAACAAGAGTTCCGTCGGCATTTCGCTGAATAACCCTTGTTCCGCCCCTTGCCTTTGAGGTCATCTTCACAGGCAAGTTCAATTCGAATTTGCCCATCTTATCATCATAGGAATAGCTCTTGCCCTGTTTTTTCAGCTCATTGTATTCATCTTCCGACAACGAACCGAGTGCACCGAGGATGTGCGGTGCAAGGTCCGGGTCCGAAGCACCTCGTGTGAGATAGGTCTGAATTTCAACACCGCTCACACCCTGAGTATTTTCGCTGACGGCATTCACGGCACTTCGGCTGATATTTTTGGCAAAAACATATGGATTTGAATTTGAATAATTTTCAAGTTCCATATTGTAATGAATTGAAACGAGCGTTGTTTTTTGACTTATACTTAACCTGTCGGAAATTTTGTAGCGTTTTAAAAGTGCATCAAAGCAATCATCGGCACTTGTGTTCCTGTCAATATCAAGAAAATCCGATGACAGAAGTTTTTCCGCATCTTCTTCACGACTTGTTTTATAAACGCAACTGCCGTCCGAGCCGACCGAAATCGGCAATGAATCTGTTCTTGCATCTCCTGTTTTTGTGAGAATATCAGCAAGCTCAAGTAAAATTCCGTCAAGCCTGTCCTCCTCAATATAAAGCTTGTTGAGAACTATTTTATACTTTGTGGTGTTTACAACAAGACCTACACCGTTGCGGTCAACGATTTCGCCCCTTGTTGCGTCGGTTTTTTCGGTATATCCCGTTGATTTTGCGGCAAGACTCTTGTAGCTTTTTCCCTGTACAAGCTGCCAATCGACAAGCCTGATTGCAAAGCCTGCAAAAATTGCGGCTGTTATTATTATGCAGACTGTTGTTCTGCTCTTATTACTTTTTTTGCCGTTTTTTCTGCTTTTGCCGAATCTCATACCGAACCTCCCTTTCACAAAGATTAAAGATTTTTGTTTAAAAATGCCGTAAGAAAATACAGCGGAATTGTCACGGCGAATGTGTAAAGTATTCTTGAAATGTAGTGCCGTACAAACAACAAGCAACCGCTGTCAAGCCCTGCAATCAAGACGAACAGCAGATAATAAATCAACATTACCGTCATCACCGCCGCAAACGAAAACACAATAACGGTAACAAATGACGGTACAAAATATTTGCTGAATACAAAGTTTTCCGCATAGCAGACAATCGTAAGTGCAAAGGCAAAATAGCCGATACTGCCGTCAAATGAAATATCCGTCAGCACACCGCACAACGCACCGAAAATTACCGACGGCAAAGTGTTTTCAAAAGAAGCAATGCAGAGTGCAAGTGAAATCAACATAAGCGGTCTGCCGCCGAAAATTTCGGGAATTATAAAACCCGAACCCTGAAAAACATACAGAATTATTAACAGCAGGGAATAGCCGAAAAATCGAAAAAAAGTTTTTGAAGCTCTCATCATTTTTTAACCTCGCCCTTGCCGTCAAAATCGGTAATAATTGCGGCAGAGGTCACGGTGCGGATGTCCTCATACGGCTCAACAACAGCATAACGGGTGGTGTCATAGGAATTGAACTTCAGTTCTTTAACCTTGCCGATTATGAGATTTTTCGGATAAACTCCGCCTGTTCCCGAGGTTACAACAATGTCGCCTACTTTGATTTTGTTGTTCTCTGCAATCTTTGTCAGACAGGTGAGATTATCGTCACAATATTCAGCGTTTCCGCTTATAATTCCGTTGTCGGAAGTCTTTTTTGTCAATTGCAGACGCTTTGGTGTCGGGCGAAAGAATTGTTCTTACCCGACAGGTTGTTAGTTCAACATCACTCACCCATCCGATAAGACCGTTTTCCGTGATTACGGGATCATTTTTTTCCACATTGTCTGTTGAACCCTTGTCAAGAGTGAACGAGTAGAAATCATCGTTTGCATCCCTTCTCAGCACACCTGCCGGAAGAATGTCGTATGACGGATTTTCCTTTTTCAGCTCATAATATTTCCACAGCTTTGCATTTTTCTTCCTTGGCGTCAAGGTAGTCAACAAGCTGTTCACGAAGTTCGGCATTTTCCTTTTTAAGCTGTTCGTTTTCTTTTTCAAGTTCTTCCTTTGACTTGTCGGAAGACGCCGCACCTGCGGTCAGCGTTGAAAGTCCTTTTGTAACCGTGTTTACCGCACCCGAAAAAAATGTTACTGCCGTTATGAGAGAAAACACTCATCACAGTTAGTATGACGAGTGTAATTATCAAAATTTTTGAGTTTTTATTATGTAAAAATTTTCTCATATCTCATATTTATATTACAAATACGGTCGGGCGGTATTTTTTAATCTGCCCGACCTTACTTTGTCGATTTTTATTATCTGTCGTGCTTGTACTGAACACCGAGCGGTTTGCCGAGTCTTTTGCCTGCACCGTCAACAACACAGTCAAGCGGTCTTTCGGCAATGTGAACAGGCATACCCGTCTGTTGCATAACAAGCATATCAAGTCCCTTGAGTAACGCACCGCCGCCCGTGAGCATAATACCGTGGTCGATTATGTCGGCAGAAAGCTCAGGCGGAGTTTTTTCAAGAGTGGTTCTGATTGCCTCAACAATTGTTGCAAGCGGATCGGCAAGCGCCTCTCTGACCTCGGCTGAGGAAATTGTAATATCCTTGGGAAGTCCGTCAACAAGATTTCTGCCCTTGACAACAAGGTTTTTTCTTCCTCACCCGGATATGCGGAGCCGATTTTCATTTTGATGTCTTCGGCAGTTCTTTCACCGATGAGAAGATTATATTTTCTTTTGACATAGGTTGAAATCGCCTCGTCAAACTTATCTCCGGCAACTCTTACGGAACAGGCTGTAACAATGTCACCGAGAGAAATTACGGCAACCTCGCTTGTGCCTCCGCCGATGTCAACAACCATACTTCCGCACGGTTCGTCAACGGGCATACCTGCGCCGATTGCGGCAGCCATTGGTTCTTCGATAAGAACAACGGGAGGCTTTGCACCTGCCTGATATGCGGCGTCCTCAACAGCCTTTCTCTCAACCTCGGTAACACCCGAAGGCATACAGATTATAACTCTCGGCTTGCTGAAAATTCCGGGTTTCACCGCCTTTTTGATAAAGTGCTGAAGCATTTTTGCGGTTATTTTAAAATCGGCAATAACACCGTCCTTGAGCGGACGAACCGCAACTATGGAACCGGGAGTTCTGCCAATCATTTCTTTTGCCTGTGAGCCGACTGCAAGAACCTCATCGGTACGCATATCAACTGCGACAACGCTCGGTTCACGCAAAATTATTCCCTTTCCTTTAAGACAAACAAGAGTGTTTGCAGTTCCAAGGTCAATTCCTATATCCTTTGAAAACGAAAACATCCCACAGCCTCCTTTTACGCTGTAATACCCAAATGTATTTTACTCAGGCAGTATACTTTTATCATATATCTTTTCACAAATAAGGGCAATGATAAATTGTCGAAATTCTTTTATTTTTTACCCGTTGAGCCAAAACCGCCCTCGCCACGCTCTGTGTTGCCAAGCTCCGTAACCTCTTCAACATCACACGGAACAACAGGAGCGATGACCATCTGACAGATTCTTTCAAACGGCTCAATCTCATAAGGCTTGTCCGAAACATTGCAAAGACCTGCGCAGATTTCTCCACGGTAGTCGCTGTCAACAACACCCACACCGTTTGAAAGGCAGATGCCGTGCTTGATTCCCAGACCGCTTCTTGCATAGAGAAATGCGGCAACGCTGTTGTCGGGAAGTTCAATTGCTATACCTGTCGGAACAAGCACAAGCTGACCCGGATTGATTGTGATTTTTTCGTCAATGCAAGCATATAAATCCATACCGGCAGAACCGTTTGTGGCTCTTTTCGGGATTTTTGCATTGTCTTTTACCTTTTTTATTTTAACAGTCATAGTTTACCATCCTTCATTTCCTGCAAAAATTTGCAGGAATTATTCATTACTGTTTTTATTTTTCTCTAAAAAAAATTATTTATTGCAAAAATGTAATTATAAATCTCTGTTAAACGGAAAAATCACTTTTTCCACAAAACAATAATGATTATTTTAACATTTTCAACAATCTAATTAACACCTCGGCGGTACAGTCCATATGTTAATTTATCTTTCAACATCGGATAAAGGCTTGATTCGTTAAGACTTTCCACGGTTTCCACATAGTTTTCAACACTAAATCTTAAAATGTTGAAAGATGTTAAAAGTGTTAAATTTTGTTTATCAGGAACGAAAAGCAAGTCACAATTCAGAACCTCGGTACAGTTTCCGTCGCATTTCAGTAAAAATTGTTTACCGAGTCGGTCTTTCATTTTTGAATGATTTTTGCAAGTTTTGCAGTCTATACCTGCACCCTTGACAGGGCAACTCCTACAAATCATAAGAGGAAGGTAGCCGTAGCTGATAATTCCCCTCGGGATGTTGCCTCCGAGTGCGTTAATTCGCTTAAAATCGAGTTCAAAACTGAGTTCTGCGTCCTTGATTCCGTATTCCTCCGCCCACAAAAGGTCGAGAGTATTTACAAAATTCATTCCGAAACCCGAATGAAGTGTGAAACCGAGATTTTTGGCAATGTATAATGCTCCGAGATTGTTGCACAACACATCGGATATGTCGATTTCTTTCATCTCGGAAAGCTTTTTTGCAATCGTATCTTCCCGTCCGAACATTCCTCTCGGAATTTCAACACCGATGTTGAAACCCTCGTTTTTGAGCCTTACAAGCTCCCTTTTGTCGGCAAAAAGAGGAACAAAAACAAGCTCGCATTTTTTAAAAGCATCGGAAAGCTTAGTCTGAGGCACTCTTGCACGGGTGGATTTTTCCACAGGCGGTGTGAATTTAGGAAAAGTTATTTCGTAATCACGGTTGATTTTGTAGTTGTGAACAACACTTCTCGCCGTATCGAGTTCGGCAAGAACATCTCTGCGCAAAGAATTGATAATTGAAAGCGGAATCGAAATGTCATCATCGATATTTATGTTCACATTGGTGGGATTATATGCCGTTGAGCCTGTTTTTTCAAGCTGTTTTCTGCACTTTTCCGCATCAATCGGTCTGTTGATTGCTTTTTCGGTTACTGTATCTGCAATCTTTTTTTGACGGTGTGAACTCCGTCAGAGGCGACTAAAACGGATTTTCGCCGAGTTTTGCCGTAAAATCAAAAGTTACTTCAACATTTCCGATTTCGTCCTTGTAGGAAGAACGGATTGCCGAAAACAGCTTTTCATCGGCAGAAACAACATCTGATTTTGTTCTTGTGCCGAACATATGACTTCCCGTTTTGCCGATGTAATAAGCGTCTGTAAAGCCTGTTCGTGAAAAAACCCCTCTGAGCATCTTCTGAGTTTTGTCGCTAATAAAACCGAAATCACGCTGTTCAACACACGCTCTTACTGCGGCTGAAACATACTCGGGGCGTTTCATTCTGCCCTCAATTTTAGCCGAGGCAACTCCCATATTTTGAAGTTCGCCGAGGTAATTTACAATACTGTTGTCTTTAAGACTTAAAGCGTGACCGCCTTTTTGATTGTTTACGGAAGACGGCAGTCGGCACGGCTGGGCACAGGAACCACGGTTTCCGCTCCTTGCGCCAATCATTGCGCTGAGGTAGCATTGTCCCGAAACGCACATACACAATGCACCGTGAACAAAAACTTCGAGTTCAACCGGAATTTCACAGCATTTTTCAATCTCTTTTTGCTCATTTCACGGGCAAGAACAACACGCTTGAAACCCATTTCATAAAGTGCCTTTACACCGGATGCGGTGTGAATGCTCATCTGGGTTGACGCATGAAGTGCAAGGTCGGGAACAAGCCTGTGTGCAAGCCTGCTACACCCATATTCTGAACAATGAGTGCGTCAACATCAGCCTCTGCGGCTGAAATTATGGCTTTTTTCAGCTTTTCAAGCTCGTCATCGAACACAATCGTATTGATTGTGACATACACCTTTACACCGTGAATGTGACAGTATGCCGTTGCTTTCTTTAGTTCTTCATCATCAAAATTTTTGGCAGATGAACGGGCGGAAAATGCCTTTTCGCCAAGATACACTGCGTCTGCTCCGCTCCTTACGGCGGCAATTACACTGTCAAAGCTTCCTGCCGGAGCAAGTATTTCTATCTTTTTCATTTCTTATCTTCATCAAACAGAGAGAACTGCGTCATTGGAACATAACCGAGAAGTTTTTCATTACGCAATTCCTGTTCTGTTTTTTAGCCTCGTTTGACAGAACATTCACGGGTATATCATCTGACTGCTCTGTCATGTTATTTTTTGCATTTGAAGTCTTTTTTTCCTTTGGAACTGAATTTTTTTCAGGCTCTGATTTTTCAGATTTGGCTTTTTCTTTGCTTTTCTCAACACTTTCGAGCTTTTCTTTAAGCTGTGAAACCTCGTGTCCGAGAACAGCGAGTCTTTTTTCAAGCTCTTTATTATTATTTATAAGTCGAGTGTTATCGTTCATGGCCTCCGTAAGCTTCTCTCTGTATTCCTTGCAAAGCCTGTTAAGATCATTTGTCTGCTGAATAATTTTGTCGGCTTTTTCAACATAATCTTTGTTCTTTTTAAGAGCCTTGTTGCGGTCATCGCAGAAGTTAAGTGCCGCAAGAACCGCACAATCACGGGTATCAAGCTGCTTTGTGCTTTGGGCGGCTTTTCTTATGTGAGAAAGCACCTCATTTGCTACCTTTTGAACATACTTTTCATCATCTGTTGTGATAAGTGAATAACTTCTTCCCTCAATCTGAACGCTTACTCTCTTTTTCTCCATAGGAAATGCATCTCCCTTTTATAGCTTTTTCGTCCTCATTTGACTTCTTTGCATACATAATCATTTTACATTATAATATAAAATCGGAAATAATAAAAGAGCAAAGAGAATATTGTTTAAATATTTTTTCATTCGTAGACAAATTTGGCGATTTTATGCTGTTTACAACTTATATCGGTTGAAATATTTATTCTCTTATGATAAAATAATCTTTGCGTCATTTGGCGGATTTGTCTTAATTTCCGATTAACAGGGCATAACCGCCAAAACAAAATTGACATTTCGGAATATATTATTATGGGAAGTGATTATATGCCCGTACCGTTTGATTCACGAAAAAATTTACTATCGTTCACCGTTTGGTGCGGTTGAACAGGGTACCGAGATTCATTTCAGAATTCTTTTGCCTAAGGCGGCGCATACGCAAAAAGCACACTTGTGTGTAAAGTATGATTATGACTGCAACTGGGAATTTACCGAGCTTATCTGGTGCGGTAAATTTGACGAGGATACCGAAATTTGGGAGTGCGATTTTACCCCGAAAAAATCGGACTTTATTGGTATAACTTTAAGCTTACTGCCATTGATAAAACAAGATATGTTATTCCGTCCGATCCGTATAAGGTCAGCACCATTGAAGACTATATGGGCAGAAGCTGGCAGATTACCTGCTACAAAAAAGGCTTTAAAACTCCCGGCTGGCTTGTCGGCGGAATTATGTATCAGATTTTTTCCCGACCGTTTTTATTTCAGCGGTGAAGAAAAGAATATAAAGCGTACCGACTTCAAACGCAACAAGGATTGGTATGCTCTCCCCGAATGGAAACCCGATGAAAACGGAATGATTAAGAACAATGATTTCTTTATGGGCGACCTCAAGGGAATTACAATGAAGCTTGATTACCTTGAAAGCCTCGGTGTAAGCTGTATTTACCTTAATCCTATCAGCGAGGCATACTCAAACCACCGCTATGATACGGGCGACTACTCAAAGGTTGATCCGATTCTCGGAACGGAGGAAGATTTTAAGCACCTTTGCGCAGAGGCTAAAAGAGGGGAATACACATCATAAATGACGGTGTGTTCTCTCATACGGGAAGTAACAGCGTTTACTTCAACCGTTACGGCAAATACGGCAAGGGCGGTGCGTATAATGACAAAAACTCACCGTATTTCAGTTGGTACAAATTCAACGAATGGCCGAACAATTACCAAAGCTGGTGGGGCTTTGATACTCTGCCCGAGGTTATTGAGGAAACTCCGTCATTCAACGAATATATTAACGGCAAAGACGGCATTGTCAGAAAATGGATGAAATGCGGCAACTCGGGTTGGCGGCTTGATGTTGCAGATGAACTTCCCGATGTGTTCATTGAAAATCTACGCAAAGCAGTTAAGGACGAAAATCCGAACGCCTTTCTTGTAGGTGAAGTGTGGGAGGACGCAAGCAACAAGGAAAGCTACGGTGCAAGAAGAAAGTTCTTGCTCGGCGAACAGTTTGACTCCGTTATGAACTATGTGTTCAGGGATGCAATTCTCAACTTCTGCAAAGGTCAGCACGGCAAATACACAATGGATCTGATTATGAGCGTAATTGAAAATTATCCCCGTCCTGTTCTCAGAGTGCTGATGAATTCACTTTCAACTCACGATACCGAAAGAGCAATCACAGTTATGGCAGGCGAACCGCTTGACGGCAAGGACAGAGAATGGCAGGCTGACACTAAGCTTGATGACGAGCATAAAAAACTCGGTGTAAAGCTGCTCAAGGTTGCAAGTGCAATGCAGTTTACTCTCCCTGGATTTCCGTGTATTTATTACGGTGACGAAGCAGGAATGGAGGGATATCGTGATCCGTTCAACCGTTGCTGTTATCCGTGGGGCAAAGAAAATAAGGAACTCATTGAATGGCACAAAAAGCTTGCCGATGTTAGAAAAAGCTGTTCGGCATTGTGGGACGGTGATTTTATAAATGTTCTTTCGGAGGAAAGAAGAATTTCATACATCCGCCACGACAAAGATTCCGCTATTTTCTGCACATTCAATCTCTATGATTATGAAGTCGAGGCAAAAATGCCGCCCGGATATGCAGACGGCAAACCTGTTTTTGGTTCAAAGCTTGAGAACGGTATACTCACAATTCCGCCTATGTCCGCAGAATTTGTAGTTCTTGAACTCGGTAAATGATGTATATAGTATAAAACAGAATAAAATATAATTACAAGCGACAGAAATTAAACTGTCGCTTGTTTTGTTGCAGTATTTATATGTTTGTTATATTTGATTTACCGACTTACTCATCTTCCGTTATCGGCGGAATAAAGCATTCTATCGCACTGCGAAGCTTGGGGTGACGAATGACAAAATGGATTGCAGGCGTTTTTCCTTTGGACACCATCACCCATTGTCCTTCGTGAATTATAATTTTCAGATTATGAAATGCGTGCGCTGTACTGCACTTTAATGTGTAATTCGGGTTCTGCTCAGCAAAAGCCATTGATTCTTTCAAATGGGCAGTATATTCCTCTTCGTTATACGGAATATCCTCTTAAATATACCCGAAAGTTCCAGCATGGGAGGACTTTTCGTAAAATTTTCCTGTACATAATCAGGTATCTCATCTTCAATTCTTTCATTTTCAAGAATTATTTTCATTCGCTGTCTTTGTGTTTTTGCGTACTCTTTTATCTTTTCTTTTAGCTCTGCATTAATATTATTCCGTGTAAGAATACGGTTGAGAAGTTCATCGCTTATTGTATACAACGGCAAAGAGGACAGAATACTGCGGCGTTTGCCTGCTGTTTTTGTATCGGCAAGAAGAAAGGCATTCAACTCATTTTTTCGTTCACTGCGGTAAATTTCCATTAAAGGATAGGCATTTTTCAGCATTTCCTCGGCTCTTTTTCGGTAATATTCCACCTCACGCTTTACCTTTGTCAGATAGTATTTGCCGTCGGAATGGTATCCGGCAACAGCTTCGCCCGAAAGTGCGGCAATTCCCGACACCTTCAAAAAATGCAGAAAGACATCATTCGGAGCATTCTTGAAATAGTAGGGAGAAATCTGCCCTGTCATATACATCGGTATCCAGCTTTCAAGACCAAGCATCATCTCATCAAAAGAACGGTCAAGATTATGTATTTGATGAAGATGCAGTCCTTTTTTTAGCATCATCGCCATACCGAACATCCATTTTTTCGGGAACTCCGGATCCTTTGCCATTTCTTTCATCGGCATATCGCTGTACATTATCACAGGGGCTGATGATTTTGAAAGCACGGTTGATTTCAAAAAATCAAGCTCGCTCCCCATCATTTCTTTTATACCGAAATATGTCTTGGAGGACGGAATCTGAAACGGTACGGACGGAACTTTCAGCTCATCAAACTTGATAACCTTGATATATTCGTTCAAATCGAAATCATCCAGCTTGCTTAAAAATTTTGAAACGCTGTTGCCTTCGGCTTTTTGCACGGGCTGTTTCAAAAGCCAGCTTTTTATTTTTGCGTATCGAACCGACAAATCATAAATTTCATCAATATCACAGCCAATCAATTCTGCAACGGCACCGATTTCGGACTGCGTCTGCATTGTTCTTGTAACAAAGGAAGCAACCGCAGATGCAAACCGCTCGGCATCTCCGGGCTTTCTTGAGCCGTTACGAATGCGAAAAACGGCAGACGCATCATAATTTGTGTACTGACACAACTGCGTCAGATTGACATTGAGTGCAGAGAGAAGTGTGTTGAAATTTTTCCGCAGTAACTCCTTGTCTGTGGATACAAAATCATCGCAGCTTACAAACGCTTTTTTCACAGCGTCAGCGGTGATTTGTAACTTTCCTTTTTGTGCGGAAATCCGTGCCAGCGCACAGCATAAATCCTCAAAATGCTTTGTTCCAAGCTCGGGTACTCGTTCGCCGTTTCTGTATCGGCTGAAAGATGCCGCAGAAATGCCGGATAAATTACAAATATCTTTTCCCGTACATGACAACTGCTCGATATAATCGTTTAATTTTTTCAGAAAATTTCATAGATATCACTCCAAACGAGTTTGTTTTTAACAATGTTATAAGAGTATATTACAGAATAATTCCAAAATAGTCAATTGACTTTTTGGAATTATGGTAAAATTGTGCGTAAAATATGCTAAAATAATGGTGAAATCTTTGACAGGTATACGGGGTTGTGCTCATCACAGCCAACCTGCCAATATGGCGGTAACGGACGGTAATAATACCAAACGGATACAGCCAAAAAACATTTTATGCGGCGTTAGCCGTTGAAAGGAGAAGATGAATATGAAAAAAACAAAACCAAAAAAACTGTTGACTGTTCTGCTGACCTTGTACTTGGCACTATCCATTGTACCGATTACAGCATATGCCGGTGTAACAGATGTGATCGGAGACAATACCACTAAACCCTATAGTCATTTCTATCACACAAAGGTTGAAACAACTGCGCAGGTCACCATTAAAGATGCAGACGGCAATGTGATAGAAACAACAGAAGTGACCAAATCAGGGGATTTCGTTGAAGGCAATGTTAACAGTGATGCGGTGCAGGCAGAAATCAAAAGAATTGATGATGAAATCATTGCACAATTTTCTTCACGAGGAAATATTACCATTGAAAACCGTAATAGCACATTTATGTTTGATCATTTTGAGAGTGGTAATATAATTGCACCAGATGGCTATATACTCGTCGGCGATCAGGATGCTCTCGAAAAAGCAGCTTCCGGAAGTGTGAATCGGAATATTGTTGTTCATGAATATCAAGTGTATCAGACAACCTATGACCTGATTGTGCAAACTATTGATGGAGGTTCTCAGGACGAAGCGACTATAAATAATGTCTGCATTGAGAATGTAAAATTCGCTTATCGTTCGGGTGACGCTCCGCAGGCAACCGCCGAGGTATATAATGCTGATGCCGATAAATATGAAATCGCTTATGAATGCTGGCAGGAAATGGAGAACGGAGAGCCGGTTGCGTTCTGGTATTCCGATGAAAGCAAATATACGCCTTCCTTGAAAAAGATTACTCAGTTTGAAGAGGGTAAAACCTATATGT
>VOFD01000404.1_pt1 | contig 16000 bp, 19 predicted proteins | sample 5384101 | NCBI WGS metagenome assembly VOFD01 (sample SAMN12384723, study PRJNA508395) | human gut metagenome | isolation source: healthy gut C | host: Homo sapiens
ATATGTTCACCGATGTCAACGAAAAGGTAGGGACGATAGCTGCTGAGGTAGGCAAAACGCCCTCTTCATGGGATAGCAGCATATACCAGATGATCCGGGGACTATCCGAAAATGTGATAGTCCCCATCGCTGGTATCATCATCACCTTTGTCCTGTGTTACGAGCTGATCTCCATGATCACCGAAAAAAACAACTTGCATGACATGGACACATGGATGTTCTTCAAGTGGTTCTTCAAGGCGGCTGTGGCGATCTACCTCGTTACCAATACCTTTGACATTGTGATGGCGGTCTTCGACATCGGTCAAAATGTCGTAGCCGGTGCAGCCGGTGTCATAAGCGGCGACACGAACATCGACATCGAATCCACTCTTGAACAAATGCGCGCCAGCATGGAAACGATGGGTATTGGCGAACTGTGCGACTTTCTGAACTACTTCGACAGCTCGATTTTTGTCCAGTTCTCTTTCATCAATCAGAAGGCAAGCCTCAATGAGTTCCGCAAGCGCATCAACATTCCGGCACAGGAGGACGCCTTCAACGACATCCGCTCCGAGTATGGCTGAAAGTGCTCCATGATGTGTTCAACATGGACTCGAACGAGCCGTTTCCGCTTTTCCTTTGACATGGTTGCCCGGACGGGTCTCAGCAGCAAAGACTTCATCGCTCCCACTTCCTTTGACTTCCGTGAAGGCAAGTGCTTCAAGATGGGCAGAACCATCGGCGCGGTGAGCTTTCTCCAAATCCTCGCGCCGGAACTCAATGACCGTATGCTTGCGGACTTCCTTAAGATGGACAGCAACATCACGGTCAATTTTCATATCCGGACGATTGACCAGGCGAAGGCAATCAAGAGCATCAAAATGAAAATCACCGACCTCGACAAGATGAAGATCGAAGAGCAGAAAAAGGCAGTCCGCTCCGGCTACGATATGGACATTATTCCGTCCGACCTCGCCACCTTCGGCGGCGAGGCAAAGCGTCTGTTGCAGGATCTCCAGACCCGCAATGAGAGACTGTTCCTCGTGACCATCCTCATCATGAATACGGCAACCAACCGCCAGAAGCTCGAAAACGCGGTGTTCCAGACCGCCGCCATTGCCCAAAAGTATAACTGTGCGCTCAAGCGTCTTGACTTCCAGCAGGAAGAAGGGCTGATGTCCTCTCTGCCTATCGGCGTCAATCAGGTGGAAATCGAGCGCGGGCTGACCACTTCCAGCACAGCGGTTTTCGTCCCGTTCACCACACAGGAGCTTTTTCAGAGCGGCGAAGCGCTGTATTACGGGCTGAATGCACTCTCCAACAACATGATCATGGTTGACCGCAAGCAGCTCAAAAACCCCAACGGACTGATCCTCGGAACCCCCGGCTCCGGTAAGTCCTTCTCGGCCAAGCGGGAAATGACGAACGCCTTCCTCATCACGGAGGATGACATCATCGTCTGCGACCCCGAAGCCGAGTATTTCCCCCTCGTGCAGAAGCTCGGTGGTCAGGTCATCCGCATCTCGCCGGTCAGCACGGATTACATCAATCCGCTGGACATCAACACGAACTACTCCGAAGAGGAAAACCCGCTGACGCTGAAATCCGACTTCATTCTCTCTATGTGTGAGCTGATTGTCGGCGGCAAGGACGGCTTGCAGCCGGTTGAGAAGACCATCATTGACCGCAGTGTCCGCATGGTCTATCAGGAGTTCCTTGCAGACCCCAAACCGGAGAAAATGCCGATCCTCGAAGACCTCTACAACATTCTGAGAAATCAGAAGGAGCCGGAGGCGCAGCGCATCGCAACCGCCCTTGAAATCTATGTTCACGGCTCTCTGAACGTCTTCAATCACAGAACGAATGTGGATGTCAACAACCGCTTCGTCTGCTATGACATCCGCGAACTCGGCAAGCAGCTCAAGAAGCTCGGTATGCTGATTGTGCAGGATCAGGTGTGGAACAGAGTTACCATCAACCGCGCCCAGCACAAGGCAACGCGCTACTACATGGACGAGTTCCATCTGCTGCTGAAGGAGGAACAGACCGCCGCGTACAGCGTGGAAATCTGGAAGCGTTTCAGAAAATGGGGCGGCATCCCGACCGGAATCACGCAGAACGTCAAGGATCTGCTTGCGTCCCGCGAGGTAGAGAACATCTTTGAAAACTCGGATTTTGTCTACCTTCTGAATCAGGCATCCGGCGACCGGCAGATTCTCTCGAAGGCGCTGAACATCTCGCCCAGCCAGCAGAACTACATCACCAATTCCAATGCCGGTGAGGGGCTGATCTTCTACGGCTCGACCATCGTTCCCTTCAAGGACGATTTCCCGAAGGACACCCAGCTCTACCGCATCATGACCACCCCCTTAGAAGAAACCGTACAGAACTGAAAGGAGGATTTTTGAATATGAACAACAAGATGATTACCATTCCCTACGCGGACGCTATCGAATACGGAGAGAACACCTCCGCACTGTTTAAGGCTCTGTGGGAGCTGACCGATCTGATCCGACTGGAAAGCGACCTCAAGAAGCATCACCGCGCCTACCTCCATGTGAGGGAGGACATCGACGAAAAGGTCAAGGAGGCGCGTCAGATTATGACCAAGGTATCTGTGGATATGATCGGTTTCTACTTCAAGGTTGATGTTCCCAAGTGCAGCAACAGCGACGAGAATACCCCGTTCGCTGACGCGGCGGATGATGAAGCCGTATCTATCCCCAAGGACAAGTATGAGCTGATGATCGACGATCTGCTCACGATGTCCGAAATCATCCAGTGCGTCGCAGATATGCGCACGCAGGATGTGAAGGCAATCCGTGAGTTCGGCAAGTTCGTCCCCGCCTTTGCCGCCTTTGAGAAGAACCGCCTGAGCCTCTATCGTGAGGCGGCGAAGGAAGCCGAGGAAATCTTCGACCGTTGGGCGGACGAGATTGACGATCTCGACGAGGACTTCATGGAAGATGAGGACTACGAGCCGGACGAGTATTACTCCGACTGATATGCGCTCAAATCCGAAGAAAGGAGCTGGTTTTTATAGAGCTTGACATCATTCATACCGGCGATTGCCTTAAAATCCTGAAAACTCTGCCCGATGACAGCGTTCATTGCTGTGTGACGTCCCCTCCGTATTACGCGCTCCGCGATTACGGCATGGATGCCCAGATCGGCAGAGAGACAACGCCGAAGGAATATATTTCGCGCCTGACGGAAGTGTTTACCGAAGTCAGGCGCGTTTTGTGTCCGGATGGAACGCTCTGGCTGAACATCTCGGACACCTACGCCGGGAAAGGCAATCAGGGTGATTTCGTTGATCCGAAGAACCCCAGCGGCAGAAACGGTCAGGCTGTGGCTCTCAACAACAAGGTTGAGGGCTGCAAGCCGAAGGACATGATCGGTATTCCGTGGATGCTGGCTTTTGCCCTCCGCGATACCGGCTGGTATCTGCGCAACGACATCATCTGGATGAAGGATAACCCCATGCCGGAGAGCGTCAAAGACCGATGCGCCCGCTGCTACGAGCATATTTTCCTGTTCTCAAAGTCCAAGAAGTATTTCTTTGACTACAAGGCAATCTCCGAGCCGATTGCCCCTGCAACGGCAGAACGCCTCAAGCGCGGCATGAAGGGCGGCAACAAATACGGAAAGCCCGTTCCCGGTCAGCCTCAGCCGCAGTCCATCAACCGCCCGCGTGAGCATGGCGAGATCAAGGACGCAGACATCAATCCGCTCCGCAACAAGCGCGATGTCTGGAAGATCAACACCGTCCCCTTCAAGGGCGGTCACTATGCCGCCTACCCTCCGAAGCTGGTTGAAACCTGTCTTCTCGCCGGTTGTCCCGAAGGCGGCATTGTGCTTGACCCGTTCATGGGAAGCGGCACAACCGGCATGGTTGCCGCACGCAGATGGGGCGTCATTTCGTCGGCATCGAGTTGAATCCGGCGTACACCGAGCTTGCCTACAAGCGGATCGGAGGTGAAATCTGATGTCCAAGGAACCGGAGCTTAAAGCCCGCGACAAGGTAGTCGTGCGGATGACGCGGGAAGGCGCGGTTGAGGAAAACCTGACGGCTGGCACCGAGCAGCGTGTGTCAAAGCGGCTGGAAAATGCGGAGCTGGTGAAGCCCGGTGAGACAGTCGAGCCTTCCGAAGCTCTTTCCCCAGAGGAACAGAAAAAGGTGCAGATGCGCCGTCAGCAGCGTCAGTTTCAGGCGGAACACGCTGAGGATAATAACACACAGCCGCCCTCGGAAACATCCGTCACGGAAGAGAAAAGGGCAGAAAATCCACCCCAGAATGTACCTGAACCGCTGACCTCATCGGAAATGCCGTTCAAGCCCACTGCTTTGGAGCAGCACGGCGTTTCTTCGCATACCGGCACGGTGATTGCCGAAACGGTTGTCACCCACAAGCTGCGCAAGACCTCTGCGGTTGAAGCAGTTGATGCAGATGCCATTCTCACTCAAGCGGCGGAAACCGCCTCTGCCAAGCCGGTCTCGAACGATGCCGTCCCGCCCACGAAGCGGATGCAGAAGCTCGAAAGGAAGTCCGAGAAGGCGCATGAGCGTCTGGACGCTGCCCGCGAGAAGCTGCCCACGCACAAGGTTCTCAAGAAGGAGCGAGTCTTTGATGAAGAGACCGGCAAGGGCAAAACCCGCCTTCATTTTGAGGATGAGCTGAAAAAGCCAAGGGCAAGGCAAGCTGCAATTCGAGGCAGATAAAACCGTCCGCAAGGTCGGTGACACCCTCGCCTCCGGCATTCACGGCAAAATCCATGAGGTCGAACAGGAAAACTCGGCGGTTGAGGGCGGCGCATAAAACGGAGATTGCCGCTGAGACTGCCGCTAGGCATTTCCGTCATCACAGAGAAAAAAGCGTCAACAAGCCGTATGAGAAGGTCTCCAAGCTGGAACACAAGGCGGATGTCGCTGATGCAAAGCTCCAATATGAGAGAAATCAGCAGGAGCATCCTGAGATGAAGAAGCAGAACATGAACAAGCACTACCAGAAGCAGAGCATTAAGAAGGAATATGCCGCCGCTCGAAATGCCGGTTCTCAGACTGCCGGGACTGCCACAAAAAGCACCGGCAAGAAGCTCGGCGAAAAGGTGTCCGACAAGCTCAAGGAGTTCTTTGAGAACAACAAGAAGGTCTTCATCTGGATCGGCGTCGGAGTTGTCCTTCTCGTTTTGCTCGGTGCCGGTATCAGCTCGTGTTCGATGCTCACCTCTACCGGCTCGTCGGTTATCGCTTCCTCTTATCTCAGCGAGGATGACGCGATGCTCGGTGCGGAGGCGCAGTATTGCCGGATGGAGCAAGAGCTGCAAAGCTATCTCGACACCTACGAAAGCACTCACAACTATGATGAATACCACTTCGATCTGGACGATATTGAGCATGACCCCTATGTGCTGATCTCCATTCTCTCGGCTCTCCACGATGGCGAGTTCACGCTGGATGAGGTGCAGGGTACGCTCCAAATGCTGTTTGAAAAGCAGTACATCCTCACCGAAGAGGTCATCGTCGAAACCAGATACCGCACGGAAACCGACACATGGACGGATGCAGACGGCAACACGCACACGGAAACCTATCGCGTCCCGTATGACTACTACATCTGCAACGTGAAGCTCGAAAACTTCAATCTCTCCCATGTCCCGGTCTACATCATGGGGCAGGAACAGCTCTCCATGTACGCGACGTATATGTCGGTGCTGGGCAACCGTGAGGATCTGTTCGGTGACTCTCCCTATGTGGACAAGTACATCACAAATCCTCCCGCCGACTACAATGTCAACCCGGAATACTTGAACGACGAGAAGTTTGCGACACTGATTACCGAGGCGGAAAAGTATCTCGGCTATCCGTATGTGTGGGGCGGCTCCAATCCCGACACATCCTTTGACTGCTCCGGCTTCGTCAGCTATGTTCTCACGAACAGCGGTCTTGTGAACACCGGGCGGCTTGGCGCACAGGGGCTTTACAACGTCTGTACGCCGGTTTCAAAGGCGAATGCACAGCCCGGTGATCTCATCTTTTTCGTCGGGACGTATGACACCCCCGGCGTGTCTCACGTCGGCATCTACGTCGGTGATGGCGTCATGATTCACTGCGGCGATCCCATTCAGTACACATCCATCAACTCTTCCTATTGGCAGCAGCATTTCTACGCCTTCGGAAGACCCGCCTATTAAAAGAAAGGAGTTTTTCATGAATCCCAAGTATCAGAAAGTCCTCTCCGACATCGAGAAGGCTGAAAAGAAAGAAGTCCGAAATCGAAGGTCAGCTCAAGGAGCTGTACAACAAGAAGACAGAGCTGGAAAACCTTGAAATCATCAATACCGTGCGCTCTATGGTGATGGACAAGGATCAGATCATGGCGTTCCTGTCTTCCATGAAGGGCGGCACCAAGCCCGCTGAAAATACGGAGGTAATCGACAATGCGTAAGAAGTTTCGTTTTTTGACCGTCCTTGCGGTCTGCGTCATGGTTCTGTCCTGCTTCTCGGTGACGGCGTTTGCCTATGCCGATGATACCGATCAGAACCTTCCGGTCACAGAGGCAACCCAGCCGGAACAGCAGCCCGCAGTCACACCCGCGCCGGAAAAGCCGAAGGGTGAGCCGATTGACGATGAGGGCAACGCCCACACCCGCGACTTGCTCTATGACAAGGCAACCAACAAGCAGTTCATCACCATCCAGACGAAGAACGGCAACACCTTCTTCATTGTCATCGACTACGATGCACCCATCAATGAGGATGAGGAACAGTATCAGACGTACTTCCTGAACATGGTCGATGAAAGCGATCTGCTTGCGCTGCTGGATGATGACACTGCGGCGGCTCTGACTACCTGTAACTGCAAGGAAAAGTGCGCTGCCGGTCAGGTCAACACCGACTGCCCGGTCTGCAAGATAACATGAGCGAATGCACCGGCACAGCTCCCGTTACACCTGAGCCGGACAAGGATGCAGAAACCGATGTTCCCGCTCCTAAACCCGAAAAGAAATCCAACGTCGGTATGGTTCTTATCGTCTTCGTCCTTGTTGGAGCTGCGGGCGCGGCGTATTACTACATCAAGTTCGTCAAGGGCAGAAAGCCCAAGGATGAGGATATGGACTTCTTCGACGATGAAGGCTACGAGGAAGAGCCGTACATCAACGAGGATGAAGAGCCGCAGATTGCGGAGGATGCTGAAACGGATGGTGATGAAGATTGATCTTAGTCATTGCTGAAAAGCCCAGCGTTGCCCAGTCCATCGCAAAGGTGCTGGGCGCGACGTCCCGCAAGGACGGCTATATGGAGGGCGGCAATTACATCGTTTCGTGGTGCTTCGGTCATCTGGTGGAGCTGGCAGACGCCAGCTCCTACAATGAGCGGTATGCCAAGTGGCGGTATGACGATCTCCCCATTGTCCCGGAAAACTGGATGTTTGAGGTCACGAAGGACAAAGCGCAGCAGTTCAAGGTGCTGTCCGCTCTCATGAAGGACAAGCGCGTCACCGAGCTGGTCTGCGCAACCGATGCAGGACGCGAGGGTGAGCTGATCTTCCGGCTGGTCTACGACAAAGCCGGATGCACCAAGCCCTTCAAGCGTCTGTGGATCAGCTCGTTGGAGGACTCCGCCATCCGCGAAGGCTTCCATCATCTCCGGGACGGCAAGGAATATGACCGTCTCTATGAAGCGGCACTCAGCCGCTCGAAGGCGGACTGGATTGTCGGCATCAACGGCACCCGCCTGTTTACCACGCTCTATCACAAGAAGCTGGTGGTCGGGCGCGTCCAGACGCCGACCCTTGCAATGCTGGTGGAGCGTGACGGGAAAATCTCCACGTTCCAGAAGGAGAAGTATTTCAACGTCCACGTCGGCAAGGGCGATCTGACCGCCGATCTGGAAAAGGTCAAAACCGAAGAGGAAGCAAAAGATTGCGGCGGCTTGCGAGAAAAACAAGCCGTCGTTTCTTCTCTCAAGCGGGAGACGAAAACCGTCAATCCTCCGAAGCTCTATGATCTGACCACCTTGCAGCGCGAGGCAAACCGATACTACGGCTTCACTGCCCAGCAGACGCTCGATCTCGTCCAGACGCTTTACGAAAAGAAGCTCCTGACCTATCCGCGCACAGACAGCCAGTTCATCACGGACGATATGGAGGACACTGCCCGTCAGGTCATTTCTATTGTCTGCCGCCAGCTTCCGCTTTTCTCCGGCGTTTCGGTTACTCCGGACATTGCCCGCGTAACCGACAACAGCAAGGTCACAGATCACCACGCCATTCTCCCGACCGTCCAGCTCGAAAAGCAGGATGTTTTCGCGCTCCCTCAGTCGGAACAGAAAATCCTCAATCTTGTTGGGATGCGTCTTCTGTGTGCGACCGGTGAGAAGCACACCTACGCAGAAAACGCATATCACGCTCTCCTGCGAGGGCTATGTGTTCAAAGCCAAGGGCAAGACCGTCGTTCAAAACGGCTGGAAAGCCATTGAAGAGCTGTTCAAGGCATCCCTCAAGACGAAGGAAAAAGACGATCCCATGAAGTCCCTGCCCGAAGTCCATGAGGGCGATATGCTGGAAGGTGTGTCTGCCAGTGTCACGAACACTTCACAACGCCCCCGAAGCAGTACACGGAAGACACGCTCCTGTCTGCGATGGAGACTGCCGGAAACGATCAGTTCGACGATGACACCGAGAAGAAAGGTCTCGGCACTCCCGCGACCCGCGCCGGGATCATTGAAAAGCTGGTAAAGTCCGGCTTTGCTGAACGCAAGGGCAAATCCCTCATTCCCACAAAGGACGGCTGCAACCTTGTCTGCGTCCTGCCGGAGCAGATCACATCTCCCACAATGACGGCGGAATGGGAAAACACGCTCATGGAGATTGAGCGCGGCAACGCGGATGCAGACGCCTTCCTCAGCGGCATTGTCCGGATGACCGGGGATCTCGTGAAAGCCTACCCGTTTCTCTCCGATGCCGAAGCCCAGCGTTTCGGCACGGGTAAGGAGGAAATCGGCAAATGTCCCCGCTGCGGCTCTCCGGTCTACGTCGGCAAGGGCAATTTCTACTGCTCGAACAAGGAATGCTCCTTCTGCCTGTGGGAAGACAACAAGTTCTTTTCCAGCAGAAAAAGAAGCTGACCAAGAAGATTGCAAAGGAGCTGCTGGACAAGGGCTGGTGCCGCGTGACCGGGCTTTACACGCCGAAGAAGCCTCAGCTCTACGATGCGGTGATCCGGCTGGATGACAGCGGCGGCAAATACGTCAGCTTCAAGATGGAGTTTGATCGATGACCCGCCCAAAGTATGTTGCCTCTTGCAGCGGAGGCAAAGACAGCGTAGCGACGCTCCTGCTGGCTGCACAGCACAATGAGCCGCTTGACGAGGCGGTTTTCAGTGAGGTCATGTTCGACAAAAACACAAGCGGCGAAGTCCCGGAACACCGGGACTTCATTTATGACCGGCTCAAGCCCTTCTGTGAAAAAGAGCTGGGCGTCAAGTTTACCATTCTCCATGCAGACAAGACCTACGATGAGGTGTTCCATCATGTCATCACCCGCGGACCGCACAAGGGCGAGGTTCGCGGCTTTGCATGGGCTGGTATGTGTGCAGTCAATCGTGACTGCAAAATCCCGCCCGTCCGCAAGTACAATGCCGCACTCTCACCGGACACTGTGAGCTATGTCGGCATCGCGGAGGATGAGCCCAAACGACTTGCTCGTCTGGACGGCGTGACGAATGTCAGTCTGCTTGCCAAGCATGGTATGACTGAGGTTGACGCCTACAAGCTCTGTCAGGAACACGGGCTGCTCTCTCCAATCTACACTCACTGCCGGAGGAACGGCTGCTGGTTCTGTCCCAACGCCAGTGACTCGGAGCTGCTGCACATGGTCACAAAGCACCCGGAGATGTTTGACCGGCTGATTGAATGGGAGAACGAGGAGGAAGACAACATATTCCATCGTCGAATTCCTTCAACAACACGCTGCTCATTGCGATGCAAATCCCAGACGGGGTTTTCTTCGCCCAAAAGCAAATAAGAAATGGAGGCTTGAGAGAAGCAAAATGCACAGCAAGTCCTGTGATGTTGCCGGTTATGAGCAAATCCCTCGGGTTGGCAGCGCAAAACAAATAAGAAATGGAGGTTTGAGATTTGACCAAGTCCAGGTCACGGACAAGCTGGAAAGGGCATCAAAATCCGAGGGTTCAAGAATATCTTGCACCCGTTCTACAACGCCTTCAACAACAACGCTGCGCATTGGAAGAAGCCGGAGGAAGATTGATCCTTTGACAGGTCATGAAGGGCCGGTGATCGGCGCAGATGGGAAGAGCTGTCACGGAAATGGTTGAGGTCCTGCGTCCTGCCTTCAAGGTGGTAAGCGTCTTCGATGTTTCTCAGACGGACGGCAAGGAGCTTCCGGTCATTATCGTCGATGAGCTGAAAGGCACGGTTGAAAACTACGAGGCGTTCTTCGATGCGCTCAGACAGGAATCTCCCGTCCCTATTTCCTTTGAGGACATTCCGGGCGGCGCAAAGGGATTCTTCTCGCCGGTTGAAAGCCGCATTGCCATTCAGGAGGGCATGAGCGAAATCCAGACGGTCAAGACCGCCATTCACGAGATCGCCCACGCAAAGCTCCACGCCGTCAAGCCGGATGAGAAAGCCGCGCCAGAAGATAAGAAGGATCGGCACACCAAGGAGGTTGAGGCGGAAAGCGTTGCCTACACCGTCTGCCAGCGTTACGGCATTGAAACCTCGGACTACTCCTTCGGCTACATCGCCGGTTGGTCATCCGGCAAGGAAACCAAGGAACTGAAAAGCTCTCTGGACACCATCCGCAAGACGGCGGCTGAGATGATCGAGGGCATTGACGCCAAGCTCAAGGTGCTGCTGGCAGAGAAAGCACAGTCCGCAGAGAAGGAAGCCGAAGCTCCCGTAAAGGAAGCTGTTCCGGAGGAAAAGCCGGAAGCCCCATTTACCGCGAGACGGCGAATTATGCCTATGAAGCCGGTGAGCTGGAGTCATATCGTGCTTCTCTCGCCGCAAACGTGGAATGCCGCAGAGCGATTGAGGCGGCAATCAGCTCCAACTACGGAGATAACCGGCTGGATGAGGATGCTGCCGTGAAGTGTCCTTGAGCAGTTCTCTCCGGAGCGCGTCCGATATGTCCTCGCAAACACCATTCAGCAGAAAGACTTTGACGGGCGTATTCCGCAGCCCCTCAAGGAATGGGCGAAGAGCGTTGATGTCTGCCCGGAGAATGCCTCTCGCTTCCTTGTGGATAAACCCAATCCCGGACTGACAGCACTTTTCGTCGATGCGTTCCGTCAGCAGACCGAACCTCAGAAGGAAGCCACTTCTGAGAAAACAGCGGAAAGAGACCCGGAGGTCGTTGCATGGGAGAACGATGAGATTACCTCTATTGAGGTAAAAACCGTGGAGGTCAAGTCTCCCTTTGCTCCCTTGCCGGAGGAAGCCGCGCAAGCACCGAAGGCGCACCGTCTGACTGCCGAAGAGAAGGAGATCAAAGCCGCCGTCATAGACACGCTCAAGGGGCAGATTGCCTATAACAATGACGGTATGCGGGCGTCCTATCGCGCCTCTAACCACTCCTTCAATCTGCTGGCACGGAACGGCGTCAGGATCGAGGGCAACACGGTCACGCAGAATGGTGAGCCGCTGTTCAAAATCCATCGCCGTCATGCGGCGCGGAAAACACAGGGCTGCTATCGTGAGCTGATGCCGACGCTGGAATACGTCAAGCAGGAGCAGAAGCAGGAAAAGCCCTCCATCCGCGATCAGCTCAAAGCTGCCGCAAAACAGCAGCCGGAGAAGAAGTCTCCGGTCAAATCCAAAACGCACGACATGGAGTTGTGAGAAAGGAGACGCATGAAGAAATACACAGACGTTGACATCATCGCGGAGCTGCAGAAGCTCGTGGACAGTCATGTAGACAGCTACAAGGAAGACTTCGACATCGACAAGCGCATCATCCGCCGCGCTGCCGAAAGCCAGAATCCCGAAGACAAGACGCTGATGTGGTTCTGCCGCCCACATGGAACGCACTGCCTCAATGAAAATCAGGTCTTCATTCAGGGAAACGCGGGATCACAATACCTTCCGTTTCTACGCGGAGCAGACCTACGACGAGTGCATTGCCCGCGTCATTGTCCCGAAAGCCGTCAAACGCGGCAAGGTGTTCGGAGATGTATTTGAGATCAATTACCGGGAACAGGCGGCAAATGTGGCGCAGAACTCGGTTGCGCCGGATCATGACCGGCTGACCTTCGCAGATGGCTTTGTGCTGGACGCACCCTGCCGCAGCAGCTTCGATGCAGCAATGGCTCTGATCGGTGAGCATGGCAGCGTCAAGACCCACCAGACGCTCCCGAAGGACGCGGATGCTCTGGTGGAAGTGCTGTCTAAGCAGAAAAGCCGCCGTGACAGACTGCCGGAGGCAGATAGGACAGAGGTGCTTTCGCCGCTCCCCGTCGCAGAACTCCGCAATATGAGGCAGTCAAAAAGGCACATCCGGACGCGCTGGTCTGCTTTGCCCAGAACGGCTATTTCGAGCTGTACGGCAAGGACGCAAAGAAAAAGCCGCGCCGCTTCTCGGCACAAAGCTCCTTGAAAAGAAGGTGCGCGGTAAGCCTTCCATGCCGGTTACTGGTTTCCGTGAAAGCGCATGGGTAGCCGGTTCTCACAAGCTCTGGAAGTCCGGCGTGGATGTCTTTCTCAGCAAGGACGGCGAGACCTTCAAGGAACTCAAAGCCGCAGATTACATTCCTGTCGGCGCGACGCTGAATGTGGACGGGATCAAGTGCAGAATCGACGCGGTTGATTTTGCCGCTGATGAAGTCCGGCTGACCAACATCGAGGATAAGAACCGTCCCATCCGCTTTTCTGAAAGCATCCAGTATGTCCGCTCCTATGTGGAGGATGCCGGGACTGCCATCTACGACACCATCCCCAAGAAGCCCGCTGCCCGTGAATCCATCCGCGACAAGCTGAAATCCGCGCAGAAAGCACAGCCGCCCCACACACCGAAGCCGCAGAAATTGAAAGGAAAGGATATGGAACTCTGATATGAAAAACTTTACCGTGGAAGAAATCAACCTGATGTGCTGCTTCAATACGTCCAGCCGGAAGCGGCTGATCGACGATATGAAGAGCGTCACTCTGAACGACGTGGACGGCGAGATCGCAGAGCTGATGTATAAGACCGTCCGGAAGCTCGAAGCCATGACCGACGCGGAGTTTGAGGAACTGTATATCATGCCGGACGGCATGGTGGATGACTGAAAGGAGGATGCCTATGCCCGTATTAGACGGTAATTTTGAAGCCTTCGTCACAAACCTCGGCAAGTACAACGAGGGTATGCTGGTCGGTGAGTGGGTGAAGCTGCCCACCACCGAAGAAGAGATGCAGAAGGTCTTTGAGCGCATCGGGATCGGCAAGCAGGATGAGTTCGGTCAGCCCTATGAAGAGTGGTTTATCACCGACTACGAATGCCCGATCTATGGCGTTCAGAAGATGCTTGGCGAGTACGAGAGCCTTGATAAGCTCAACTACCTTGCCGCCTTGATTGACGAGCTTTCCCTGAGCGATCAGGAAAAGCTCGTTGCCATTATGGAGGCTGGCTGCGATGAGGTCAGCGACATCGACGATCTCATCAACCTGACGTTCAATCTGGACTGCTACGACATCATGCCCGGTATCAACGACGAATCCGACCTCGGCTATTATTACGCCCACGAAGCCGGTATCTACTCCGAAAAGGATCTCGGTCCTCTGGCAAATTACATCGACTATGAACGCTATGGGCGCGACATTGCGATGGATGAGCAGGGACGCTTCACCGATGAGGGCTATGTCCGTGTCGCAAGCGAGACGCTGGGACAGGCAGTTTGACGGTGAGCTTGATGATATTCCCGATGAATACCGGATCACCGGCTCAGGGGAAGCCGCCGAGCGTGACAGCACCATCGCCGTTCTCATCGTTGAGCCGGGAAAGGAGCCTTATGTGAAGGAGATTGACTCCGGTCTGGAGTCCTTGCAGCATGAGGTCGGCGGCTACATCGAGGCGATTTACCCCTACGAAGACCCGGTTGCCTTAGTCTGCAACGAGGAAGGCAAGCTGGAAGGACTGCCCCTGAACCGCGCTCTGCGGGATGAGGACGGCGACATCTACGATGTTGTTGCCGGAACATTTTTGGTAGTTGGTTTGACGGATGACAGCTTCGGCTCTCTGACCGTAGAGCAAATGCAGAAGTTCTCTGACCACTTCAAGGTTCCGGAGCAGTTTGCAAAGCTGGGCGATAAGATTGTAGCGATTCCCATGATCTCGAAGGAACAGCAGAAGCAGGAGAGTATCGAGCAGAAAAACTTTGAGATGAATGCCGACACCTCCGGCTTGACGGTTGCCGGTCACATCGGGACGTGGCACACCATTGACCAGCACGAGGTCGGCGGTCACAGCTTTTACCTGATGGAGCATGACACCTACGGTGATGAAGCGGCCTGCATCATTGTCGATGAGCGCGGCAAGCTCGTCCTTGATGATGTCTACAACGGCTTTGACGATGACACGCTCCGCCTTCTCGACCTTGAGGTCAAGGAAGTGCCGGAAATGCCCGATCCCGCGATCTCTGTGCAGGATATGAAGGACTACGGTTACGCATGGGCTGGCGTTCTTCCCGCCGGTCAGGAGGCGGCTGAGAAGGCTTTGGAGAAGGGCTGCGAGGTTTACCGGCTCTATTCCGATAACACCGAGGGCTTGTGCGTAGATGCCAAGGAGATTGCCGATCATGCGGCAAAGGGCGGAATGCTCGGTATCAGCAAGGAAAGCTGGATGGCGGCACTTGAGAAGGAAAACTACCTCAAGGCAGCGGAGATGTCGATGGAGGATGACTACGGCATGATTGACGGGATCATCAACAACGGTCCGAAGGAGGACAAGACCGTAGCGGTCAAAGCCCCCGAAACCGGCGAGAAGTCCTCCATCATGGACAGGCTCAAGTCTGCAAAGGCTGAAAAGCAGAAGGAATGCTGTGATTGCAAGCCTCAGAGCGGCGACGAATTGACCAGCCTAAGTGATTGTATTCCCTGCGCGGTTTCATCTTTAGCGCGGAAATAAGTGTCGATTTCGGCACTTGTTTGAATGCCCGGAAAACGAACCAAAAGCCTCTGTCGATGCCCGGTTTGGGTATCGGCAGAGGCTCTTTTTGTATCTTTTCTGTAAATACCGTTGAAAATCACGCGCTAATACACAGCGTCACTATTAGCGTTTCTGTATAACTATGCCTCTAACCCATATAATTGTTATAAGCGTTATAGAAAAGGTGTAGGTACGCGCTATGATTGACAAACGAATAGGTAAACGAGTAAAACAATGCCGGGAACGCCTCGGAATCTCGCAAGAAGAGCTTGCGGAAAAGACCGGGCTGACTGCAAATTATATTTCTACGGTTGAACGTGGTATGTCGTTTCCTCGCTGTGAGAAATTGATCATTCTTCTCAATGGGCTTGAGGTTTCGGCAGACGCGATTTTCTGTGACGTCCTGGAGCATTCGACAAGCTATAAATCGTCTGAACTCTCGGAGAAACTTGCTTCGTTGTCTCCGCAAGCGCAGAAGCGCATTTTGCAGATGGTTGAGCTGATGATCCAGCAGGAAACGGCAGATAATGGCTGAATCCGCCATGGGCTGTGTGATTTTATCACGCAGCCTTTTTTCTATCCCTTATTTCGACAGAATATTTCATGCTATACTATGTATCAGAGACATAGAAACAGTCTCTAATACATAGTCAGGAGATGAAAAAGAAAAATGAAGACCTGTGCTTTTACCGGGCATCGTCCGCAAAACCTCCCGTTTGGTTTCAATGAGGAAGACGAACGCTGCATAGACCTCAAAAAAAACTCTCATGGGAGCAAATCATCAATCTCATCGAAAATGAAGGCGTCACGCACTTTATATCCGGAATGGCAATCGGTGTAGATATGTATGCCGCTGAGATCGTACTGGGAC
>VOFD01000449.1_pt1 | contig 16000 bp, 21 predicted proteins | sample 5384101 | NCBI WGS metagenome assembly VOFD01 (sample SAMN12384723, study PRJNA508395) | human gut metagenome | isolation source: healthy gut C | host: Homo sapiens
TCATTTTGCGGCCAATCTCCTCAATATAGGCCGCAAGCTCATCGAGCGATTTCGAACCGACATCCCGCAAATTGACTGTCATCATCTCGCCATTTGGCAGGCACCACGGAACGGAAATATCGATATGATCCAAAACCGTTACGCTACCACGAACAGTCCTTTCGCGGTAATCAATATGGGCATTAAGGGCCGGAGCGGCCTTCAGGCCCTCTGCAATGGCTTTCAGCATGATTGTATTCACTGTAATCTTATGCCTCCGGCTTGCATCGTGGCTGAGTGCGCGGTATTCCTGCATAAAATTCGTCACGTCCGGTTCATACATATAAGTTACGTGCGGAATAGTTTTCCATGATTCGGAAGTCATATGGGAAACAATCTTTCTCTGCATACCAAAATGCATTATCCGGTCGTTTTCACGATCTGCCTTTTTTTCATGGGAAGCCACCAGGTTGTGATCCATCGGGAATTCCAGCACCATTGTATCTTGCATCATCAAACACTCCTTTATGCCTTTTCAAGCTGACCGGCGATTTCTGCTTCGGCCTACGTGAATATTCATTCGTAATATCAAATTGTTTTTGGGGTGCTTTCAAAAAGTTTTATTTTTTAAGATAAGCGTAGCGAAGCAACAACGTAGGAGTGAACTGTGTTCGCCCTTAGGCTAGGACAATCGCATGGTGAATCCATATGTATCTCCACAAAGATTAAAATCTGGCGAATGCAGTTCCTTTCTGCGATGCCTTTATTTGTAACGCAGTTTATAATACCATGTCATATAGTGATTGTAAATATAATATGCATTTTAAAAACCCCATATCCTTGCGAGCTTATTTTTGAAATTTTTAGATACTTTTCATGCTGAGCGAAGTACATCACAAAACAAAAAGTTTCAAACACTTGCCGATTCAGCAGATCATCAATTTCTCCCTATACGCAAAGATAAGGCTGTTTTTATTGGAGCAGCACACACGGCCTCCCATAGGCAAAAAAAAAACTGCCCTGGCTGCGATTGCATGCCAGAACAGTTTATGCATCCAAATTTTTATTGTGCATGTCTGATTCAAATTATCTGCCGTATTTTCGCACCATCACCAACACTGCGATCGACAGAATGGCGAGCGTTGCAACTGCTCCGGCAGCAGCAGCGCTATTTCCCTTTTTCAGGCTCATGATTCAACCGGCTCCTTTCATTACATTCCGCATTCCTTTGTTTCCTAATTATATGCCTTTTTGCTCTTGCATGCAAACTATGGTTGCACACAGGAGGATTGATTGACGCGTTGGGAAAGCCACTGCGGCGCCTCTTTTTTCTGGAAGAAACAAAACCGCATTTCCCATTTGATCTTCAAATTCTACGAGTATATAATAACCTTCCGTATCCAAAAAATAATGCAGATAGGCATGTGCCATGATCTCTTCGATTTCCTTCTGATCCAGTATGACGCGGGAATGCCGGAATGCCGAAATCGCCGGGCCGTTACTGTAGAAGGATTCATAGCCGGACAAAAGGTTTTTCACCCACCGGCCATGAAATTCCTGGGCAGCGTATCGGATAGAAACATATGGAAACGTTCCACTCGACCCTAAATTTTGCGGAACCATACCATTGGCCTGGATCACCGATAGCTTGCGAATCTCCGGAATTTCCTCCAACAGGTCTGCCACGCCCTGCTGCCGCAGAAAATGAAGCGTATTTGTCATATCTTTGGTGATGGCAATACGGAAGGAACCATAGGAACCCGAAACCTGCCTAACCGGCTGTTTGGAGAAATCGGTTCTTGAATCTGACCGCGCAAACGCAACCGTACCCAGCTCCGGCGAAGAGGGATGATATCTCTCCTGCGCGGTCTGTGCACAAAAATCATCGCTGATGCATTGCAGCAATTCCATACGCTGCTTTTTATTCAAATGCAGCGCCTGCTCCTTTGCCATCCATTTGCCGCTAATTCGTATCAAATCGGAAGCTTGCAGTTCACTTTTCCAGCTATTGAGCCGGTCGAACGCCTCCGGGTCCGGCGCGCCGGTCAGCACCTCCCGAACCATCGCATGGTAACGGTCGCTATCCTCCAACTGCAAGAACTGCATCAACTGGGAAAATGCGATTCTGTCATAATGACGCCTTACCTGACGGCCATCTTTGAGGGTATAAACAAATTGGATCACCGTATGAACGACCTGCTCCTTACGCGGCCCCGTTTCCGCAGAGGCTGTTTGCCTGATGTAGCCAGATTCTGATGCAGCTTTGTAATCAGGGCAAGATCGTTCGGGGAGGTAAAACCTGGTATGAGATCGCCTTGCAGCAAAGAGCGGTACTCATCATTTCCGCCTGATCCGTTATAGCCCGTTATTTGAATGCTCTGATTGGGCATCACAACCGCTGCGCTCTGCACTTGGGAAACCTCCGGAACATAGCTGCTGAATCCGCCAAACCCCGTCACAGCAAAACACCCAGTAATACTACCGCCCCCAAGTGGAGCGGTAGAAGACAGCCTTTTGCAAAAGCGCTTTGCATCACGCGTCAGTGCTAAGTAAAAAAAAGCAATAAACGGCCGCATAGGCCAATACGCCTAGCAGCACTGCGACATAGGCCGGCAGGGGGAAGCCACCTTCAAAACGGCCCCGTAGCAGAAGAAGCCGATCAAACCAACCACGCATACGTTAAGCACCTTGCTTTTTGCCCAAGAAGCCACAGATTTCAGCCTTCCTGCGCCGGAACAGAAAGGAACCAAGGGCAGCGGCGCCAATGGCAACCAAAGCCCAAAGTAAAAGCGGAAAAACGTGAGGCGCTCCCCATTGCGCGTCTATGCACTGCTCAAAAGCCTGACCGACGCTTGCTTTCAACAGGAAAAGAGGCTGAACCTGCTGATAACTGGATATCATTGTAAATAGAACGCTATTATATTCCATCGTTTCAAAAGTAGCGCCATACGGATTACCCCAAACGCAGTTCATCAGCCCCTCTGCCCCAGCGAGCAGAATGGTGCGATAAAAGCAGAAGTACAGAATATAGGGCGCCCTCACCAATGGTGCCTACGCAGCTGAACACCAGCGCCGTCACGGCAAAGCTCAGGGAAGATAGGATCACCAAAGCCGCCAATACGGAACCGGCAGCAATCCACAGCCCCTGCTTGATCCAAAATAGGCCAGATTCAAAAAAACATTTGCAGCGACCGGGATCAAAGAGGCAAGCAGCAGCAAAAGCTCGCCTGCCATATAACGGCACCAAAACAGCGACTGTCTGAGAACCCCAAGCTGTAATATACATTGACAGTACGCTTGCTCGCCATAAAACGGAAGAGACAAATTCCCAGGACGACCGGCGCCAAAAGCACACAAATTTGCAGGGGCAGCAGACCATCCGATTCAAAAAGAACATAGCGGTATATCGACCGCAAAGTGGGCGAAGAATTTTGCTGTAAATATGGCGCAAACTTACTATCATACGTAAGCACGAACTGAAATGTTATCCCTGTGAACAGGATCAGCATCGATAACAAATATGGCAGCACCGCAGGCAGGCCGGATATCAAAGACCGCCGAATCAAACCGGCACTTGGCGATAAAACGCGTCTCTTCCTCTCCATAACTGCTCTCCCTTCTGGTTTCATACAGCTTTTATTTGAATATATCAGCGTAATCCTGCTCTTCTCCCTCCATCTCATCCATGAAAATCTCTTCCAATGAGAGTGGAAAGCTTTCCAATAAGATGGGGTTCATTGCACGAAGCCGCTCCTCCTGCTCGCGGATATCTCCCTGCACGGTAAAGGTAATCAAGCAGCCATCTTTTGTGAATCGCTTGAGAGAAAAAATCTGAAAAATCATCGCGATCCATTTCACGGTTAAACGCTACCCGGAATTTGCAGCGGCTGGCGCTGATATCATCTACCGAGCAGTCAAGCAAAAGCTTTTGACCATCCAGAAGGCCGACATGATCGCAGAGATCCTCTAGCTCGTGAAGATTATGGGAAGAAATAATCACAGAGGCGCCGCGCTCCGCCACATATTCAAGCAGCAGCTTTTTGGCGAGAATCCGCTTTGCTGGATCCAGCCCATCGAAAGATTCATCCAGCAACAAAAATTCCGGACGTGTGGAAAGGCAGAGCACCAGCTCCGCCTGCCGGCGCATCCCCTTTGAAAAGCCATTGATTTTTTTCATTTGGATTCAGGCGAAAAAGATCGCATAGTCCCCGAAAGGTGTTCCAACTAAAGCAAGGATAGTAGCTCTCATAAAAACGAGCCATTTTCTTCAGCGTAGCGTAAGCCTGAAAATAGAGCTCGTCCGGCATATAAAAAGACGCTGCTTCATTTTGGCATTGTCAAAAATATTCTCGGCATTCACCCGCACAACGCCTTCCTCCGGCCGGTAGATGCCCGCAATCGTTTTTAAAAGAGTGGTTTTGCCTGCTCCGTTAAACCCTACAAGCCCATAGATTGACGCTTTATGGACGCTTAGCGAAAGGCCGCTCAAGGCGGTAAAACGACCAAACCTTTTCGTCACGTCGATCACATCAATCATTGGATCTCCCCCTTTGCGTAAATCTCTTTTACCAACTCAATGATTTCCGCCTGCAAAACGCCTTTGGACTGCCCAGAAGAAACCGCAGTGCGTATTTCCTCCAGCGTCTTTTCCTTGATTCGCGTATTGGCAAACGCATTTTCGTTTACATAGCTGCCTTTGCCCGGCATGGAATAAATCACGCCGTCCGCCTCCAAATCCATAAACGCATGCTTTACCGTATTAATATTCAGGTTCAGCTCGCGTGACAGCGCACGGATAGACGGCAGCTGTTCATTTGGGCGAAACACACCGAGCTGGATCAGGCGCATGATCTGCTCCTTAATCTGCTCATAGATCGGCGTGCGGCTTCGCAGGTCGATGTCGATCAAGGCGGTTCCCTCCTCCATATCCTAATCGTAAAACTGAAAGGCAATGCCCCGCCCACAGCAACGGCTATGGGCAGGGCTTACGCAGCCAAGGGTTCTAAACCGCTTTCCCTCTTGGAAGCATATGAAAAAGCTTTATTTGACGGCGTCTTTTACATACTGCGGCGCAGCGGATTCGGGCAGGAACATACAGGTGTAACCCTTGTCGCCCGCCAGCTTCACCTGAACAAAGTACCCATCCACCCCGTAGAAATAGGCGATATGAGAACGGTCGGCAATTTCCTGCGCCTGCTTGGCATCGGCAATCTCTACAGCGTTTTTTGAAGGCCGACTCATAGACGCCGCCCTGTGATTCATACTTTTGCACTTCCTCCGCCATGTATTTGGATGACTGCCAAGAACCAATAAAGAAAAAGGAGTCATAACGCAGATGCTCCGGAGCGTGATTCTCTTCTTCGCGCGCGCGCACAATTTTCACGCTTTCCACTTCGGCGGGCCGGCCGATCGCATTATAAAAGCCGTTGGATTGCAGGAACTGAATGGTTTTTTGCATCTCCTTGGTCAGATACACCGTATACCCGTCCATTGTGCTAACGGAGGGCATTCGCATCCCGCCGCTTCCGCCATAGCCCATGTTTCGTTCACTATCCTGAATATGAATGAGGCCAAGCAGCTGCTGCGTGGGGAAATAACGCTGGTCTGCCTTCTGAGCGGTCAAATCATCGGCAACGCATTGCAGAAGCATCCTCCGCTGCGGCTCAGACAGGCTAAGCTCCGTCTCCTTCTCCAGATCGGGGCTCCACAGGACGATAGCGCCCGTTTTCTGAATAGATTCCTGTACCCAATTATCATACCGCGACGTTAAGGGAGCTGTCAATAATTTTGAATCTGCTCGCGGCCAGCTTCCGTATCCTCTATATGAAGCAATTGATTGATCGCCTGAACCGGCACATGGTAATAGTGCCGCATGAGCTGCTTTCCGTTTTTGAGCTGATATACCACCTGAATGGTGCTCTCAACAAATTGATCCTCACGAGCAATCCCCTCCTGATTGGCGGTGATTTTCTGATCGCCGGTTTGAATAATCCGCTCATGCACCTGACGGACCAAGCGAAGATCCTCCTCCGCCTCAATCCCCTCCAGCATGTTGCCCAAAGAGCCCCAATTATACTCCGAGCCGTAAGACGAACCTATGCAGCCTGTGCCAATAATCGATTCGGCGGGCACTGTGATAGAAGCGCTTTGAATCTCTGAAAGCTCCGGGATGCGCGTGCTGAAGCCAAACAGGCCCGTCGCAAACACGATGCCGATGATCAGCGTGATGCCGAGATGAATCGGCAGCTTTTTCAACCCGCGTAAAAATTCTTTCCCATTTCGGATCAAGGCAAAATCCACAATGCAGTAGATCACTGTAAACACCAGTAAGCCGACTACGATGGCAAGCGCCATGGGGAGCTTTGCCTGCGTAACATGAATGACAAGCCCAAAGCCGAGGAAGCCGAGCAGGAATGTAATGAAAAAGTTTAAAACAGGATTTGCGCCGAGGAAGCCGCAGATTTCCGCCTTACGCTTCCGAAACAGATACATACCCAGAAACATAACAGCGACAACCGCGATGGTCCAGAAAACCAGCGGTAGGAAATTCGGCTTCACCCAAGGTGCACCCTCTCCGTATGAGCTTGGTATCAGCTTCCCGCTCGCATCCAATGCGGATAGGTTGTTGACGCCATCATAGAGAAACAAAATGGGATTGAACGCCTTAAAAGTAGTAGGAAGGTCTGTGGTGCCATAGCCCATAAAGTATTCCCCATAGGGATTCCCAAAAAGCGTTTCCATCAAATATTGCAGGCAATAAAGGATAATCATCGGCGAGCCGAGAATCACAAATGGGAAAAAGCAGCCCTCTGCCACAGTGCCCACGCAACTGAACACCGCTGCCGTCACCGTAAAAAAGAAAAACAGGCCAAGATCGAAAAGCTCCAGAAATAATAGGCCGTTGCGCTCCAAAGCTGCCAGGAAGAGCCCAGATAGGAAAAGTTGAGAATGAGATTGAACAGCAATGGTAAAGCGACAGACACAACCAGCATCAGGACACCTGCCAGATATTTGGATACAAAAAGGGATTTCCGCGTGATGCCGAGGCTATAAAATACATTGACTGTTTTTTTGCTGGCAATAAAGCGAAACATCATCACACCCAGCAAAACCGAACAGCCAACCACAGCCAAAATAGCCAAGGGAGCAAATTCGGCATCTCCCATCAGCAGATACCGATAGGTTTCTTTCAAAGAGACTACCGTTTCCCCCTGGCGGGGAGAGGCATGGCGGCATTGTTGATCGACAGGATCCTGATCAAGTTCATGACAGGGATGCAAAACGCCAGCGCGGCCATATTCAGCAACGGCATTAGAAAATTGGACGTCAGCGCCGTTCGGAACGTATACAGGCGTGGATTAATTGAAGATTTCGGTGAAGTCATAGTCGGTTCCCTCCATTTCATCCAGAAATATTTCTTCCAGTGAAAGCGGCATGCTTTCAAGCACAAGAGGCTTCATCTGCCGAAGCTTTTCTTCAATTGGCGCCCGCTCCCCTGCTGTGTTAAAAGGATCATGCTGCCATCCTTTTTAAACCGCTTGATTTCAAACCGGCAAAATCCTGCTGCGTCATCTCCCGGTTAAAGGCCAAGCGGAATTTGCAGCGGTTTTGGCTGATCTCTTGAATCGAGCAATCCAAGGCGAGCTTTTGACCATTGATTAATCCTACATGGTCACAAAGGCCTTCTATTTCATGCAGATTATGGGAAGAAACAATGATGGACACTTTTTTTCCGCCATATATTCCACCAACAATTGTTTGCTCAGGCTCCGCTTGGCGGGATCGAGCCCATCAAAGGATTCATCCAGCAGCAAAACATCCGGATGGGCCGACATACCCAGCACAAATTCTGCCTGCCTCTGCATCCCCTTGGAAAAACCATTGATGCGTTTGCTGGAATCCAAGCCGAATACCTTGGTCAAGTTTTGAAACGTTTTATCACTGAATTTGGGGTAGTAGCCTTTATAGAAGCGCGCCATCTTTTCCATGCTCGCATAGGGCTGAAAATAGAGATCATCCGGCACATAAAACAAGCGCTGCTTCATTTTTGCATTGTCAAAAATGTTTTCGCCACCGATGCGCACCTCACCCTCTTCTGGCTTATATACGCCGGAAACGGTTTTCAATAGCGTCGTTTTTCCCGCGCCATTGTAACCCACCAGGCCATAGATGGAAGAGCACCCCACGGAAAGGTTCATCCCGCTTAAAGCGGTAAATTTGCCGAACCGTTTGGTTACGTTTACAATATCAATCAATCAAAACCCTCCTTTGCAATTGTAAAAGCGCTAACTGTGATATCACACATATTACAGTTATAAGAATAGCATAAAAAAGTGTATCGTCAACCTCTGTTTTAAAACGTAATGCATTCGTAAGAAATCTGTAACTTTTCAAATTGTTGTGAACTGGAACAGAACGGACATTGAAACCGCCCTGTCGGCGGGGGGCGGTCTTTGCATCGGAAACGAGCTTACGGTGGCTGTTGGCGCCCTTACTTTGTTATCCGCCGCGATTCATAAAAAAAAAGTGGTTTCAGGCGCATCCAAGCCCAAAACCACAATGTCCCGAAAAGGGTTGTCTGAACAGATAAGCATTTTACAGCAGCCTCGTTTACCGCACGCTATAGGATCATCACAAAAGTGCCCGCCGTTATCAAAATGCCACCGATGACCGTCTGCGGCGTGATCTTCTCCCCTAGAATGAGAAAAGCCAGCACCATGCTGATGACTACACTGAATTTATCGATCGGCACTACCTTAGAGGCCTCTCCCATTTGAAGAGCCTTATAATAAAACAGCCAGGAAAGCCCGGTTGCCAAACCGGATAGAATGAGAAAAATCCAGCTTTTCCTGCTGATATCGGAAATTTGGCTCTGGGTACCGGTTACAAACACAATCCCCCACGCCATAATCAGCACGACGACCGTCCGGATGGCAGTAGCTAAATTAGAATTAATCCCTTCGATTCCTATTTTCGCTAAAATAGATGTACCCGCTGCAAAAACGCGGATAAAAGTGCAAAGAGCACCCACATCATACTGTTTCCTCCTTCCTTTTTCGTTTTCAAAGCAATGCCTCCTCTGTATACGGAAATGATTGTAAATCGCGGCGCTGCATCCTGTCACGCTTGACCGCCCTGCCCGCTTATGCTATTATGAAAACGTTATTTTTTATCACGAAGCGCAGCGAGTAACAAAAGCAAAACCAGATGTATTCACACGAAACAAAGAGCTACGCAGCGCCTACGAAAACGGGCGGCTACCGGCTATTTTATGACGGCGTAGAGGCAAACTCTGTTCACCCACAAGCTAGAGAAATCCACGTGTGTTTACATAAGGATCAAACGCAGGCGGCCATTATTGCGCCGATACGGCAGGGGGAAATGAAAATGCGGCAGGCTTTGGTAGTAGTAGATTATCAAAAGGATTTTGTTGACGGCAGCCTTGGGTTTTCACGGGCGACAGCGCTTGAGGATGCCATCTGCGCCAAAATTGAGGGCGTATCATGCCAAAAATCAAACCGTAATTTTTACACTGGATACGCACGACGACAACTATTTAAAAACGCAGGAGGGAAGGAAGCTCCCCATTCCCCATTGCGCGAAGCACTCTGCCGGATGGCAGCTTTATGGGCGTGTGGCCGCCTTACGCCGGGCGGAGGACCCCACGATTGAAAAGCCGGGCTTTGGTTCCCTTGCGCTCGCAGAGCACCTACGTTGTGCAAATTTTGATCAGATTGAGTTTGTAGGCCTTGTCTCCTACATTTGCGTGATTTCCAATGCCGTGCTGGCGAAGGCTGCCCTGCCGGAAGCGGAGATTATCGTGGATGCGGCCTGCACGGCGGGCGCTGACCATGCGCTTCATGAAGAGGCGCTCCATGTGATGGAAGGCCTTCAGATCACCGTAAAAAACCGGCAGCGGCCAGAATAACCCTTTGCTCGGTTGCGTATAAATGATAGATCAAACAAGAAAGGTCACTTGGATGATGCAATACATCGTTATGGATCTCGAATGGAATAACGTATACAGTATCAAACGCGGCGGATTCATGAACGAAGTCATCGAAATCGGCGCCGTCCGTTTGGACGAGCAGCTTTGTGAAATCGACGCGTTTTCCCATCTGATTAAATCCCAAATTGGCAAGCGGCTGCGCGGGCACGTCCGGGAGCTGACACATTTGACCAATGAGGATTTACAGAGCGGCGAGCCCTTTACCCAAACGATGGCGCAGTTCCGAAAATGGGTAGGAAACGGCCCGGTTACGGTATTGACATGGGGCGATACGGATATTCGTGTTTTAATTGAAAACTTTAAGTTGTTAAACGGCTTGGAAACGCTTCCCTTTTTGACTTACTATGCCGATCTGCAAAAAATTGTTCAAGCCGCGCTTCAGCTATCCACCGCGCAGCAGACGGGCCTAAGCGCCGCAGCGGCAATGTTGGGCATCGGGGAAGATGGGCTTTCGCTCCACCGAGCGCTGGATGACAGCATTTTATCGGCGGAATGCCTGCGCCGCGTTTTTTCACCCGCGCTGGTTGAGCAGTTCACCTTGCCATGCGGCGACGAGTTTTATGAGCGGCTCCGTTTCAAAGCATATGTCATCAGCGATATCCACAGCCCAAAGGTAGATCCTGAGCAGCTGCGCTGCTTTTTTTGCGATCAATGCGGGCGAGAAGCTCAGCAGAAAAGCGAATGGGTTTTTACCTGCCGTGCCTTCCGCGCCAAATTCTTTTGCCCGCATTGTGAGCGGCTTTTGCGCCATACCGTCCGGTTCAAGCAGTATTACGACCGGCTGGATGTACATAGAAAAACCGTTTATATAGAGCCGCCTAAAAAGGATGAGGAGCAGGCGCCAACTACCGCTCCAGCCTGTGCGGAATCAGGCCTGAAATCCTAAAAGTCAGCTATAGAAGGCCGCCCGGCTACTTCGGGCGGCGCTTTTTCTACGTGCTTTTTAAAACTCCTCCTGGCCTAAGTCCATGTCATCGCAATCGTCATCATGCATCAGCTCGCCCAAGCGCATTCTGCGCTCTACCTTCATTTTTTCCACCTGCTGATGGATCCTCTCCTTTACCTCCCCTGGGCGTTTCACGTTTTAATTACCAGATGCGGCATGCTTTTATCCGAAGAATGCACCAGCACGCTGCCTACGCCAAAAATCCGCTGCCCCAAGGAGCGCTTGACGCTCAAATCCCGCACGCGATAGAGCAAAATCTCCTCTTCTTCCAGGTTTAAAAATCCAGTCTGCAAAAAAATGCGATCCTCTGATAACGAATATTTGGTGAAGGTGAGCGGCATACCCAGCACGCGTTTACGATCTTTCCAAATTAGATTTTTCTGTTCTTCCATAATATGAGTCATCCTCTCCATATTCAGATAAAAAGGATTGAGGTGTTTCGCACCATGCCTCTCCCCTGCCTTGTATTGTATCAAACTTGCAGGTATCCTTCAACAAAAACCCATTTTTTTCGTTGCCAAGCGGCTTTGATCCTTGAAGGGACATTGAAATTCATGCTATAATAATTTTATACGGATTGCAAAGTTATAGGAATCATTGATAAATGACGATCTGCGAAAAACACCTCTTGCCGCGAAGCGTCAATGCCTTTTTTCGCAGAGGGATGCTTTGTTGGCCTGATGATACCCCGAGGTACTGAAAAACAATTGAGCCTTAAAAGAAGATAAAGGAGCCAAAACGATGAAAATGAGCCACCTTCTGGGGGAGCGTTTTAAGGAAACGCCCTCCGACTGCCAGATTGCAAGCCACGCCTTGATGATGCGCGGCGGCTATATGCGCCAGCTGTGCAACGGCATCTATTCGCTTTATCCGCCCGCGCGCCGGATCACCCGCAAGATCGAGCAGATTATCCGAGAGGAGATGGATGCGATCGGTGGGCAGGAGGTGCTGTTCCCCGTTGTCATGCCAGCTTCCCTATGGCGGGAATCCGGCCGTTATGAGAGCATCGGCAGCGAAATGGCCCGTTTCCAGGATCGCAGCGGGAGCGATGTGTGCAGCTCGCGCGTGGCGCAGCAAAATCCCATGCGGATTATCCCTTTATGATCTATCAGATCCAAACGAAATTCCGCGATGAACCGCGCTGCCGCGGCGGGCTGATTCGGGTGCGGGAATTTACAATGAAGGACGCCTACTCCTTTCACACCTCACAGGAAGATTTGGAGGAGTACTACGAAAAATGCTATGAAGCCTACCACCGCATTTTTGCCCGCGCGGGCGTACCGGAGGTGGTGGCGGTCAAATCCGATTCCGGTATGATGGGCGGAAGCATCGCCCACGAATTTATGCTGCTGACCGAGATCGGCGAGGATTCCATCGTCCTGTGCGACAGCTGCGGCTACCGCTCCAATATGGAAGCCGCACAGTGCATTGTCAAGAATCCGGTAACAGAGCATGCTCAACTGAAAAAGGTCTCCACCCCCGGTGTGAAAACCATTGAAGACCTGTGCGCTTTCCTTCACTTGGAGCCGGAGCAGACCTGCAAGGCTGTGGTGTACCAAAAAAATGAGGACGATGGCTATGTGGTCGTGTTTATTCGGGGCGATTTGGAAGTGAATGAAACCAAGCTACGCAATCTCCTAAAAACGGAGATTCACCCGGCCGCGCAGATCACGCAGGAAAGCGGACTCGTACCTGGCTCCATCGGTGCGGTGGGCCTGAACGATAAGATACAGGCGGTCTTTGACCGCTCCATGGAGGGTATCCGGTGCACGGTATGCGGTGCAAATGAGGATGGCTACCATCTCACCGGCGTTTCATTGGAGCGCGACCTCAAACAGAAGCCGGAATTCTTCGACGTGGCAAAAAGCCGTAGAGGGCGGTGTCTGCCCGGCCTGCGGCAAGCCGCATCTGCACATCAGCCGCGGTATTGAGGTGGGGAATATCTTCCAGCTTGGCGATAAATACACCCGTTCCATGGAGATGCAGTATCTCGACCGGGAGGGTAAGCTGCAATACCCGATCATGGGCTGCTATGGTATCGGCGTAGGGAGGCTTGCAGCCGCTGTGTGCGAAGTGCGGCACGACGATTACGGCCCGATCTGGCCGATGGCGATCGCACCCTGGCAGGTGCAGCTTTGTGCGCTGAAAGCTGTTGACGCACAGGTAAAAGAAACAGCGGAAAAGCTCTATGACGAGCTGACCAAGGCAGGCATAGAAGTGATCTTCGACGACCGCTCGGTGAGCGCAGGGGTCATGTTCTCAGATGCGGATCTTTTGGGTGTGCCGCTGCGGCTTGTGGTGAGCCCCAAGACCTGCAAAAAGGGAATCGTTGAATTTTCAGCAAGGGATAAATCCTTCAAAGAGGATCTTTTACCGGAGGCGGTATGCCAAGCGGTGAAGGAAAAAATTCAGCAGATGATGGTGGATTAACTGCTTTTAAAAAAATAACAAGCCCGTAGGCCTTTTCAGATAGAGGCCTGCGGGCTTTTACTTTACGCTCTATGGTTTTCACCTAATAGCTTGCCAGCAGCCGTTCCATATTCCCATGCAGGATCATTTCTCGCTCCTCCTGCGTCATCGGCACAAGCGCGAGCTTCTTTAGCTCCTCGCCCGGATTCCACATTGGGTAATCCGTCCCAAACAGCACATGATCTGCGCCGAAAATATCGATCAGCTCCCGCACCTGATGCGGTGTGAGCGCGAACTGGCTGCTGGAGGTATCCACATACACATTCTTCAGCGCAAGACTCAACGCGCCGTTTTCCCACTCAGAATATCCGCCGAAATGTGCCGCGATCACATTGAGCTTTGGGAACCGGTCTAGGATTTTTGCAAGCCGCCAGGGCTTGGAATACTCCGTGCGGCTGTCGCCCGTGTGTACGAGCAGGGGCATACGCCCCTCAATCGCCTCATAGATTGGGAAAGCTTTTTCGTCGTCGATGTGGAATTCCTGAAAATCCGGATGAAGCTTCACGCCGGTAAGCCCCATCTGAAGCGCCTCTTCCACCTGCTGAGGAATCCGGTTACTCTCTGGGTGCAGAGCGGCAAAGCCGATCAGGCGGCTCGGATTAGACTGCACCTGCTCCGCGAGAAAAGCGTTGATGGAATCCACCTGCTTCGCCGTGGTCGCCACAGAGTGCACCACAAAACGATCCACCCCATATTGGTCGCCCCAGCGCAGAAGGTTTTCCACCGTGCCGTCCGCCGCCATGGAACAGCCGTAAAAACGGCCGATATTATCCGTTGCCTTGCGCGCAATTTTTTCTGGAAAGATATGTGCATGTACATCAATGACCATAGGAATGCCTTCTTTCTATGTTTGGCGCCTATTTTAATGCAAGCTGCTCGCCCTCATCCTCGGCGCTCAGAAGCGCGCCCGCGGCGGGCAAATTTTTCGTGCGGTAGCGGTGGGGCTTTGCAAACTCCCCTTCGCGGTAATCCCGCACATGCAGGAGCTTCTGGCCGCGCTTGAGCGTCATCACGGCCACACCGATGGTATCCTTGGTCGATTTGGGGGCAATAGCGCCTGTATGCAACAATAATAGTCTCCCAGCGCTCGATTGAAGCACAAGCTCGCAATCCTCCGCAGCGAACCGGGCGGCTGCCAGCAGGGATTTATTGGAATAGGCCTTCACAAGCTTTTTGCGGTTCGTCTTTGTTTCATAGGCGGAAAGCTCCACCTTGGCAACCTTACCGTTTTCAAAAAAGAAAAGCATAAATCCGCTGTAATCCTTCGTCACAGCCATATAGATAACGTTCTCCCCTCCTCCATTCCCAGCTTTGCGGGGATGAAATCGCCGAGGACGCTCGCCTTCGTATCGTCAAAATCCGCGATCTTCGCCTTATAAACCTGGCAGCGGTTTGTAAAGAATAAAAGCTCGCGGTTGTTTGTGGATTCCATCGTCTGTGTAATCTCATCACCATCCTTGAGCTTCTGCTCCCCACTCATGCGCAGGGAAAGCGGCGTAAGTATCCTCCTCTTCCTCCTCCACGACGATATCCGCCGCATAGACCAGCTCGCTGCGGCGGGTTGGCTATATTTTTCAATTACATCGCGCAATTCGCCGATGATGATCTGCTGGATTTTCCGGCGGTGGGCAAGGATATCCTCCATTTCCGCAATCTCCTGCTCTAGCTTGCCAGTTTCATCCGTCCGCTTGAGAATATACTCACGGTTTAAATGGCGCAGCCTAATCTCCGCCACATATTCTGCCTGAACCTCATCAATGCCGAATCCGATCATCAGGTTGGGGACAACCTCGCTCTCCTCCTCCGTCTGGCGGATGATCCGGATCGCCTTGTCGATATCCAGCAGGATTTTCGCAAGGCCCTGCAATAAATGCAGCTTATCCTTGCTCTTGGTCAGATCGTAAAAAGTGCGCCTACGCACGCATTCTACGCGGAAGGCGATCCATTCATTGAGCAGCTCTTTCACACCCAGCACGCGCGGCACTCCGGCGATCAACACATTGAAGTTGCAGGAAAACGTATCCTCCAGCGGCGTGATACGGAAAAGCTTCTGCATGAGCTTCTCCGGGTCTACGCCGCGCTTGAGATCAATGGTCAGCTTCATACCGGCAAGGCCGGTTTCATCGCGCACATCGCTGATCTCACGAATCACGCCGGCCTTGACGCGGTCGATGATCTTATCGATAATCGCCCGATTGTGGTGGTCGGCGGGATCTGGGTCACATCGATACAGTTATTTTCCTTATCATAGGCGTATTTTGCACGCACACGAATGCCGCCGCGGCCGGTGCGGTAGATATTTTCCATCTCCGCGCGGTCGTAGAGGATCCGGCCGCCGCCCGTAAAATCCGGCGCTTTTAGTGTGTCGGCCACATCGTGCTCTTCATCCTGCATCAGAGCAATTGCCGTTTCGCAGACTTCTTTAAGATTGAAGGGGCAGATAGAGCTTGCCATACCGACGGCGATGCCCGTATTTGCGTTGACCAGGATCGACGGGAAGGTAACCGGAAGCAACGTCGGCTCTTTTAATTTTCCGTCGTAATTATCCACGAAATCAACCGTATCTTTATCAATATCACGGAACAGCTCATTGCAGA
>VOFD01000465.1_pt1 | contig 16000 bp, 22 predicted proteins | sample 5384101 | NCBI WGS metagenome assembly VOFD01 (sample SAMN12384723, study PRJNA508395) | human gut metagenome | isolation source: healthy gut C | host: Homo sapiens
AAGATTTCAAGCGAGGAGAGTTGCCTCTTCGTATGAAGGAGAACCGGAGAGATCAGATTATTAAGATGAGAGAAAAAGCGAGGAAGGAAGGGGATGTACATTGGAATGAGTCCAATCCCGAACAACATCCTAGGGGAATGGGAGCTCCAAATGGTCCCGGAGGATTTCCAAAACCGACTCCTTTTCCTTATCCTCCTTTTGTGCTCCGCTATCTTATTCATTTCATCATTGCCTTTTTGATGGTAGGATTCAATATCGCCATCAAACTTTTCTTTAAATCTTTCCGTGATGAAGAAATGCTGGAGGAGCTGGAACATCAACGCTTGCAATCGGAACTGCAATATTTGAAGTATCAGATTAATCCTCATTTTTTCATGAATACGCTTAATAATATTCATGCCTTGGTGGATATTGATACGGGGAAAGCGAAAAGTTCGATTGTGGAACTCTCTAAACTGATGCGTTATGTACTCTACGAAGCGAGTAATAAAACAATTCTGCTTTCACGTGAGGTTCAGTTTCTTAAGAATTACATTGCCCTGATGAGTTTGCGTTATACCAACAAAGTTTCTATTAAGATGGATTTTCCGGCCGAAGTGCCCGAAGTGCAGATTCCCCCTTTACTTTTTTGTCTCTTTTGTGGAAAACGCCTTTAAGCATGGAGTCAGTTACCGTAGCGAGTCTTTTATTCATGTCTTGATGCAGTTGGATGAGGGCAACCGGCTTTCATTCCGTTGTTCCAACAGCAATAATGGTTCGGCTGACGAACAGCATCATGGCATCGGACTCGAAAATATCCGTAAGCGGTTGAGGCTTTTATTTGGCAATGATTATACGCTTTCCATTACCGAAGAGGAACATAAATTTGATGTCTTACTTATTATACCTTTATTAGAATGAAATGTATAGCAATAGATGATGAGCCGTTAGCATTGACGCAGTTGTCGGATTACATATCCCAAGTACCTTTTTTGTCTTTGGTAAAGTCATGTCAGGATGCGTTCGAGGCAATGAAGATATTGTCCGAAGAGGAGGTTGATCTGATTTTTGTGGATATTAATATGCCCGATTTGAATGGACTGGATTTCATACGTTCTTTGGTGAACCGTCCGTTGGTGATTTTCACTACAGCTTATTCTGAATATGCGGGAGACGGTTTCAAACTGGATGCCGTGGATTATCTGCTGAAACCGTTTGAGTTCCAGGATTTATTGAAAGCGGCGGATAAAGCCCGCAGACAATTTGAATATCGTTTGTTGGAACAACAGGGTGAAATAGGGAATGCTTCGCAGATAAAAGGAGATTCGTTATTCGTGAAGAGCGATTACAGAGTGGTTCGCATCGATGTGAAGAATATCCGCTATATTGAGGGGATGAGTGAGTATGTGCGTATCTTTGTGGAAGGAGAGGACAAGCCTGTAATAACGCTTGCCAGCCTCCAGAAAATGGAAGAACGGCTTCCCACGCATTTCATGCGGGTCCACCGTTCTTATATTGTCAATCTTCGCAAGATTACCGAAGTTTCCCGTCTTCGTATTATTTTTGATAAGAATACTTATATTCCTGTCAGCGATAATTATAAGGAGAAATTTACGGAATACATTGGGAAATTAAGCCTTTCTTAAATAATTATTTAATTCCCAGTTTCTTGGCAATTTCTTTAGGAAGTGCATCTTTGTGTACCAGAATATTCATTGTTTTGTAAGCAACGAATGCTTTGGATGCATACCAGATACCTTTGTACTTACCACTTGTACCCCAAGAGTTCTTTACCATGAAGTATTCTTTTCCGTTCTGGTCTTTAGCGATACCGTAGATTACCATTCCGTGGTCGTCTGTTGTTTCCCAGTTGTCAAAAGCAACTTGGCGCATTTCTGGGTAATGTCCTTTTCAGGGAAAGGTTTGGTGAATAGTTCTCTGCGTTTGTCGGCAGCAGTCAGTCCTGTCCAACGTGCCATGTCCGAACCGGACAGTTCGGATTCTTTGGCTGCATCCGGCATTACGGCGATACCGTCACGTGAGAATCCTTGTTCGCTGACATCGCTACCCCATGCAAAGGTATAGCCTTTCTTTACAGCATTGTCCATAACAGCCATCAGCTCTTCGATAGGCAGGTTGTAAGACAGGCCATTGCGCCAGTTATCCTGAATTTCGATGGCGAATTGAGAATAGAACGGATGGTGTGTATAAGAAGTCAGTGATACATAGTCGTTATAGTTCAATCCCAGTGATTCGGCAAAAGTCTTTGGAGTATATTCTTTGCCTTTGTAGGTGAACTTTTCCGGGCATTGTCCCAGGTAAGTGTCATAAATGGCGCATAGTCCGTTTTTCCATACCGGAGTCAGTTTGCTCAACTTACCTTTTGCAATCGCATTGATGTAACCGGAAGCAACAGCATCCAGTTCGTTATGTACTGGCAGCGTATCACCGTACATAATACCCGGCATCACTTCTTGCGGAACGATACCATAATTTTTGATACAGTACATTACATCATAAAAACTTCCGCCCGGTGAGAAAGAACTGTCACCATGGTAACGTACATAGTTTACTCCGCGGTCTTGCATTGTTTTGTGTACAACAAACATTTCAGACAGGTCGTACTCACCTTTACCTAAACGAAGTAGTTCTGATTCAACAAATCCGAGAGTTGAGAAACTCCAGCAAGTACTCGAACGATTTTGGTTCTTGATAGAAGTTATCGGATTTTCTTTTTCACTGTCGTGAAAACGAAGCCCTCTTCGGGTTTTGCATCTTGTGCCGTCATGCTTAGGCTGAATAAGCCCAAAGCAGCAATAAGGATTGTCTTTTTCATTCCTATGAAATTAATATTAAATGTTTTGGCTACAAATATAGGAAAGTTTCACCACAGAGTACGCAGAGGACACAGAGTTTTTTTATTATACATTGTTCGTTCTGTTATTCTGCACCTGTCGAACGTGCTCTTCTCTACGTATATATCAGGAGAGTAGATGCTTCGACTACGTTCAGACTATACCTTGATAAGAATATCTGAAGATGTTTTGAGCGGAGATAATGGCAGATCGATTTATTTCTTAAGAAAAAACTCTGTGTCCTCTGCGTACTCTGTGGTGAGTCTTTATTGTATCTTGGCGCGGTAAGTTCGTTCGGAGAAAGTAATATTCAGGAACAGGGAAAAGCTATTTTCTTTCTGCATACCATTAGGTATTTTCATCCGACCTTTATATTTCAATCGAGGGAGAGGACATTATTATTGCGTAATCCGAAGTTAAGTCCGGTGCTGACATAATATTCGGTTGCCTTTTTCTTTTGAATGACAATATAGGAATTGTTGATACCTGTTCCCAATAGGATGCTGACCGGATTGCGATAGACATTGCCCAATGTATATCTTCCACCGGCTGATAACCGGTGTTGATTCTCAAAACTGACGTTAGATTGGGAAGATTGCATCCGGCTCCAGTCCACATATTTGTAGTCGATGGTTGCCATCCATCGCAAAGTGTTGTAGGAAGCTCCTATCCCTAAGAATTGAGGAAGACATTGGCGATAGCGTTTCAGGCTTCTTTCAATATCACCCCCTCCCGAACTGCTACTAACGTATAAGTTATTATCTTGCTTAAAATCCTGCGAGTAACCATATACGGCACCGGCAACGAAAGAACGTTCGCGGTCTATAGCCCATTTATACTGTACACCAAAATCCGCATAAAAAAGTATGTTTGTAGGAACTGGTTTCTTCTGTGGCAGTACCTTGCGTCTCCGTTTGTGTGATAGTCCCCGTCACATAAGAGAGATTGGTGCCGACAGAAAATCCTTTGCCGAAAAGGTAAGCCGTACTGATACCCATCTTGGAAAGCCCTCCTTCACCCTGAAAGAGAGAAGAGATGGTACCTCCATTGGTGCCTGCCACCTCTTCATCCAGCATGATGGCATATCCTACACTGCTGACGGGAGCCATGAAAATAGCTCCATACCAGCGTGGAATAATCGGCAGCCGATACTTAGGTTATTCAGATTTCCGGTGACGGAACGGTTGCTTGCTCCTCGTTGCGAATAAATCTGGTATGCTCCCATGATACCGGCATCGATCTGGAAGCGTTGTTCGGTCAACTCTGTGAGTGAAGCCGGATTGGCACTGTTCAGGAAATTATTTCCTCGCAATGCAATGCCTGCGCCGCCCAATCCGGTATATTGCCCGCCTTCTCCGGTTGAAAGCTCTCCCAGTCCGAACATGGAAGTCGGGGAGTTGGTGGTATTTTGTGCAATGATTATAGAGACAGGAGTATAGAATGCCAGAAGGCAAAACAAAATCTTTTTTCATTGTTGATAAGTTTTGTAAAGTATGATAAGTTTGGTATTCTTTTTTATTGGCAGTATGTTCCCCGTCGCCGAAGATAACGCCTTGGAGAGTGGTATAGAACAAGTTGTCCGGAAGAAATAATTGTAGTTTCTGACGGTCATATCCGGTAGTTCCCAGGTTTGTTTGCAGGAAAGAGGTGATGTCAAAGGAGTAATAAGTCTCCTCATAAGACATCTCATCGACTATCAGGTTTCCGCTTTGTACGGAACTCCCGGTGAGGTCGGTGATTACACTTTGCGTCACATTTTCATTGTTGGCGGTGTAGAGAGCCGGGCTTTTGGGCAACGGGTACATGCCGTCATAAGTTCCTTTCACCGGATATAGCTGTAACGTTGCGCTCTCGATGGTCACAAGCTCTCCTTTCTCGCAGAGATTATTTAAATGTGGGAAGTCGATGGTGACATACATGCCGGTCATTCCCTGCAAATAAGCCTGATGCTCGCTTTTTCCGGAAGAGTATTCATTGCCGTCCCCACTTTGCAGGTTGGCTATCGGGATGTTTGAGCGGTCTTGTTCTATTTTGTTGTAAGTCAGCGTGCTGCTTGTATTGAAAACCAGTGTTTTTTCGTTCAGTGTTTCCGTAATCTGGTGATAGTAGACCGTGATGCACATACTGGAGTCGTTGACTTGAAATCCGCTGATACAAGCGTCATTTGCATCGGGTATAAAAGCAATTCCCTTGAAATAATCATGGAAGAAATCCTGGGATTGTACCCATCGGCCATCATTTAGCATCAAGTTGAACCATTCTTCTCCCCATGCATCCGGCAATCGTATTTCCAGTTCTTCGCTCGGTGAGCCCGGAGTAGGACGAAAGTCGAAAGATGCCAGTGGAGTTTCGTTGTAATAGGCAGTAGTAGTGTTGTATAGGTACCCTCTATCGTCCAGTTCTATATTCTTTGTCAGTTCATGCAGATGAATGCGTTGGGTTTTTAGTGTATCTCCCAGATAATTGCCCGAAGAATACAGGCGTATGGTGATCGAATCGAACTCATACTGGATGTTTTCATCAAAAGAATAGGAAGGTACTTCATACTCTGCATAAAAAAGAGGCGGTAATTTTCCCCATAAGTTGTCGTCACGATATCCTATCTGACAAACCGTATCTCCCGAAGTGGCTACGGAGTCGCTTAATACTGTACTAAGTAATACCGTACAGGTGTCCATCTGCGCGTTGAGAAATGAACTTTGTACCCATTTCGCTCCTATGGACGATGAATCGTCTACACAAGCGAAAAAAAGAAAGAGAGATAAAGAATGAAAAAAGTTGTATGATTGACTTCATGTAGTAAAAATGAAATTGGTTTTGTAGCGGCAAAAGAAGAGGTTTTCGACAGTCCTCCAAAAACTATCGACTAAATCTTTGTATTTGTCGACCTGAATTTTGTTGGTAGATAGAATGTCTTTATTTGTCGATAGTTTTTTATGCGTGCCCGTTGCCGCCTACATTTGCGGTTGTAATCAACGACATATTTATGAATACGAAAATGAATAAATTACTTTGCATGATGGTGGTGTTGCTTTCATTGGCGGCATGTACGGATGATACTGAATATACGGCAGGTGTGTGGTATCGCCGTTCTGATTTTGATGGTGTGGCGCGTACGGACGCAGCTGGTTTTACGATTGGTAATGTAGGGTACCTCTGCACCGGATACCGGGGGAGTACCAAAGACCGTTTGAAAGATTGCTGGGCGTATGACATTGAGACTAATTCGTGGACACAGTGTACATCAATGCCTGATGCGGCTCCTGCCCGGAATGCGGCTACAGGTTTTGCAGTAGGTACCAAAGGATATATTGCTACCGGTTACGATGCGACGAAAAAGGATTATCTGAATGATTGCTGGCAGTATGATCCTGCCACGAATTCATGGAAGGAGATGGCTTCTATCCCGGATGGAACTGATGGAACTAATATCTATGGTAAACGGTATTATGCGCTTTCTTTCGGCATTGGTCAGTATGGGTATTTGGGTACAGGTTACAACGATAATTATCAAAAGGACTTTTTGGAAGTTCGACCCGTCAGTGGGAGATAAAGGAGAGTGGACAGCCATGAGTGGATTTGGCGGGCAGAAGAGAATGGGCGGTATGGCTTTCGTCATAGATGATATCGCTTATATCTGTGGTGGTGAGAATAACGGTTCGGATGTGACGGATTTCTGGTGTTTTAATCCGGCAACGGGTACTTGGAAAGAATTGCGCGAACTTTACGATAAGAGTGATGATGATTATGACGACGATTACACTTCTATCGTCCGTTCTTATGCTTGTGCTTTCGTGATCGACGGTAAAGGATATATTGCTGTGGGGCAGACTGCAGGTGGTAGTTATCGTTCCAATTATTGGATTTACGACCCTCTTACAGACCTATGGGATGGAGAAGATTTGACAAATTTCGAAGGAAGTACACGTTCGAAAGCCGTATGCTTTTCTACCGGAAAACGAGGAATTATAGCTACGGGAGGGGCTTCTACTTATTATTACGATGATACTTGGGAGTTGAAACCTTATGAATATGAAGAGAAATAAAAAAACAATAGGTATTAGTTGCTTTGTCTTGCTGCTTTTAGTGGGAATCATATATGGGTATATGCATCCGATAAATATATATCGGCTGGAAGTAACTCAAGTTGAAGGTAGTGGATACGGTTATAAAATTTATGAGAGAGGGCGTTTGATAATTGTTCAGCCTTTTATCCCGGTTGTATCCGGGAAAAGGTCTTTTCAATCAGTACAGGATGCCCAATGTATCGGAAACTTAGTGCTGGAACGGATTAAAGCCGGAAATGATTTTGCTATATCAAAGGCCGATCTGGATAACTTGGGAATTGTGTATTAATGCCATCTTGTTGGCACAGTCATGCCACCCTATTGGCACGACTGTGCCAATAGGGTGGCATGACTGTGCCAATACGATGGCACAAGATAAAGCGTTAAGTGCGAATTATTTCTTTTCTCCTTTGGGTGCTACTACATAATCTTCTTTGATAAACTCATCATACACACGCTTCGGATGGTCGAACGGTGCAATCCCATTCCTCTGTTCGTTGAAGTTTTCCCGGCGGAATTGTTTCAGCTTCAGGTTGTCTTCGGCATATTCTCTTAACTTCTTATGTTCACGTCCATAAAGTGAACTTTCAGTAACATCAGAATTGAGCAGATTTTCTTTTGGGAGTAATTGTTGGTAGGAGCACTTGTTCCAACAGACCACGATAGGCACCGTTATATTCGCACCATACGATATCGTTGGTTACAAATATACGATAGGAGTACTTTAGACCAGGCGGTTTTGATTTCAATGGATGTAGCATAAATCTCAATAGTGGCTTCTGAACCATACGCCTGGTCACGGATCACGACGGTCGTCCGACCGCTGATTTCTTCCTTCACGGAAGTTTGCCATTTGTCAGAATGCAGGATTTCTTCGATGATTTCCGGCAACTTTTCTTTAATTTCAAACTGTATTCTCATGGTGCTTGCCTGCGGGCAGGACTTTTTTGAGTTTTTCCTACTTAAACAATTAAGCTAGCCTAAAGTTACATAGATTGAAGCAAAAAAACAAGATTTTGTTTGAATATTTACTCTTTTTGCCAAACTATCTGCCTTTTTCGTTTGTTTTTATAATAAATATGCACAAATCGTAAAAAAATAGAGTTTATGCGGAATAGGGCCCGGAAGAATTATGTCATTTATGTATTGATGTTGCTCCTGTTTGGAGGGTTGATTTATGTCGCTATTGAAGAGGGTGACAGGTTTTCGCACTATGCGATAAATGCGCATAACGTGGCACACGGGGAGACCCTTTCAGCCTATTTCTTCAGTTTATACAGGACAATATTCATCATCCGCTCTCTACCTTATTGATTCAGATTATAGCTGTATTGGTGATGGTGCGTCTTTTTGGCTATTTATTTAGCCTGATCGGGCAACCGGGAGTGATTGGTGAGATTGTTGCCGGTATCGTGTTGGGACCTTCCGTGCTCGGCTTTTTCTTTCCGGATGCTTTTCATTTTCTTTTTCCGGCTCACTCGCTTACCAATCTTGAATTATTGAGTCAGGTGGGACTGATACTTTTCATGTTTGTCATCGGTATGGAGCTGGATTTCAGTGTGCTGAAAAATAAGATCAATGAAACGCTGGTGATTAGTCATGCCGGAATTTTGGTTCCTTTCTTTCTGGGTATTTTGTCTTCTTACTGGGTGTATGAAGAATATGCCGCCGACCAGACTCCATTCCTTCCATTTGCTCTGTTTATAGGTATTTCTATGAGTATCACCGCCTTTCCGGTATTGGCGCGTATCATTCAGGAACGAAATATGACCAAAACTCCTTTAGGCACGCTGACTATTGCTTCCGCGGCCAATGACGATGTGACGGCTTGGTGTCTGTTGGCAGTAGTTATCGCTATCTCCAAAGCGGGAAGTTTTGCCAGCGCACTTTATTCAGTGGGGCTGGCAGTTGTCTATATTGCGGTCATGTTTTTGGTCGTTCGCCCATTTCTGAAGAAAGTGGGAGAAGTATATGCCAACCGGGAAGCAATCAATAAAACATTTGTAGCATTTATTCTGCTCATTCTTATTATTTCTTCTTGCCTGACCGAGATTATTGGTATTCATGCACTGTTCGGTGCCTTCATGGCAGGGGTAGTGATGCCGTCCAATCTGGGTTTCCGGAAGGTGATGATGGAAAAAGTGGAAGATATATCTTTAGTCTTCTTTTTACCTTTATTCTTTGCTTTCACCGGGTTACGTACGGAAATCGGTTTGATAAACAGTCCGGAGTTGTGGATGGTATGTCTGCTGTTGGTGACGGTTGCTGTTGCCGGCAAACTGGGTGGCTGTGCCATAGCTGCCCGTCTGGTGGGTGAGTCATGGAAGGATAGTTTGACGATAGGGACATTGATGAATACACGGGGATTGATGGAGCTTGTCGCTTTGAATATCGGTTATGAAATGGGAGTTCTTCCCCGTCTATATTCGTAATTTTGGTCATTATGGCGTTAGTTACGACCTTTATGACTACTCCTTTGCTTCATTTGGTGGAACATATTTTCGTACGTCGCGAAGAAAAGTTATCTTTGAAGCGCAAACTTATATTTTGTTTTGGTCGCCCGGAGTCCGGGCGCAGGCTGCTTTCCATTTATGATTTGTTATTCGGGAAGCAGTTGAAGAAAGATCATTTGATTGCAGCACACTATACGGTGGGCACGGATCTGAATCCGTTGAATGCCGAACATTATGCCAGCGAGAGTTTTGCTTTGCTCAATCAACAGGCAGCGAAATTGAATATCCAGGTAGATAACCATTATCGGGTGACAGACAAACTTGTACAGGAAATCATCCATTTTGTCCGTAAAGAACATCCTGATATGCTGCTTTTGGGAGCTGGGAGTCATTATCGTTCGGATATGCCGGGAACTCCGGGAGCAATTTTATGGTTAACGCTTTTCCGGGATAAGATTGATGATATTATGGAGCAGGTGAAGTGTCCGGTAGCTGTATTTGTCAATCGTCAGTATCGGGAAGGCGCAATGGTTAGTTTCGTACTTGGTGGAATGATTGATGCATTTCTTTTTTCGTATCTGGAGAAGATGTTGCAGAACGGGCATTCGATACGTCTTTCCTCTTTGATACGGATGATGAAGAGTTTCGCGGATGTATTGATGATTTTCAGGCACGTTATCCGGGACAAATGATTATAGTATGGTTTGAAGGAGTTGAAGATTTAGTGACTAAAGAGAAAGACGGACTATTGATAATGAGTCATCTTTCTTATACGAAATTATCCGAGGATGAGGCTGTGATACGAGAATTGTCATCTCTGCTGGTGATCCGCCGGAATAAGAATGCGGGAGATAAAAATGAAGGACTTGAAAATTGACGAATCTACGGGATTAGTGTTGGAAGGCGGGGGAATGCGTGGAGTATTTACCTGCGGCGTACTTGATTATTTTATGGATCATGATATCCGGTTTCCTTATGCGATAGAGAGTGTCTGCCGGTGCGTGCAACGGGTTGTCGTATGCATCACGGCAACGGGGACGTGCCAAGTACAGCAACATTGACCTGTTGGAGAAGTACAACTATATCGGTCTGAAACATTTGCTCAAAAAGCGTAATATTTTGGATTTCGATCTATTGTTCAAAGAATTTCCCGAACACATTCTTCCTTATGATTATGAAACATATTTTGCTTCACCGGAACGTTTCGTGATGGTGACTACTAATTGCATTACGGGAGAAGCCAATTATTTCGAAGAGAAAAAAGACAGTAGCAGGGTGATCGATATTGTTCGTGCATCCAGCAGTCTCCCCTTTTGTGTGTCCTATCACTTATGTAGACGAGGTTCCTATGCTCGATGGAGGAATTGTAGATTCCATCCCTCTGCAAAGAGCTATTGCGGATGGCTGTAAGAGAAATGTCGTGGTACTTACCCGTAACCGGGGATATCGGAAAGATTCGAAAGACATTCGTATCCCTTCGTTTGTATACCGGAAATATCCGAAGTTGCGTGAAGCGTTAAGTTGCCGGTGCGCTGTTTATAATGAACAGCTGGAAATGGTGGAACGTATGGAAGATGAAGGGAAGATTGTCGTTATCCGTCCTTTGAAACCTGTAGCTGAGACCGTATAGAAAAAGATGTGCAAAAAGCTGACAGAGTTTTATCAGGAAGGGTACGAATGTGCGAAAGCTTTGTTTTCACTTTGACTTAGTATATTGCTTGGCAGCCTTTTCCAATTTCCGACTCATTAATTCTACCAATGTTTTGGGATAAAGAACTTGTATTCCGTTGGCATATCCGAAGAATACCCGTTCTAACTCGTGGTTGATTACGACTTCAATTTCCAGTATGACGCTTCCGTCAGGTAGCCTTTCCACCAGTTGTTGACTGCGATGTATAGGCTTGGTTATGATGTAAGGTGCTTCGGCTGCCGCTACTTTGAAGCCAACTTTCTCCGCTACGCTTCCGGAGTTTTTGGTGACACCTACCAGGTCGTCGAAGAACGTATTCGGATCGAAGAATGTATTTTTGATATAGTGTTCTTGTGGCAGAACTTCCAATGATTGTATTCTGTCCAGAGCCAGATTCTGCAATATCCGTCCGCTTTTTCTGACCCCATATACGAACCAACGGTTGCGATATTCTTTTAATAGATAAGGATAGAAAATAAAGCTGTTTGCCGAACGTGCTTTGAACGAACGATAGTTGAGTTGTATCGGGTGCTCGTTGACAATCGCATGATAGATGGTGTCCAGATAATCCAGTCCTTTCAACGATTCATTCTTTTCAAAGTCAATGACAGGAGTGGTTTTCATCCGGGCAGAAGCAACATGGTCTTCCAGGCGATTGATAATCTCGCTCATTTCCGTGAAATAGGAGAAACCTTTAAATTGTCGCAGCACTTCCACTGCTTCCGACATCATTTTCAGGTCTTGTTCGTTCAGTGGGGTTTGTGTGATACTGTATTCCGGATCTTCATATTTATAGTATTTATTCTCGTACACCACAATCGGAGCATTATAGCCTAACTTCTCGCTACGCATCATCTGTATGTCCATTTGTACCGTCCGTTTGCTTATCCCTTTATCAATGCCTTCATATTCATAAAGAGCATCTGAACAGGCGTCTACCAAGTCTTCCAATGTCCAGCGTCGATACGGATTACGCAGACAGTTGTCAATCGTTTTATAACGGATTAGAGCATTTCTATTTGCTGGCATAAGTAGAAGAATAAAGATTTGCTTCAAAAGTAGAAAAATAAATTCAGGAAAACAAAAAGGTTACAGGGCTTTATTTCCATAATATTTTCCTAATTAGGTATCTATTTCTACTACTTTATCTTTTTTTTTTCTCGATTAATTCGATTTTAAGTCATTATTAATTCACTTTTTGTGGAATTTATTAAGGGATGCCTCTTTACTTTGCTGAAAATAGTTTTAAGGACTTAATGGTATAACATGAAAAACAAAGAAATAACATGGTAAAAAGGTTGAATTGGTTATTGGTCTATTTATTGTTTTCAATAGGGATAATGGCACAGTCCGGCGGCAGGAAACAGTATAATTCTTACAAAGGATTGGTTATGGCTGGTTATCAGGGGTGGTTCAACACCCTGGTGACGGCTCGGGCCGTGGTTGGCATCATTATAATGGTCGTGAAGGGTCCGGGATCGTGTTCCGTAGATCTTTGGCCGGAGGTATCGGAGTATAAGAAGCTCTATAAAACGGATTTTACTTTTGCGGATGGTAAGTCTGCATCCGTCTTTTCTTCTTATGACAAATCGACTGTCAATGTTCATTTCAGATGGATGAAAGAGTATGGACTGGATGGAGTGTTCATGCAGCGTTTTATCGCAGAAATCCGGAATGAAAGCGGATTGCAGCATTTTAATAAAGTATTGAACTCGGCAATGAAAGCTGCTAATAAATATGAACGGGCTATTTGTGTAATGTATTACTTGAGCGGGATGCAGCCTGGAGAAGAAAAACTGTTGCTCAAAGACATTGCGGAAATTGCGCAATGCCATTCTTTAAAAAAAAAATCATGCGAAAAACCCTTCTTATCTGTATCACAATGGCAAACCGTTGGTAACAGTATGGGGTGTGGGATTTAATGATAATCGTCGTTATGGATTGAAAGAAGCTGCACATATTATTGACGGCTTAAAATCACAGGGATTTAGTGTGATGCTTGGAGTACCTACCCAATGGCGGGAACTGAAAGGAGATACAGAATCAGATCCCCACCTTGCATCAGCTTATCAGAAAATGCGATATCGTGATGCCTTGGTTCGTAGGACGTTATAATGAGAACACTTATCCGAAATATCAGAAGTTGGTGGAAGAAGATATCCAGTGGGCGAAAAAGAATCAGGTTGATTATGTACCGTTGGTTTTTCCGGGTTTCTCCGGGGGAATATGAAAGGTAAAGATCATAATTCATTTATCCCCCGCAATAAAGGTTCTTTTCTTTGGAAACAGCTGATGGGAGCTATCCGGGCGGGTGCCGAAATGATTTATGTAGCTATGTTTGACGAAATTGATGAGGGGACGGCCATCTTTAAATGTGCAAAGGAAGTTCCGACAGGGAAAAGTACATTCGTTCCTATCGAGGAGGGAGTGGAAAGTGACCATTATCTGAAACTGGTTGGTGAAGCCGCTAAGGTTCTGCGCAAAGAAAAGGCGATAGCTTTTAATACCAGTCTGAATCCGGCAACTCCGAATCCTTTCATCCGGCATATGTACACAGCAGACCCTTCGGCTCATGTTTGGGAAGACGGACGTCTGTACGTATATGCTTCCCATGATATTGCACCTCCGCGAGGTTGTGATTTGATGGATCGTTATCATGTGTTTTCAACCGATGATATGGTGACTGGACGGATCATGGGAGATATTAAGCTCCGATCAGGTGCCATGGGGACGCAAAGAAGGAGGATTTATGTGGGCTCCGGATTGTGCTTATAAAAACGGCACCTACTATTTCTACTTCCCTCATCCCAGCGAAACAGACTGGAACGACAGTTGGAAGATCGGAGTGGCTACCAGCAATAAACCGGCGGAAGGATTCAAAGTGCAGGGATATGTTGAAGGGATGGATCCGATGATTGACCCTTGTGTCTTTGTTGATGACGACGGGCAGGCGTATATTTATAATGGCGGTGGCGGCACCTGTAAAGGAGGTAAGTTGAAAGATAATATGATGGAGCTGGATGGTCCGATGCAACTCATGAAAGGACTGGAAGATTTCCATGAGGCAGCTTGGATTCACAAATATGATGGAAAGTATTATCTCTCTTATTCCGACAATCATGATGAAAACTGGAACGATGGAGTGAAGGGGGACAACCGGATGCGCTATGCGATCAGTGACTCTCCGTTGGGACCTTGGGAATCGAAAGGTATTTATATGGAACCGACTGACAGCTATACCAATCATGGATCTATTGTCAAGTTCAAAGGACAATGGTATGCCTTTTACCATAACAGTGCGTTGTCCGGACACGACTGGCTTCGTTCTATCTGTGTAGATAAACTGTATTACAATCCTGATGGTACGATAAAGTTAGTAAGGCAAACCAAATAAGTGATTGCTCCTTTTTAAATTTTATTTCTGCAATTAATAAATCTGATAGTATGAAGTTGAATAAAATAGTCTGTTTAGCCGTTTTATGCAGTGTAGGTAGTCGGATGACGGCACAGGAAACGTATCCGTTCCGCAATCCGCAACTCTCTGTTGAACAGCGTGTCGACGATCTGGTTTCCCGTTTGACTTTGGAAGAAAAGGTGAAACAGATGTTGAATAGCACTCCTCCCATTGACCGTTTGGGTATTCCTGCTTATAACTGGTGGAACGAATGTCTGCATGGTATCGGTCGTACCAAATATCATGTCACCGTATTCCCACAAGCCATCGGCATGGCTGCTGCCTGGAATGATGCATTGATTAAAGAAGTTGCTTCCTCCATCGCTGACGAGGGTCGGGCTATCTACAACGATGCGCAGCGTAAAGAGGATTATAGCCAATATCACGCATTAACTTACTGGACTCCTAATATAAATATATTCCGTGATCCTCGCTGGGGACGCGGACAGGAAACCTATGGTGAAGATCCTTTTCTGACTTCTAAAATTGGAGAATCCTTTGTGTTGGGATTGCAAGGAGACAATCCCCGTTATTTAAAAGCCTCGGCTTGTGCCAAACACTATGCCGTGCATAGCGGGCCGGAGAAAACCGTCATAGCTTCAACTCGGATGTAAGTACTTATGATTTGTGGGACACTTATCTGCCGGCTTTCCGTACATTGGTTGTTGATGCCAAGGTATCCGGCGTGATGTGTGCATACAATGCTTTTCAGGGGCAGCCTTGTTGCGGCAATGATTTGCTGATGCAATCTATTTTGCGTGATAAATGGAATTTTAAAGGATATGTCACTTCTGATTGTGGCGGTATGGATGATATATTCAATGACCATAAGACCCATCCGGACGCAGCAACGGCAGCAGCCGATGCCGTATTTCATGGAACCGACTTGGATTGTGGACAAAGTGCTTATCTGGCATTGGTCAAAGCGGTAAAAGACGGAATTATCACAGAAAAACAAATTGATGTATCTGTCAAACGTCTGTTTGAGATTCGTTTCCGCTTGGGATTGTTTGACCCGGTGGAAGAAGTGGATTATGCACGTATTCCTGTTTCTATTCTGGAATGTAGAAAACATCAGGATTTAGCCAAACAACTGGCACGTGAGTCAATGGTATTACTAAAGAACGACCAATTATTACCACTTCAAAAGAATAAACTGAAAAAGGTGGTAGTAATGGGACCGAACGCAGACTGCAGGGAATCGTTACTTGAAACTATAATGGACAGCCTTCCCGTATGCTGACTCCTTTGCAGGCCATTCGTGAACGTTTGAATGGTTGGGCAGAAGTCATATATATAGAAGGTGTAGATCATGTAGATGCTGTTCCCGAAAATCAATTGAAAGAATACATGAGACAGTCCAAGGAAGCAGATGTCGTCATTTTTGTCGGCGGTATCAGCCCGAGACTGGAAGGTGAAGAAATGCCGGTCAGCAAAGATGGATTTGATGGCGGCGACCGTACGACAATTGCTTTACCGGCAGTTCAAACTCAAGTGATGAA
>VOFD01000668.1_pt1 | contig 16000 bp, 8 predicted proteins | sample 5384101 | NCBI WGS metagenome assembly VOFD01 (sample SAMN12384723, study PRJNA508395) | human gut metagenome | isolation source: healthy gut C | host: Homo sapiens
GAGAATACGCATGAAAGCTTTTTATGGACAAGGATTTCCTGTTGCAGGCGGAAACGGCGCAGGAACTCTATCACGGGCATGCCGAGACGTTGCCCATCATAGATTACCATTGTCATCTGTCGCCGCAGATGGTGGCCGAGGACCATCGCTTCCGCAGCATCACCGAACTGTGGTTGGGAGGCGACCATTACAAGTGGAGGGCCATGCGCGCCAACGGCGTGGACGAGCGGTACGTCACGGGAGAGGCATCGGATTGGGAAAAGTTCGAGAAATGGGCCGATACCGTGCCCTACACGTTCCGCAACCCGCTGTATCACTGGACGCACTTGGAACTGCGGACGGCTTTCGGCATCACCAAACTGCTGAACCCGCAGACGGCCAGGGAGATTTACGAAGAATGCAATGAAAAGCTGATGCGGCCCGGATTCACGGCACGCGGGCTGATGAGGCATTATCGCGTGGAGACCGTCTGCACCACCGACGACCCCGTGGATTCGCTGGAGTGGCACAAGGCGGTGCGCGAAAGCGGGTTTGAAATCAAAATGTTGCCCGCCTGGCGTCCGGACAAGGCCATGGCGGTGGAGGATGCCGCGGCCTTCCGCGCCTACGTGGAGCGGCTGGCCGAGGTGGCGGACATGCCGGTGGCTTGCTACGCGGACTTCCTCGCCGCCCTGCAGCAGCGGCACGATTTCTTTGCTTCGCAAGGTTGCCGCCTCTCCGACCACGGACTGAACGAGTTCTATGCCGAGGACTACACGGACGGCGAAATCCAAGGTATCTTCAACAAAGTCTATGGCGGGAAGGAACTTGATGCTGAAGAACGTGCCAAGTTCAGGTCGGCCATGTTGGTGGAGTTCGCACGGATGGATGCCGAAAAGGGCTGGACGCAGCAGTATCATTATGGCGCGCTGCGCAATGCGAACAGCCGGATGATGCGCCGCCTCGGCCCGGACACGGGCTTCGATTCTATTGGCGATGGAGGTACGGCGGCGGACTTGGCCCGGTTGCTCGACCGGTTGGACAGCCGTGGGCTGTTGCCCAAAACCATCTTGTATAACCTGAATCCCGCGGCCAACGAAATGGTGGCCACGATGGCGGGCAATTTCCAGGACGGCAGTGTGCCGGGCAAGATCCAGTTTGGTTCCGGATGGTGGTTCAACGACCAGAAACAAGGGATGGAGCGGCAGCTGGAGGCCCTGTCGTTGCTCGGACTGCTGAGCCGTTTTGTGGGCATGCTGACCGACTCCCGTTCGTTCCTGTCTTATCCGCGTCATGAATATTTCCGGCGCACGCTCTGCAACCTCATCGGGCGCGATGTGGAGAACGGAGAGTTGCCGGCCGAGGAAATGCCCCGCATACGGCAGATGGTGGAGGACATTTGTTATTACAACGCCAAACGATATTTCGGATTTTAAAAGGAGGAGATATGGAAAAGACTTGGAGATGGTTCGGGAAGAAAGATAAAATCACGCTGTCCATGTTGCGCCAGATTGGGGTGGAAGGCATCGTGACGGCCTTGCACGACATTCCCAACGGACAGGTGTGGCCCTACGACGCGGTGGTGGAGATGAGAGACTACATCGCCGCGGCCGGCCTTCGATGGTCGGTGGTGGAGAGTCTGCCCGTGTGCGAAAGCATCAAGTATGGCGGTGAGGACCGCGACCGCCTGATAGAAAACTATATTGAGAGTCTGGCCCATCTGGGGCAGGCTGGCGTCAAGACGGTGTGCTACAACTTCATGCCCGTGCTCGACTGGGCCCGTACCGACTTGGAGCATCCAAATCCCGACGGCACGTCGTCGCTCTATTTTGACCGCGCGGACTTTGCTTATTTTGACTGCTGCATATTGAAACGCAAAGGCGCAGAGGCCGACTATGCGCCGGAAACCATGGAACAGGTGGAGCGGAAGCGGAAGACGATGACGCCCGAAGGCGAACACAAGTTGGTGGAAAACATCATCATCAAGACGCAAGGCTTCGTGAACGGAAACATCCGGGAGGACGACGAGCGGCCGGTGGAAGTTTTCCGTGGATTGCTCGGCCTGTATGAAGGCATCACACGCGAGCAGTTGCGCGAGAACCTTCGCTATTTCCTTTCCGCCGTCATGCCCGTATGCGACCGTTACGGGGTGGACTTGTGCGTGCATCCCGACGACCCGCCGCTGCAGATTTTAGGTTTGCCGCGCATCGTTTCCTGCGACGACGACATCCGTTGGCTGCTCGAGGCGGTGGACAATCCGCACAACGGACTGACGTTTTGCGCAGGCTCGCTGAGCGCCGGGGCGCACAACGACGTGCCCCGACTGGCCCGCAAATATGCCTCGCGCACGAAGTTCGTGCACCTGCGCAGCACGGATGTGCTTCCCAACGGGGACTTCAAGGAAGCGTCCCACCTGGCAGGCAGGGCCGGCATCATCGACCTGGTGCGCATTTTTGAGAAAGAGAATCCTGCGCTGCCCATGCGGGTAGACCACGCCCCCCTCATGCTCGGCGACGAGAAGATGGGATACAACGCCGGCTATTCCTTCCACGGGCGCATGCTGGCCTTGGGGCAGATGGAGGGCGTTATGGCCGTGGTGGACCGCGAGATAGCGGAAGGGAAGATTTAGAAGAACATCAACCAATAAAACGATACGGAAATGGACAATCTGTTTGACATCAAAGGACATGTGGTGGTCATCACCGGCGGCACCGGTGTGTTGGGCCGCGAAATCGGAGCCTACTTGGCGCGACAGGGCGCCAAGGTGGTGCTCTTGGGGCGGAATGAGGAAGTCGGGGCCCGCCTGGCGGACGACATCGTGCGCCAGGGCCATGAAGCCATCTTCCTGAAGACGGACGTGATGGACGTTGCGCAGGTGGAAAAGAACCTGGACGAGGTCTTGGCCGATTACGGTCGGGTGGATGCCTTGCTCAATGCCGCGGGCGGCAACATGCCGGGCGCCACCATTGCGCCCACCGGAACCTTCTTCGACCTCAAGGTGGAAGAGTTCGAGCGTGTGCTGAACGTCAATCTGACGGGAACGGTCATCCCCACGCAGGTGTTCCTCCGTCCGATGGTGGAGGCCGGACGGGGCGCCATCGTGAATTTCAGTTCCATGGCCGCTTTCCGTCCCATGACCCGCGTGTGCGGTTATGCGGCGGCCAAGGCGGGCATTTCCAACTTCACGGCGTTTCTGGCCAATGAGGTGGCCACGAAGTTCACGCCCAAGATTCGCGTGAACGCCATCGCTCCGGGCTTCTTCCTGACGAACCAGAACCGCGCGCTGCTCACCAATCCCGACGGGTCGCTCACGTCGCGCGGCGAAGACGTCATCCGCCAGACGCCGTTCAAGCGTTTCGGCCGGCCGGAGGAGCTGTGCGGCACCATTCACTATCTCATCAGCGAGGCGTCGGCCTTTGTCACGGGCACGGTGGCCGTGGTGGACGGCGGGTTCAACGCCTTTGCCATGTAGGAACGCGGAAGGGTAATCCGTGTTCTTGTGTTTTTTCCTGTACCCTTTGTGACTTTTCCGGTCGCAAAGGGTAATGTTTTGTGCCTGATTTCGTAAATTTGTGCGCAAAACGTAACTTGAAATGAAGAGAATCCTTTTGTTTTTGATGGTCGTTTGCGCTTGGGGCATGCTCCGGGCGCAGGTGTTGGTGCCGGAAGCCAAGGACGGTTTCGGCCCCGGGACGTGGTATTGTTTCCGCAACACGGTGGAGCTGGACGCCGCGCCGCAGTCGGTCCGCCTGGCTTTGGCGGCCGATTCCAAGTATTGGTTGTGGGTGAACGGTGAACTGCAGGTGCGCGAGGGCGGCCTGAAGCGCGGCCCCAATCCGCGGGACACGTATTGCGACGTGATAACGGAGCTGCCCGCGCTGAGGCGTGGAGAGAACACGATTGCCGTCTTGGTGTGGTATTTCGGGAAGGACGGTTTCAGCCACCGCAACAGTCCGACGCCGGGGATGACCTTCGACCTGACGGTGGACGGAGCGCCCGTTGCGCCCCGCACGTCCTGGAAAGCCATCAGCCATCCGGCCTTCTACCTGCCCGAGGGCGAGCAACCCAATTACCGCCTGCCGGAATCGAACATCGGGTTCGACGCCCGCAAGGACCTCTCTTTCACCGCGCCCGGTTTCGATGACGGCGACTGGCCCAAGGCGCGGAAGGTTTCGCTGGAGCGGGCCGGCTGGAACAAGCTGGTGGACCGCCCGATTCCCTTGTGGAAGGACTTCGGGCTGAAGCCCTACGCTCGCACCGAGGCGAAGGGCGACACGGCGCTGGTGGCTTACCTGCCCTACAACGCGCAGGTCACTCCTTACATAAAAGTGAAGGCCGCCGCCGGGCAGCGCATCAGAATCCTGACGGACAATTATCGCGGCGGCTCCGCGACGAACGTGTTTGCCGAATACGTGGCTGCGGACGGCGTGCAGGAGTTCGAGTGCTGGGGATGGATGAACGGCCACTCCGTGACATACCAGTTGGAAAAGGGGATGGAGGTGCTCGACGTCAAATACCGCGAAACGGGCTATGCCACGACCTTCGCCGGCAGTTTCTCCTGCGACGACCCCGCGCTGAACCGTCTGTGGGAAAAGTCGCAGCGCACGCTCTACATCACGATGCGCGACACGTATATGGACTGCCCGGACCGGGAGCGCGCGCAATGGTGGGGCGACGTGGTGAACGAGTCGGGCGAGGCGTTCTATGCGTTGGACGAGCGGGCCCATGCGCTGACCCGCAAGGGAATCCGCGAGCTGATGGACTGGCAGCGTGCCGACAGTACCATCTTTTCGCCCGTCCCGGCCGGGAACTACGATTCGGAACTGCCGATGCAGATGCTGGCCAGCGTGGGATATTATGGCTTCTGGAACTACTATATGGGCACGGGCGACAGCGCGACGATAAAATACGTGTTCCCTAAGGTGAAGAAATACATCCACGTGTGGAAGACCGACGACCGGGGACTGGTGATACCCCGTAAGGGCGGCTGGACATGGGGCGACTGGGGCGACAACAAGGACATGGAACTGCTCTTCAACCAATGGTATGCCATCGCCCTGCAGGGCTACGAACGCATGGCCGGCCTCGTGGGCGACGCCGGGGAGGCCCGGTGGGCCGAGGCCACGGCCCGGCGACTGAAGGAGGAATTTCACAGACGGTACTGGAACGGTGCCTGTTACGTGTCTCCGGAATACAAGGGCGACCCCGACGACCGGGCGCAGGCCCTGGCCGTCGTTTCCGGCACGTTGCCCGACTCGCTCTATCCCGTGTTGCGCCCCTTCTTCCGCAGCCATCTCCACGCCAGTCCCTACATGGAAAAATACGTGCTTCAGGCCTTGTGCCAGATGGGGTACGGCCAGGATGCGCTCAACCGGATGAAGCTGCGGTATGCCGCCATGGTCGACAGTCCGCTGACCACCCTTTGGGAAGGCTGGGGCATCGGCGGAGCGGGTTTCGGCGGCGGTTCGTACAACCATGCCTGGAGCGGCGGTCCGCTCACCATCATGAGCCAATACATCGCGGGCATTGCGCCGCTGGCGCCCGCCTTTTCCGAATTCGGCGTCCGTCCCGACCCGGCACACTTGAGCCACATCCATGCCATCGTGCCCTTGAGCGGCGGGCGGGAAATCGGTTTCCGGCTGGAGCGCGACGCCCATGAGTGCGTCATCGTGCTGGACGTTCCGCAAGGCACCCGGGCGCGCTTCTTCGTGCCCGCGCCCTACACCCGCGTTTGGGCGAACGGGGAGGAACGGAAGGCCGTGACGGACGGACTGACGTTGCAGCCCGGTCGTTGGGACATCGTGCTGCGATGAGGCCGGCGGCCGACGGCGGATGCCGGGAAAAGGGGCTTTCGTGCCGCCTTCCGGAGACGTGCCGTGCGGCGTGTTGAATTGTACTTTGCGGAGAGTACTCGAGTACTTGCCGCAGAGTACGCTGGCGCGTTCCGCATGGCGCTGCATCGCTTCGGGCACGGGCAGTTGTTTCCGCATGCCCGTTTGTCCCCGTTCCGGGGCGTCGTCATGCGGCGGTTTCCGTTCCCATAAGTCGGGCGATGAGGCCATCGGGCGTTCTGCTTGCCGCGGGACGCCTTTTTTAGTGGAATACGGAACACTTTTCCTGCTGATTCTGGCGCGGGCACATGGGGATTTTTGTCTAATTTTGTGGCAGTAACAACACTCGTACAGACAATGAAACAGCAGCAATCGCAACAGCCGCCCAAGAAGGACAGTGCGTTTTCAGCCCTCGTGTGGGGCTTCCTGATAGTCATTTTGTTGAACTGGTTGGTCTTTCCCCTGTTTACGGGGCAAAGAATCTTGCCCACGGACTATGGCTCTTTCGTGCAGAAGATAGACAGCGGACTGGTGAAGGAGGTGGTCGTGGAGGACGGCGAGATTTACTTCACGACCGCGGAAGGCGGGAAAGACTATGCCTACCGAACGGGAGAGGCCAACGACCCGCAGTTGGTGGAAAGGCTGCTGAATGCGGAAAGTCCGAACGCCGGGCATAAGGTGGTGTTCACCAGAGTGGCGCCGAAAGAGAATTCTCCCGTCTTGAATTTCTTCCTGATGTGGGTGTTGCCGGGCCTGATTTTCTATTTTGTCTGGCGGCAGGCTTCCCGCGGCATCCAGGCCCGGATGGGCGCCGGGGGCAACTTCATGTCCTTCGGCAACAGCGGGGCGAAGATTTATGCCGAGTCGGACACGAAGACGACGTTTGCCGACGTGGCCGGGCAGGACGAGGCCAAGGACACCCTGTCCGAGATTGTCGATTTCCTCCATAATCCTAAGAAATACGCCGAAATAGGCGCTTCGCTGCCCAAGGGGGCATTGCTGGTGGGCCCGCCGGGCACGGGAAAGACGCTGATTGCGCGGGCCGTGGCGGGCGAAGCCAAGGTGCCGTTCTTTTCCATTTCGGGGTCGGAGTTCGTGCAGATGTTCGTGGGAATGGGTGCCGCCAAGGTGCGCGACCTGTTCCGGCAGGCCGGCGAGAAGGCGCCGTGCATCATCTTTATCGACGAAATCGACGCCATCGGGAAGAGCCGCGACGGCAACTTGGGCGGCAACGACGAGCGGGAGCAGACCCTCAACCAGTTGCTGACGGAGATGGACGGGTTCGACGGGCGCAAGGGAGTGGTCATCCTGGCGGCCACCAACCGTCCCGAGACCCTGGACAAGGCCCTGCTGCGCCCCGGCCGTTTCGACCGCCGCGTCCAGATGGAACTGCCCGACCTGGAGGGGCGTAAGGCCATCTTGCGCGTGCATCTGGAACGGGTGAAGCATGACTCCGTAGACCTGGACATCGTGGCACGGGCCACGGCCGGCTCTTCGGGCGCGGAACTGGCCAACATCGTGAACGAGGCGGCGCTGCGTGCCGTCAGGATGGGGCGCCGGACGGTGACGACGGCCGACCTGGAAGAGAGCGTGGAAGTGGTGCTCGCCGGGGCACAGAAAAAGAATCAGGTGCTGTCGGGCACGGAGAAAAAGCTGGTGGCCTATCACGAAATCGGGCATGCGCTGGTGGCCGCCCTGCAGACACATTCCGCCCCGGTGCACAAGATAACCATCATCCCGCGCACGTCCGGTGCGCTGGGCTACACGCTGCAGGTGGACAGCGGCGAACACGTGTTGCAGGACAAAGAAGAACTTTTCAACCGCATCGTGACGCTCACGGGCGGGCGCTCGGCCGAAGAAGTCATGCTGGATACCGTCACCACGGGCGCTTCCAACGACATCGAGCAGGCCACAAGGCTGGCGCGCGCCATGGTGACCCGCTACGGCATGAGCGACAAGTACGACATGGTGGGGCTGGAAACGGTGAACAACCGGTATCTGGGCGGCGACACGTCGCTGGCCTGCTCGCCCGAGACGGCCGCCGACGTGGACCGGGAAGTGATGCGCATCGTGAAGGAAGCCCACCGGAAGGCCAAGGAGATGATAGCCGGACACCGCGACATCATGCACCGGGCGGCTGCCTTCCTGTTGGAGAAAGAGACCATCACGGGCGAGGAGTTCATGGCCATAGTCCGCGATGGCGGGGGCGACGTGCCCGGATCGCCCGTCGACGGAGGCGCGCAGCACTGAAGCCGGCGGGGGAATGGCGCGCCCCGTTCCCCCGCCGCGTTTGCATTTCGAAACTCTATTTTGCGGCTTTTATTCGGTTATTCTGTGGAAATTCCCTAACTTTGCAGCTCTTAATCGAATAAAACTCAAATTTATGGATACGACACCAAACAAGTACATCACCGTGGCTTATGAGCTTTACACGGATTTCGACGGCAAGAGGGAATTGGTAGAGAAAGCTCCGGTGGAACACCCTTTCCAGTTCATTTCGGACATGGGTACGACATTGGACTCCTTCGAGGCGCAAATCAAGCCCCTGAAGAAAGGCGAGAAATTCAACTTCACGCTTTCTGTGGAAGAAGCCTACGGCGAATATGAGCAGGAGCGCGTCATCGAAGTGAGCAAGGACGTGTTCAAAATCGACGGCCGCTTCGACAGCGAGCACATTTATCCGGGCAGTGTGGTGCCCTTGATGAACGCCGACGGCGCCCGCTTCAACGGGACCATCGCCGAAGTGAAGGACACGACGGTGACGGTGGACCTGAACCACCCCTTGGCTGGCAAGGCGCTGAACTTCGTGGGCGAAGTCACTGAGAACCGCGATGCCACGAAGGACGAAATCCAGGGCATGCTCAACATGTTGAGCGGCGAGGGCGGTTGCGGGTGCGGCTGCGACAGCTGTGGCGGCTGCGACGACGATTGCGGCTGCGACGGGCATCACCATGGCGGCGGTTGCGGACATTGCCATTAAACGCACTCTTTACCTCTTTATATAATATGGGTAACACTTTTGGGAACATTTTCCGCCTGACCTCTTTCGGCGAGAGCCATGGCCCGGGCGTAGGAGGGGTCATAGACGGATGCCCCGCGGGGTTGGACATCGACATGGATTTCATCCAGCACGAGCTCGACCGCAGGAAGCCGGGGCAGAGCCGCATCACCACGCCCCGGAAAGAGGCCGACAGGGTGGAACTCCTCTCCGGCGTGTTCGAAGGGAAGGCCACGGGCTGTCCCATCGGTTTCCTCGTGCGCAACACGAACCAGCATTCGTCCGACTACGACAACATCCGCGACCTTTATCGCCCCTCGCATGCCGACTTCACCTACACGCAAAAGTACGGTCTGCGCGACCACACGGGGGGAGGGCGCTCCTCGGCGCGCGAAACCATAGCGCGCTGCGTGGGCGGGGCCGTGGCCAAGTTGGCGCTCCGCCAAATCGGGGTGGAAGTCTACGCCTACACGTCGCAGGTGGGGAATATCGCGCTGGAGCACGATTACACGCACTACGACCCGGCGCAGATTGACACCAATCCCGTCCGCTGTCCCGATGCCGCGAAGGCGGAGGAGATGGAGCGGCTGATTGCCGAAGTGAAGGCAAAGGGCGACACCATCGGCGGAATCATCACGGGCGTGGTGCGCCATTGTCCCGTGGGGCTGGGCGAACCGGTCTACGGCAAGTTGCACGCCGCGCTGGGCGGAGCCATGCTGGGCATCAACGCCGTGAAGGGCTTCGAATACGGGGCCGGGTTTGCGGGGGTGTCGCAACGCGGAAGCGAGCAAAACGACATCTTCGTCTGCGAAGACGGGCGCATCACGACCCGCACCAACCGCAGCGGAGGCATACAGGGCGGCATCAGCAACGGGCAGGACATCTATTTCCGAGTGGCTTTCAAGCCCGTGGCAACCATCCTGATGGAGCAGGAGACGGTGACGCGCGACGGCATCCCTACGGTGCTCAAGGCCCGCGGGCGGCACGACGCTTGCGTGCTTCCCCGTGCGGTCCCCGTGGTGGAAGCCATGGCGGCCATGACGGTGCTGGACTACTATCTGTTGAACAAAACCGTCCATCTGTAAGGCTTGGAGGTGAGAAAAAGTGGTCCGTTCGGTGGAAAATTCATTCTTTTGCCGATTTTGTTTGGAGATTTTCCAAAGAATCACTACCTTTGAAGCGCATAAGATAAAGTTGTGAAACTTTAAGGATAGCTTAGTTAAAAGTTTAGTTTAGTTTTTGTGTTTGTATCCCGCTTCAGCGCTGAGGCGGGATATTTTTTTCGTGTTTGTGGGTCGCGGGCCGCCGCTTCCGCCTTTGGGCGCTCTTCGGTGAGGGGGCGGTTTTGCTTAAAGTAGCAAAAGCGTATGTTTTCGTCATTTATTGTGTTCTTTTGTTTCGAAACAGCTGTGTTTGCTATTAATGTGTAAGCTAATCTTTCTTCCAACAAACTTTTTTATGAAAAACCCATTGCGCGATTGTGCATTTTGGAATAAGATTTGTATTTTTGCAGAACAAAAAGAAAGCAAAACAAGAGAATAGCGATACAATTAGGCACTTTGAATTATGAAAGAACGTCATTTTATCAATGAAGAGGGGCCGGCGCAGCCCGGTTTGCCAGTCCGGCACGCTGGATTGTACGATGCGGCGAACGAGCATGACGCCTGCGGTGTGGGCATGATGGTCAACATCCACGGCAACAAGTCGCACGAGTTGGTCGACGCCGCCCTCAAGGTATTGGAAAACATGAAGCACCGGGGCGCGGAAGGCGCAGACAACAAGACGGGCGACGGGGCCGGCATCATGGTGCAGATTCCCCATGAGTTCATCTTGCTGCAAGGCATTCCCGTGCCGGAAAAGGGAAAATACGGCACGGGGCTGGTGTTCCTGCCCAAAGACGAGAAAGAGCAGGCGGGAATCCTGAGCGTCATGATGGAAGAGATTGAACGCGAGGGTTTGGAACTCATGCACTTGCGCAATGTGCCGGTGAACTCGGCCATACTCGGGCGCGAGGCTGCGGCCACGGAGCCGGACATCAAGCAGGTGTTCGTGACCGGGGCCGCGGACGTGGAGAACCTCGAACGGAGCCTCTATCTTATTCGTAAGAAAATAGAACGGCGCGTCTGTCACAAGGATTTCTACATCGTCTCGCTTTCGAGCAAGAACATCATATATAAAGGAATGTTGTCGTCCACGCAGGTGCGCGAGTACTTCACTGACCTCACGCAGCCTTATTTCACCAGCGGGCTGGCTTTGGTGCATTCGCGTTTCAGCACCAATACTTTCCCCACGTGGAGCCTGGCGCAACCGTTCCGGTTGCTGGCCCATAACGGCGAAATCAATACCATACGTGGCAACCGCGGCTGGATGGAGGCTCGCGAGAGCGTGCTTTCCACTCCGGCGTTGGGCGACATCCGGCAGATCCGGCCCATCCTGCAGCCCGGCATGAGTGATAGTGCCTCGCTGGACAATGCCTTGGAATTCTTCGTCATGTCCGGCTTGAGCCTGCCGCACGCCATGGCCATGCTTGTGCCGGAATCGTTCAACGACAAGAACCCCATCAGCGAAGACCTGAAAGCCTTCTACGAGTATCATTCCATCCTGATGGAACCATGGGACGGGCCTGCAGCCCTGCTCTTCAGCGACGGACGCTACGCCGGTGGCATGCTCGACCGCAACGGCCTGCGCCCTGCCCGCTACCTCATCACGAAAAGCGACATGATGGTGGTGGCCAGCGAGGCCGGCGTCATCCAGTTCGAGCCGGGCGACATCAAGGCGAAAGGACAGCTTCAGCCCGGCAAGATACTGCTCGTGGACACTCAAGAGGGAAAGATATACTACGACGGCGAACTCAAGGAGCAGCTGGCCTCGGCTAAACCTTACCGCCAATGGCTCTCGACCAACCGCATCGAGCTGGATGCGCTCCGCAGCGGGCGGAAAGTGGAGAACGCCGTGGCGGACTACGACCGCCGACTGCGCACTTTCGGTTTCACCCGCGAGGACGTGGAGCGCACCCTCGTGCCCATGGCCATCAACGGGGCAGAGCCCACGGCGTCGATGGGCAACGACACGCCGCTGGCCGTGCTCTCCGACCGCCCACAGCTGTTGTTCAACTACTTCCGTCAGCAGTTCGCCCAAGTGACGAATCCCGCCATCGACCCCATCCGTGAAGAGCTGGTCATGTCGCTCACTGAGTATATCGGCGCCGTGGGGATGAACATCCTGCAGCCCGACGAGTCGCACTGCAAGATGGTGCGCCTGCCTTATCCCGTGCTCACCAACACGCAGTTGGACATCCTTTGCAACATACGCTACAAGGGGTTCAACACCGTGAAGCTCTCCATGACCTTCGATGCGCGGGGCGGGAAAGCTGCCTCCTTGCAGGAAGCGCTGGCCGAACTGTGCCGCAAGGCCGAGGCTTCGGTGGACGAAGGGGCGAACTACATCATCCTTTCCGACCGGGGCGTGGACGCCGCGCATGCCGCCATTCCCTCGCTGTTGGCCGTGAGTGCCGTGCATCATCATCTGATATCCGTGCAGAAGCGCGTCCAGACGGCGCTGGTCGTGGAGAGCGGTGAAATCCGCGAGGTGATGCACGCCGCGCTGCTGCTGGGCTATGGGGCCAGCGCCATCAACCCTTACATGGCTTTTGCCGTGCTGGACGACCTGGTGAAGCGGGGCGAAATCCAGCTGAACTATGAGACGGCGGAGAAGAACTACATCAAGGCGGTCTGCAAGGGGCTTTACAAAATCATGAGCAAGATGGGCATCAGTACCATTCGTTCCTACCGTGGGGCCAAGATTTTCGAAGCCGTAGGGCTGAGTGCGGAATTGCTCCGGGCCTACTTCGGCACTCCGCAGTCTTCCATCGGTGGCATCCGGCTGGAGGAAATAGCCCGCGACTATGCCGCGTTCCACGATGCCGGTTTCGGACCCGCGGAATTGCCGCCGTTGCTGCCGCATGCCGGACTCTTTTCCTACCGGAAAGATGGAGAACAGCATGCCTGGAACCCCGAGACCATCTCCGCGCTCCAGCTGGCCACCCGCATGGGAAGCTACAAGAAGTTCAAGGAGTTTACCCGTCTGGCCGACGAGAAAGAGCATCCCATTTTCCTGCGCGACTTCTTCCGCTTCAAGCGCAACCCCATCGACATTGAGCGCGTAGAGCCGGTGGAGAGCATCGTCCGCCACTTCGTGACCGGCGCCATGTCGTTCGGTGCCATCAGCAAAGAGGCGCACGAAGCATTGGCCTTGGCCATGAACGAGCTGGGCACGCGGAGCAACACGGGCGAAGGCGGTGAGGACAGCGACCGTTTCCATGAAACCTACGATGGCATCGCGCTGGGCAGCAAGACGAAGCAAGTGGCTTCGGGACGTTTCGGCGTCACGGCGGAATATCTCGTGCAGGCCGAAGAGATACAAATCAAAGTGGCGCAGGGTGCAAAACCGGGCGAGGGCGGACAGCTTCCGGGCTTCAAGGTGGACGAGGTCATCGCCAAGACGCGCCACTCCATACCCGGCATTTCGCTCATCTCGCCGCCACCGCATCACGACATCTACTCCATTGAGGACTTGGCACAACTGATATTCGACCTGAAGAACGTGAACCCCAGAGCGCAAATCAGCGTGAAACTCGTGGCCGAGAGCGGAGTGGGAACCATCGCCGCAGGCGTGGCCAAGGCCAAGGCCGACCTCATCGTCATCTCGGGTGCCGAGGGCGGCACGGGCGCTTCGCCCGCTTCTTCGATGCGCTATGCGGGCATTCCGCCCGAGATAGGGCTGAGCGAGACGCAGCAGACCTTGGTGCTCAACGGCCTGCGCGGGAAGGTGCGGCTCCAGACCGACGGACAGCTCAAGACGGGTCGCGACATTGTCAGCATGGCCTTGCTCGGAGCCGAGGAATTCGGATTCGGCACCACGGCGCTCATCGTGCTGGGATGCGTGATGATGCGCAAGTGCCACACCAACCTCTGTCCCGTGGGCGTGGCCACGCAAGACCCGAAGCTGCGTGAGCACTTCCGTGGACATTACAAATATGTGGTGAACTATTTCCGCTTCCTGGCGCAAGAGGTGCGCGAGTATTTGGCCGAGATGGGATTCACCCGGCTGGAGGATATCGTGGGCCGTACGGACCTGATTGAAATCCGGCCAAGCGAAAAGGACTCCCGGGCCTCCCTGCTCGACTTTAGCCGTTTGCTGCACAAGGAAGACGGTGGCGCCGACATACACCACACTACCAGCCAGCATCACGACATCGAACACGTGAAGGACGTGGAAATCCTGGCTGCGGCGCACGAAGCCATCGAGCACCAGAAAGAAGTGTCGCTGGAGTATGCCATTGCCAACACCGACCGTTCCGTGGGCGCCATGCTCTCGGGCGCCGTGGCTTCCCGCTACGGGAACGCCGGATTGCCCGACCAGACGATAAACGTGAAGTTCAAGGGTTCTGCCGGACAGAGTTTCGGTGCTTTCCTGGCCCGCGGCATCAGCTTCAGGCTCGAGGGCGAGGCCAACGACTATCTGGGCAAGGGACTGAGCGGCGGACGCATCTCCGTGCAGCCTCCCATGCGTTCCGGTTTCGACGCGTCGCAGAACACCATTGCGGGCAACACGCTGCTTTATGGTGCCACGGGCGGCGAGGTCTACATCAACGGCCGCGTGGGCGAGCGTTTCGCCGTGCGCAACTCGGGCGCCATTGCCGTGGTGGAAGGCACGGGCGACCATTGCTGCGAGTACATGACCGGCGGACGGGTCGTGGTGCTGGGCACTACGGGGCGCAACTTCGCCGCGGGCATGAGCGGCGGGGTGGCTTACGTCTGGGACCGGAACCACACCTTCGATTACTTCTGCAACATGGAGATGGTGGAACTCTCGCTGTTGGAGGACTCCGCCTCGCGCAAGGAACTGCACGAACTCATCCGCCAGCATTACCTCTACACCGGTTCACCGCTGGCGCGCACGATGCTCGACGAATGGCCGCGCTACGTGGAGGAGTTCATCCAGGTGACCCCCATCGAATACAAGCGGGTGCTGGCCGAAGAGCAGATGCGCAAGCTGCAGCAGAAGATTGCCGACGTGCAACGGGATTATTAATCGGATTCACGACAACTTAAAAACATAGCGACAAAATGGGAAATCCTAAAGCATTCCTCACCATACCGCGGCAAGAAGCCGGCTACCGTCCGGTGCACGACCGCATCAACGACTACGGAGAAGTGGAACAAACCCTCAACACCAGCGAGCGCAAACTGCAGGCGTCGCGTTGCATGGACTGCGGCGTGCCCTTCTGCCACTGGGCCTGTCCGCTGGGCAACCGCCCGCCCGAATTTCAGGACGCGCTCTACAAAGGCAAGTGGAAAGAGGCTTACGAGATATTAAGCGCAACGAACGACTTCCCCGAGTTCACGGGGCGTGTCTGTCCGGCCTTGTGCGAGAAAAGTTGTGTGCTGAAGCTGACCATCGATGCTCCGGTCACCATCCGCGAGGACGAGGCGGCCATTGTGGAGGCGGCCTTCAGGGAAGGCTTCGTCCGGCCACGCGCCATCAGGCGCAACGGGAAGAGCGTGGCCGTCATCGGTTCCGGGCCGGCCGGACTTGCCGCTGCCAACCAGTTGAACCTGAAAGGATACGCCGTGACGGTGTTCGAGAAGGATGAATACGTCGGCGGACTGCTCCGTTTCGGCATCCCCAACTTCAAACTGAACAAGGCCATCATCGACCGCCGCGTCGAGGTGATGGAGGCCGAGGGCGTCGTTTTCAAGACCAATACGCCCGTCGACGTGACGCATTTGCCCGAAGGGTTCGACGCCTATTGCATCTGCACGGGCACGCCCCAGGCACGCGACCTGGACATCCCCGGCCGTGAGCTGAAGGGCATCCACCTGGCTCTCGAGATGCTGGCGCAGCAGAACCGCGTGCTGGCGGGACAGACTTTCGGCAAGGAAGAGCGCGTCACGGCCAAGGGCAAGCGTGTGCTGGTCATCGGCGGAGGCGACACGGGGAGCGACTGCATCGGCACGAGCCACCGCCAAGGGGCGGCCAGCGTCACCCAGATAGAAATCATGCCCCAGCCGCCCGTGGGGCACAATCCTGCCACGCCGTGGCCGCAGTGGCCGGTGGTGCTGAAGACCAGTTCCAGCCACGAGGAAGGCTGTGTGCGGCGCTGGTGCCTGAACTCAAAGCGGTTCATCGG
>VOFD01000763.1_pt1 | contig 16000 bp, 15 predicted proteins | sample 5384101 | NCBI WGS metagenome assembly VOFD01 (sample SAMN12384723, study PRJNA508395) | human gut metagenome | isolation source: healthy gut C | host: Homo sapiens
GCATCACTCAGGAAGACTACAACAACGGTTGGGCAGTTCGCTCCGGCAGCGCAGCATACATCGACGGCCGCTACATTCAGCATCATCTCAACGGTGCGCATATCAGCAACCCGTTCGTATGGCTCGGCATCTGCGAAGGCATGAAGCTCAGCGGTCACGGCGTCACGGCTAACGCACTCGTTGAAGCAGGCTGCGGTGCAGTTTACGGTTACTCCCAGAGCGTAACCTTTGTTGCCGACCTCACCATGTACCTCCCCTCCTTCACCGGCTCCCTTATGGAAGGCGCAACCATTGCGGATGCATTCCAGACCATGAAGGATGAATACGGCGTACCCGATCCCAGAGGCGATGCTTACCCCATCATCGTAAGCCCCGTTGACCCCTACCCCGCAAATCCCGACAGTGAACAGACCGTTTACTGCGAATGGACTCTCTTCGGCAATGCTGAACCCGTTGACATCACCGGCTTCAGCCTTGACACCGAAAAAATGTCGAAATCTACGTCGGCAAATCCGCTGCCGTTATGTTCAACCGCGTTCCCGACAATGCCAACAACTACGAAATCGTTTGGACCAGCTCCAACGAATCCGTTGCAACCGTTACCGGCAACAAGCGCAGAGCAACCGTCACCGGTATCAGCGCGGGCACCGCAACCATCACCTGCACCGTTATGGTAAACGGCGAAGTTTTCGGCAGTGCAAACGTTGCAGTCACCGTTAACGTTGACACCACTCTCATGGAAGCACTGAACGTTGAAGGCGGTGCGCTTCAGTTCGGAACAAGCGAACCCTACGGTTTTGAGGCCGTTACCGAAGGCGACAGATTCCTTGCAAAGTCCAACAATGCAAGCATCGGCAACACCACCGCAACCCTAACCACCACTGTTCAGATGGCAGCAGGCGACACTCTCACATTCGACTACTACTACAGCAGTGAAAACAATTATGACTGGTATCGCTTCAAAGCAAACGGCACCGAAGTTCAGAAGCTCTCCGGCACGGGCATATCCGATTTCGCATCCTATACCTACACCGCAGCTTCCGACGGCGCATACACCTTTGAATGGTCCTACAGCAAGGACAGCAGCGTAAACGGCGGCAATGACTGCGTCAAGCTCGACAACGTTGCATTCTCCGGCACGATTGAACCTCCCGCACCCGAGCTCAACGAGGTTGCTTTCACCATCTCCGCTGACGGCGTTCGTTTCGGCGATGTCGCAACGGTTTCCGTTGACTGCGCACCCGTGACCGCGCCTCAGATCGCACATCGCGGCAGGATTGAAATCAACTTCCCCACTGCATTCGTTGCCGGAGGTTTGGGTATTTATGCTGAACTTATACCCGGCGAACTCCTTGAGCGCATTGAAGCTGCCGGCGGCCGACACTCTCGGAATCAATGAGCTTGAGCCCATTGAAAGCACGGGCCACGGTCGATACCCCGAAAGCATCTTTGTTGAATTCGAATGCGCAGCAGGCGTTGAAATGAGCGGCAATCTGTTCAACTATACCGCAACCGTCAGCAATACTTTCGGAAGCGAGACTTTCCCGTTTGAAGTTGAACTCACGATTTACAGCAGCAGCCTGACCTATATTGAAAACGGCGTAAACTATGAAGTTCCTGTTTCCGTGAACAACTCCGTTTTCGAAGTTGCGCCCCGCCTTGGCGATGTCAACCTTGACGGCAGCGTTACCATTGCGGACGCACTCGAAGTAATGCGTCATGCAATCGAAGTGCTTTTGACGGTGCATCTCTTGAAGCAGCCGATGTGAACGGCGACGGCGTCATCGGTCTTCCCGATGCAATTCTTATTGCAAGAATCGCAATGGGTCTTTAATGTTTCTTTGATTCCGGATTACCCGATTTCGGTTAAATAAATCGGAACCGGTGCGGCCGAGGAATAATTTCTGTTTATTGTGGGAATTGTTTCTCGGTCGTTTTTTTGTTAAATCTGCTTATTTTTAATCATCCAAGTTGTATTTTTGTTCTTTTCTTGGCTTTTATTCGGATATTGACTTCCCGCACGAAAAATGATCAGGAGGAAAAGAAATGAAAACCCGCAAATTTCTGGCACTTGCGCTTGCGCTCATCATGGCTTTCGCAATGATTCCCGTTGCTTCTCTTGCAGAGAATGTTGACGGTCTCGTTAACGAAGCAGCAGCAATGCGCAAACTCGACAACGCTTGGGCAGCACTCGATGCAGCCGAAGCAGACGCTCTTGCTCAGGGCATGAGCCGCACCGAGGTCATCAATGCAGTTTATACCGCTGCACTGAACCTCAACACCGTTGATAAGGACAGCTTCTCCGACTTCACGAAGGACGGCTTCTACTTCACCGTTGACGGCATGTATTGTGCATACAATTACAGGCTCCGCAACGAACTCAACACCGACTGCGCACCCGTTGAGGAAGGCGTTGTTCTCACCAAAGGCAACGGCAAAAAGAGCGCTCTTAAGGATGCAGAATCCCCCAACGTATTCCTCGTTGCTCCTTACTACGGCCACGACAGCAGCTTCACCGATCAGTATAAGCGTGAAGCACAGTCCATCGCGGCAGCAACCGGTGGCGAATACCTGCTTATCCAGAGCACTTCGGCAACCGGCCCCGCAATCGCAGAAAACTTTGTTGACAAGGGCGTTGTTATTTTCGACAGCCACGGCACCCAGTCCGGTACTTCTTCCTACCTCTGCCTGACCACCAACAGCGGCATCACTCAGGAAGACTACAACAACGGTTGGGCAGTTCGTTCCGGCAGCGCAGCTTTCATTGACGGCCGTTACATTGAAAACCATACACCCGACACCCTTTCCAACTGCCTTGTTTGGATGGCGATCTGCGAAGGCATGAAACGCCAGGGTCAGGGCACCACCGGTTATGCGCTTCTCCGCGCAGGTGCAGGCGTTGTTTACGGTTATTCCCAGAGCGTTACCTTCGTCGGCGACTATATGTACGAAGAAACCTTCTGGAATGCAATGAAGAATGCGGATGATCCCGCAACCGTTGCAGATGCATTTAACCTCATGGCCGAAACCCATGGTCTCCCCGAGCCCAGGGGTGATGCATGGCCCATCGTTATGAGCGAGGATGATCCCTTCCCCACAAATCCCGACAGCGCACAGACTGTAAACAGCCAGTGGACGCTTTTCGGCAACCCGGAGCCCGTTGACATCACCGGCTTCAGCCTCCAGCAGAATGCAGTTGAGATGTACATCGGCAGGACTGCAGAAATCAACTTTGTTCGTCAGCCTGAAAATGCGAACAACTATGAGCTCGTTTGGACCAGCTCCAACGAATCCGTTGCAACCGTTACCGGCAACAAGCGCAAAGCAACCGTCACCGGTATCAGCGCGGGCACCGCAACCATCACCTGCACCGTTATGGTCAACGGTTCCGTATTCGGCACCGCAACCTGCGAAGCAACCGTCAATATCGACACTTCCCTGTTCGATTCCCTTAACGTTGCGGGCGGTTCTCTCCAGTTCGGCACCAGCCAGCCCTACGGCTTTGAAGCCGTTACCGAAGGCGACAGATTCCTTGCAAAGTCCAACAATGCAGGTGTCGGCAACTCCACCGCTTCCGTTTCAACAACTGTTCAGATGTCCGCAGGCGATACCCTCACCTTCGACTATTTCTACAGCAGTGAAAGCAACTATGACTGGTACCGCTTCAAAGCAAACGGCACCGAAGTTCAGAAGCTCTCCGGCAACACCAACAGTGCATGGGCAACCTACACCTACACCGCAGCTGCCGACGGCGCATACACCTTTGAATGGTCCTACAGCAAGGACAACAGCGTCAATAGGGGTGAGGACTGCGTTAAGATCGACAATGTTGCATTCTCCGGCGATGCAGGCATGGCAGACGGCGACGTTGACGGCGACGGCATCGTATCCGTTTCCGACGCACTGCTCGCAATGCGCGGCGCAATGGGTACCATCACTCTCACCGCAAGCCAGCTCGCACATGCTGACCTCGACGGTGACGGCACCGTTACCGCATCCGACGCTCTTGCTATCATGCGCATGGCAATGAACGGCTGAAAAAGCTAAACAGTCATGATGCATAAGCAAGCGCCTGTGCAGCATGACAAAACTTAAAGGCAGGTGCCGCAGTCCTGTTTTGGATATTTTGTTTGAAATATTTACCGTATTTTTGTTCGGAAGTTTTGTATACACAACATTGTATCTCGATTTTGCAATATGTTCACCTGTTTTATGATTTCAAAAAATCCTTATTGACACCGAATCGTTATTGAATCCGGTTATCGTTCTCTCTGCAACGGCTGTTCTCATTAAAACTCACGGCATTATCCGTTTATCTCTCCGAGCAGCGGCAATCACCGCAGAAAATCAGCCTGCATTAAGCAAACTGATTCACCGGTGCATTTGCTCAATCTTCAATTTCGGCCTCATTGCCGTTAACCGCTTTTTTTCAGCGTGTGCGTACGTTCACGCTTTTCGAGAGTTTCCGTTTCCGACTTCTCCGACTTGCCGCGCAGATCATCAAGGCTGCGCGTGCATTCATGAACCGTCGGAACCCAGCTTGCCTTGCTGAATATCGCAGCAACGGAAATGGGAAGATAGGTCATCATGTAAATCGGAAATGTGAATATGTAAATTATTTTTTTCTTAGCAGTTTTAGCCGGAATAATCTTCCACATGTCGATCGTTGCAATAAGTCCGACAACAAATGCAATTATATAGCTGTTGAAGAGAATCTGCAAGATTGAAAGCAGAACCGTTGTTATCCCGCTGCCGATGCAAACGGAAACAATAATGCCGACAATATTTACAATTTGGGCAACAATTCCGAGCAGATATGCCGGAAAAATGTTCATTCCGATATCGAAACATGTAAAATCGCCTTTTTTAAAAATCCCGCGGAATATGCCTTTGAACAAATCCCCCCCGTGAGCCTGTATCAGCTGAAGGTAGCCTTTTGACCAACGCAGCCGCTGCTTCCATGATGCTTTCATGGTTGCGGGCTGTTCGTCATAAATAACTGCATTTTTGCAATAGCCGATATGCTCACCCGCTACGGCGCAGCAAACGGTAAATTCAATGTCTTCAATCAAAAGAAAATAATTCCAGCCGCCGATTTTTTTGAGATATTCGCTGCTCACCATGAAGCCCGTTCCCGAAACAGCGCAGCCGGAACCGAGAAGATAACGCGATTCGTTAAGGTAGCGGCTCTCGCGCACATACCAGAGTCCGCTTCCCGCCGAAATCCAGCTGTCATCGTAGTTTTTCGAATTACGAAAACACGTTGCAACATCGTAACCCGCATTGAGCATTTTGTTCATCTCCGCTGTGTAATGCTCATCAACAAGATTATCGGCATCGAAAATGAAAAAAAGGCATCAAAGGCATTCGGATAATCCTTTTCAATGTGCTTAAATATGAAATTAAGTGCGTATCCTTTGCCGATTTTTGTCAAATCGTTTCGTTCGTAAACGATTGCTCCCGCACGTCGTGCAATTTCGGCGGTTTTGTCCGTGCAGTTATCCGCCGCAACAAAAACGCGAATTCCGCCCGGGTAATCCTGCGCAAGCAAAGTCCTGATGCAGTTCCCAAGCGTTTTTCTTCGTTGCGCGCACAAATAACGGCAGCAAAACGGTTTTGCTTCCGATTCAAATCCGCATCGGCAATCGTTGCTTTACCCGCATTCCCGCTGTTTTTCGGAACAATGCGATATTTTTTAAAATAAGGGACTAAAACATAAATATATTGATAAAAATAGCAAATCGCGAAAAGCAAAGCTATAATACGATTGATTGTTTCAATAGAGTGCATTGAGCCACCTCTGTTTGCTGCAGATTATTGCGCAGAACCCGACACAGGGCAATTACGCTTATACCGTTGAGAGCGGACATCTTCCGAAGCGATGCAAGTTACGGCGAACCAAGCCTTCGGATAATGCGGAAAACAGCTTTTGACCGCAAAAAAGCGCACCGTTTTTCTCTGTTTACACAAAAATCGGATGCACGGCGCATTAAGTTTTCCGCAACGCAGACAACAGTTTGTCAACAGTCGTTCAAAAGGAACGAATCCCTGCAAAAAATTGCAGTTGTTTGTTGTTTTTTAGATTTTATCATTCCGAACCCTGATTGTCAACCCTTTGAGGCATATGCATTTTTTGCGTCAAAGACTTTGACCCTTTTGACCGTCAAATTTATGCTCGTGTTTCATGCCAAGGTTGAGAAAGAGCTGAGTTTGTGATATAATGAATGTATAAAATATTCGATCGGGAGGATTCTGACTTGTTACACATCCTTTACGGCAAAAAGGGCACGGGCAAATCGCGCAGACTTATTGCCGAAGCGAACAGAAACCATGTTGAATGCGGTGAAAACAGCGTTTTCATCGATAAGGACGGAGACAGAATGTACGAATTGAACCGCGGCATCCGCTTCATCAACGCATCCGATTTTTGTATTGACGGGCCGAAAATGTTCACGGGTTTTGTCTGCGGAATTGCGGCGCAGGATTATGACCTGCGTGCAATTTATATCAACAGCTTTATGAAGGTCGTTAAGCATTCCCCCGAAGGGCTGTTCGGCATGTTCGACTTTTTGCGCGAATTTTCCGAAAAAACCAATATTGAACTCTATATAAGCATCAGCAGTGAGAATGAGGCCCCCGATTATCTTAAAGCATTCATCAATCAATGAACCCGCTGTCGGGCAGCTGACAGAGGAATCAAAGGCCGGATTTTTCGGCGCGATGCCGCTCATGCAAATTTTTCTGTTGAAATACAGCTAAAAATACACTATAATATTGCAGGCGCGGCAATGCCGTGCCTTGCGGGCATTTGCCCGAACTGACGAAAGGACAACCCGATAACCATGAAATTTGCAATCGACGCTTTCGGCGGCGACAATGCTCCCGAAGCCGTGATTCGCGGCAGCATTGACGCAATGCAGCTCAACGATGACTTCAGCATAATCTTCACCGGAGATGAATCCGCAATTTATGCCTTGCTCAACGACTATGAATACGACAAGTCCCGTGTTGAAGTTGTTCATGCACCGGACATAATTACATGTGAAGATCAGCCCACGCTTGCAGTTCGGCGAAAAAAAGAAAGCTCAATTGTTAAGGCTCTTCATCTTGTTGCGGACGGAAAAGCCGATTGCTTTATCTCTGCGGGAAGCACCGGTGCTGTTCTTGCCGGTGCAACGCTTATCGTACACCGCATTCCGGGTGTTAAGCGTCCCGCTCTCGCACCCGTGCTTCCGACGCTCAAAGGGCCGATGATGCTTATTGACTGCGGCGCAAATGTTGACTGCACTCCGGAATACCTGCTCCAATTCGCATACATGGGTTCGGCGTATATGAGCGGTGTCCTCGGCATTGAACGTCCGCGTGTCGGTCTTATAAATAACGGCACCGAAGAGGGCAAGGGGAACGCACTCACAAAGGAAGCATATTCCCTGCTTAAGGCTGCGAGGGGCATCAATTTTGTCGGCAACTGCGAAGCGCGCGAGCTCATGAGCGGAGACTACGATGTTATCGTTTGCGATGGTTTTGTCGGCAACGCTGTTTTGAAAACACTTGAAGGAGCCGTGGCTTCAATCATGACGATGCTCAAGACGGAAATCAAAAGCAGCAAACGCGCAAGCGTCGGCGCAATGCTCTCCAAAAATGCTTTTAAAGCACTCAAAACCCGCATGGACTACACGGAGTACGGCGGCGCACCCCTGCTCGGCATCAACGGTGGCATTATAAAAGCGCACGGCAGCAGTGACGAACGTGCCGTTTGCTCCGCCATCGGTCAGGCGCGCAAGCTCATCCTCGGCAATGTTACAAACACGATTTCGGGGCTTATTTCCCGGGAAATGGAACCTCAAGCGGGAAAATGAGTCTTTTCGAGCCGAATCCGCACATACTGCGTTTTATCCGCATTCGGCATATTTAATTTGACATTGACATCAAACATGCCGTGCGGTAAAATATGATATGAACTTTATTAAACTTACGGAGGCTGATTATGCTTACTGAAATTCGCACCCGCATCGCGCAGCAGCTCAACATTCCCGTTGACAGCATCACTGCCGATTCAAAACTTGTTGACGACCTTAAGGCGGACTCACTGGACATTGTTGAGCTTGTAACAAGCCTTGAAGAAGAATACAACATCGAAATTTCCGACGAGGACATTAAAAACATTCGCACCGTCGGCGATGTTGTTCGTTTCATCGAATCCAAATAACCTGAACCGCACGGAAGACGGGCTTGAGCGGCAACTGAATTTCGGCTGATTTCATCCGAATCAGAATGCGCCGGATAACCTGTTTTCTGTCCGTTTTTTTGCGGCACCCCGTTTCGCAGGCGGACGAATATCTGCCTGCGAAATTTGATTTAAGACATAAGAATCGGTTTTATCTCTGATTTTTGTTTGCTTAAACAAACATAACCCTACAGATTGGAGCGATTGATTTTTCGTGAATCCAAAACGAATCTCAGAGCTTGCTGAATTAATGACAAAGCTCAATTACAGCTTCACGGACGTTGAGCTGCTGAACACTGCACTCACCCACTCGTCATTCGTGCGCGGGGACAACCGCATTTATCCGAATAACGAGCGAATGGAATTTCTCGGTGACGCTGTACTTGAGCTTTGCGCAAGCGAATACCTATATTTGAATTACCCCAAAATGAACGAGGGCATGATGACCCGCACGCGCGCACGTACCGTTTGCGAAACCGCGCTGAACATCGTTGCAAAGGAGTTGGAACTGGGCAAGTATCTGCTTTTTGAGCCACGGAGAGGAAAACACAGGCGGGCGCGAAAAGCCCTCCATACTTTCCGACGCACTCGAAGCTGTTATCGGCTCCATCTTTCTTGACGGCGGCATTGAATGCGCAAAGCGTTTTATTTTAAGCTTTATCAAAAACAGCGTTGAAGAAGCGGCGCGCAGCCTGTCCGCAAAGGATTATAAAACGCTGCTTCAGGAATATGTTCAGCATTATCACAGCGGTGAACTTGAATATAAAGTCATCGGCATGAGCGGCCCGGATCACAAGCGGGTTTTCACAATGTGCGTCAGCATTGACGGTGTTGTGTACGGGTTCGGCGACGGCGGAACAAAACAGGAAGCCGGCCAGAACGCAGCAAAAGCAACCCTTGAACTGCTCAATCGGGACAATGTGTGAGTTTTACCCACGCATTCATCACAGCTTTTCGGAACGGTTCATCCGATTTGCCATTTTGCTTAAGGAATCTTTTAAATGCAGCTTACAAAGCTTGAAATCAGCGGGTTCAAATCGTTTGCTAAAAAAACCGAGCTGATTTTCAAAAACGGAATTACGGGTATTCTGGGTCCCAACGGTTGCGGAAAAAGCAACATTGCGGATGCTTTTCGCTTTGTTTTGGGTGAGCAGAATGCACGTGCGCTGCGCGGCAAAAGAATCGATGACTTTATTTTCGGCGGGACGGAAAAGCGCAAGCCGCTGTCCTACTGCGAAGTTTCCATGTATTTTGACAATTCGGACGGACTGCTTGCTTCTCCGTTTTCCGAGGTTGTTGTTACACGCCGCGCCTTCCGTTCGGGAGAAAGCGAATACAGCATCAACAAAACCCCTGCACGTCTGCGCGATATTCGCGAGCTTTTCCGTGACACAGGCATCGGCAAGGACGGATATTCCATCATCGGACAGGGCCGCGTAAGTGAAATTCTTTCCGACCGTTCCGACGACAGACGCGAGGTTTTTGAAGAAGCTGCGGGCGTTATGAAATACCGTGCACGCAAGGAGGAAGCCGAGCGCAAACTCCAAGCCACCGCAAAAAATATTCTTCGCCTTGAAGACATTCTCCGTGAGCTTGAAAGCAGGCTTGAGCCGCTCCGTTTACAGAGTGAAAAGGCCGCCGAGTACTTTCGACTGCGGGAGGAACTCCGCGAGCTTGAAATCAACCTGTTTTTATATCAGTATGACAAATCAAATGAGCGGCTTCAACAGCTGCGCGGCGTTGCCCGTCAGCTTTCCGACGAAATTCCCGCTGCGTCGGCGGAAGAAGAGGCTTACGCCGCAGGCTGTGCCAAAGAGGAAGAGCTTGAACGAAGCCTTTCCGCCGCAATCAGCGAAACATCGCGCACGCTTATCGATCTTTCCGCCTCCGTTGAAGGCAGTGCCGGCAACGAAAAGCTGATTCATGAACGCATTGATGCGCTGACTGCGGATATTGTGCGGAGGCAAGCAGAAATTACAAGGATTCGTGAGCGCGAAACGGCCGACGGTGAACGCAGTTCACAGCTTGCGGAAGAAATCAATCTGAAAAAAGCGAGCGAAGACGCGCTTGAATCCGCGCTTGAAACCGCCGAAGCCGAATTTGCGGAGCTTTCAGGCTCTATTAATGCAGCCGAAGAAAAGCTTGAAGCGCAAAAACAATCCATGATGGATTACATGAATCGGCTTGCGGACACGAAAAGCCGCATTTCAAGGCTCGGTGCAATGCGTGAATCCATCAGGAAACAAACCGCTTCCCTTGCGCAGGAACTTATTGAAACCGAGGCCGAAGGCAGACATCTGGACGAAGAATACGCCGAAGCTCAGGCTGACAAAGAAGCACTTTTAAAGCATAAAGCTGAGTTCGAAACTGCACGGCAGGCTGCAATTGATGAGATCAATGCGCTTAACGTTAATGCCCTTTCCGCCGCAAAAGCAATACGCCGCGCCGAAGACGAAATCAGTGCGGGCAAGTCCCGGCTTAAGGTACTTGAAGAGATGCGCCGCGCTCACGAGGGCTACTACGCAAGCGTTCGCCGACTTTTGAACGACGCACAGCGCAGCGCGGAGCTGAAAAAAAGAATGCACGGAGTTGTTGCGGAGCTTTTATCCGTTCCGCAGGAATACGAACGTGCTGTTGAATCCGCACTCGGTTCGGCACTTCAAAACATTGTTGTTCCCACCGAACACGATGCGAAATATCTTATTAACTATCTCCGCGAGCATGACTACGGCCGCGCCACGCTTCTTCCCGTCAGCGCAATGCGTGCGCGCCTGCTTACCGATGAGGAAAAAAACTGTTTTCGCGGCATTGACGGCTGTTTCGGCATTGCCTCCGAGCTTGTGCGCTTTTCGCCCGAATACGGCAGCGTTTTTGAAAACCTTCTCGGCAGAACGGTCATTGTTCGCGATATTGACATCGGAATTCTTATCAGCAGACGTGCGAAATCGGCATTTCGCATTGCAACGCTGAAAGGCGACATTCTTAACCCCGGCGGAAGCATGACCGGCGGAAGCCTCCAGAAACGCGAATTCAGCCTTCTGGGACGCGAACGGGAGATCGAAGAGCTTGCCGAAAGCAGAAAAGCAGCCGAAAGCAGGCTTGCCGAGCTGCGCAATGCCGAAGCAGAATGCAGCAAAGCATTGCAGGAAGCCAATGCAAAAGCAGCCGCTGATGCAGATGAATTACGAAAGCTTGATGTTCGGCTTGCATCCTTGACCGAAAAAGCGGATATTGTTCAAAAATACATTCAAAAAAACGTTGAACGAATAAAGCAGATCGCCGAAGAGCAGCAAAGACTTGCGGATGCCGAAACGGATATCAACGCCGAATGTGCCTCCGCAGAAGCTGCCGCAAACGGAATCGACCTCGGCAGCTCCGCAAACGGACAGGACATCAAAAACACACAGCTGGAACTTGCGAACCTCCGCTCCGCTCTCCAGGCGGCGAACGATGAAATTTCAGCTCTCCGCATTCGGCACACTGCCGCAAACAGAGAACGCATTTCGGCTGAAAACGAGCTTAAACGGCTCAATGCAGAGCTTGCGGATGCCGAAACAAGGCGCAATGCCGAAACAATTGCGATTGAAGCAGCAGAGCGCGATTGCCGACAGCTCAACGACGAGCTCGGTTCGGTGAGCTGCGGACTTTCCGAAAGCAGAGCTGAGCTGAATGCCTTGAACGAGGAGCTGAGACGGCTTGAGAGCGAACGCGCCGCAAGGCTGAACGCGCTTGACGAACTGCGTTCAAAACATGAACAAGTGAGTTTGCGATTGTCCGAACTGCGCGAAAGGCTGCACCGAAACGAACTTGCAACGAACAAGGCGCAGTCCGAACTTGACAACATGAACGAACGCATCTGGCGCGATTACGAGCTTACCTACGATAATGCCTTGAGTTTTCGCCGTGACATTGCCGTTACACAGGCACATCTCCGCACGGATGAGCTTCGAAAGGAGCTGAAATCCTTAGGGGACGTGAACACATCCGCAATTGAAGATTATCGTGAGTTAAACGAGCGTTTTCAGTCGCTGAATGCTCAGTGCGGCGATTTGCGGCAGGCGGAAGCGGATTTAAACGAGCTCATCGCAAAACTGACCGAAACCATGGAAAAGGAGTTCTGCGAACAATTTTCCCTCATCCGACAGAATTTCACCGCAACGTTTTCGGAACTTTTCAACGGCGGACATGCGGAACTTGTGCTTTCGGACAAAAGCGACGTTTTAAACTGCAATATCGACATCATTGCACAGCCGCCGGGCAAAAAGCTTCAGCTGCTTTCCCTGCTTTCCGGCGGAGAGCAGGCACTGACAGCAATTGCACTGCTGTTTGCAATATTAAAACTTAAACCGGCCGCATTCTGTATTCTGGACGAAATTGACACTTCGCTTGACGAAGCAAATGTGGATTGTTTTGCCGAGTATTTGCGGAAATATTCGGAGGGTACCCAATTCATTATCATCACACATCGTAAGGGTGCAATGGCTGTCTGCAATTCGCTCTACGGTGTGTCCATGGAGGAAAAAGGTGTATCCACGCTTGTTTCGGCAAGATTGGACTGATATTTAACAAAATGCTGCAAATTTATCACCACAGGAGGTATTTTTATGTCAGTATGGGATCTTTTTAAAAGGAAGAAAAAGAAACCTGAAAAGGTTGATCCTGCTGCAAATTTAAATCAGGAAACGGAAGCAAAGCCTGCCGCAGAAAAGGCGGAGCTTGAAACACATGAAAAGGCTGAACGTGAAGCACGCGAGAAGGCCGAACGTGAAGCACGCGAGAAGGCCGAACATGAAGCGCGCGAAAAAGGCCGAACGTGAAGCACGCGAAAAGGCCGAACGTGAAACACATGAAAAGGCCGAACGTGAAGCACGCGAAAAAGCCGAACGTGAAGCACATGAAAAGGCCGAACGTGAAGCACGCGAAAAGGCCGAACGTGAAGCGCGTGAAAAGGCCGAACGTGAAGCGCGTGAAAAGGCCGAACGTGAAGCACGTGAAAAGGCTGAACGTGAAGCACGCGAAAAGGCCGAACGTGAAGCGCGCGAAAAGGCTGCTGCCGAAAAGAGTTCGGGCAAAAAGAAAAAGGAAGGTTTCTTCTCAAAGCTCATGGGCGGGCTTAAAAAGACCCGTGACACACTGTTCGGCGGGCTGTTTGTTGAAAACGGCGAAAATCGACGATGAGTTTTATGAAGAGCTTGAAGAAGCAATGATAATCTCGGACATGGGCATGGCGACGACCGAAAAGCTGCTTGGGCAGCTCCGTTCGAAGCTGCGTTCCGAGGGTGTTCACACACGCACGGAAGCAAAACAGGTCATGATATCCCTGCTTGCGGATTGTATGCGGCCGGAAGACGGTTTTCTTGACGGCGTGAACAAAGCCGTTATTCTCGTTGTCGGCGTCAACGGCGTCGGAAAAACGACTTCAATCGGCAAACTTGCCGCAATGTACAAAGCGGACGGACGTTCCGTGATGCTTGCCGCCGGCGACACCTTCCGCGCAGCCGCAGCAGAGCAGCTCACAATTTGGGCCGAACGCGCCGGTGTTCCGATCGTTAAGCACGGCGAGGGTGCAGATCCCGCCGCCGTTGTGTGTTTGATGCAATTGCATCGTTTAAGGCAAAGAATTGCGATATTCTCATCTGCGACACCGCCGGAAGACTGCACAACAAAAAGAACCTTATGACGGAGCTTGCAAAGATCCGCAAAGTTATCGGCAGAGAGCTTCCCGATGTTCCGGTTGAGGTTCTGCTCGTGCTTGATGCAACCACCGGACAGAACGCAATTGCGCAGGCAAAAGTCTTCGGTGAAAACTGCGGACTTACCGGCGTTGTGCTGACAAAGCTTGACGGCACGGCAAAGGGCGGCGTCAGCGTTGCGGTGAAAGATGAACTCGGGCTTCCCGTGCGCTTTGTGGGCGTCGGCGAAGGTATAGACGACTTGCAGCCGTTTGATGCGGATGATTTTGCAAAGGCATTGCTTGGGTGAACAACCGAGTAAAGTTCGTTGATATCTACATAATGAAAAAGAACCTGTTGCGGCAGGTTCTTTTTTTACAAATCGCATCTTGCTGCGAAGTTTTGCAGGCAGAAAAACACAAATAGGACACCCCGAACGGAATGCCCTACAGGTAAGTATAGTTTTAGCTTTCAGCATTCAAGCGGAGCGGAAAAAGTTATGCTTCTTCGTCCATCTTGATAATCTGCTCGCCGTCATAGTAGCCGCAATGCTTGCAGACCCTGTGTGCCAGTTTCTTTGCGTGGCACTGGGGGCATTCTACGATAGCGGGGACGCTGAGCTTCCAGTGAGCCCTGCGCTGATCACGCCTTGCTTTCGATGTTTTTCTCTTAGGTACTGCCATTTTCTACACCTCCTCTTCATTATTGAGCAGTTGTGCGAGTTCTTCAAGGGAGGCGAAGTTGGCATTCTTCACCGTTCGTGAACACGAACACTGCATTAAATTCAAATCACAGCCGCAAACGGGACAAAGCCCCTTGCAGTCCGGCTTGCACAGCCCGTAAACAGGCGCATTCAGAACAAGCAGATCAAGAATCATTTTGTCGAGTTCGAGTGTTTCGCCGAAGAACGGATAACACTCCGCCTCGTCCGCCTCTTCTTCCGAAGCTTTGATAAAGCGCTCCGAGAAATCGATATTGAAACCCTGCTTAAATTCCTTGTTGCATTTTGTGCAATGCATGAGCAGCTCGGAACTGAGCACACCCGAAACGCTGAACCCTTCGCCGTCGAAAGAGCTGCGAACGTCAACGCTTAGGGGCATTGTGAAAACGAGCTTGTTTCCGCCGAACGAAATCGGCTCAAGGCTCTCTTCCAAATGCCTGTCGGTAGTTTTGCCTATCGACTTTAGTTCTTCAGCAACATTAATCTGCACAAAATACTCCAATCCTGACGGTGTACAATGCAACCTTTCATATTTTATATGTCCGGAGCCGTATTGTCAACAGTTTTTTGCATAAATTCAAAATATAATGCCGACCGGCGGCTCTAACCGCGCATTCTCCGCCTTATTTTGCGAGACGAGCGGTGTCCTTTGCGATCATAAGCTCTTCATCGGTGGGGATGACAAAGACCTTTACCTTGCTGCCGGGCTTGGAAATTTCAACATTTTCGCCGCGCGGGCAATTGCGGTTCAGCTCAAAATCGACTTCAACGCCGAGGTAATCAAGGCCGTTCAGGATGCGCTCACGCATTCCCTTGTCGTTTTCGCCGACGCCTGCGGTGAACACGATTGCATCAACGCCGTTGAGTGCCGCGGCATATGCGCCGATGTATTTTTTGACCTTGTATGCAAAAGTCCGAAGCGCAAGCTCTGCACGCTCGTTGCCCTCTGCCGCTGCTGCGCCGAGATCGCGGAAATCGCTGGACACGCCGCTGATGCCGAGCATACCGCTCTTTTTGTTCATGTAGTTGTCCATGCCCTTTGCATCAAGGCCGAGTTTCTTCATCAAATAAATGACGATCGCGGGATCCATGTCGCCGCAGCGAGTGCCCATGGGAACGCCTTCAAGGGGCGTCAGGCCCATGCTTGTGTCGATGCACTTTCCGCCCTTAACTGCCGAAATTGACGAACCGTTGCCGAGGTGGCAGGTGATGATTTTTGTTTCCTCTGCGGGCTTGCCGAGCATTTCGATTGCGCGGAGAGTTACATAGTTGTGGGAAGTGCCGTGGAAACCGTAGCGGCGAACCATGTTGTCGGTGTATGCCTCATAGGGAAGACCGTAGATGAAAGCTTCCTTGGGCATTGTTTGATGGAACGCAGTG
>VOFD01000798.1_pt1 | contig 16000 bp, 22 predicted proteins | sample 5384101 | NCBI WGS metagenome assembly VOFD01 (sample SAMN12384723, study PRJNA508395) | human gut metagenome | isolation source: healthy gut C | host: Homo sapiens
CTCGCTGATGATCACCACCGCTTCTGGAAGAGGAAGAGTGAACAAACTGGCCGCCGCCGATGTAGATTCCAACATGAGAGCAAAGCCTTGCCATTGAGCGGCTGGGATCACAGAAGAACACCAAATCGCCGGGCCGCAAAGCGGACATGGCTCCAAACCTTGTTGCCCACAGAGCTCTGCCACTGACCGGTGGCGGTATGGGGCAGAATAGCCAAACTCGCTGTGAACATACATGGTGAAAGCCCGGAACAATGCCGCTGGGAGAGGCGCCGCCGTATACATAGCGGGTGCCCAGATACTGCTTGGCGGTGGAGACAATCTTTGCGCCGCAGCTCGCTGGCACCAAGCGGGTCAGTCAGATCCAGATAGTCGCCGCGCACATGAGGCGGTAACGCCGTTACTGGTGATCTTATACCAGCCGTCTGCAAAAAGCCGATAACAGAGACGGTGTAGTTCTCCTTTGATGCTGAAAAGAATGGTGGAACTAGTGCTGGGGCTGAGCGAGCGCTTCACGCCGTCGGCATTGGTGGTGCCGTAGGTGGAAAAACACGTTGTCCTGGTCTACCACGACGTAGTCTGCAGAGAGCATATCCCACGTCGCCTCGCATAGGCCACCTTATACCAGCCGCTGAGCTTTTCAATGATTCCAACAGCCACGCCCTTGTCCAGATAGGCGATGGTATCAGAGGAGGTGGAGGCTGGCCAAGGCAGGCGCAGGAGGAAACCGGTAGTGGGCACCAACGGCAATGCCCAGTTCGCGGCCGTGAGCGCTTTTACAGCCAGGAGGGCGGTGAGGATGGCGGACAGCAGAACGGTGGCCCGCGATCTTTCCAGCAAGATGAGACATAACGGCTACGCTTCCTTTCGTTTCTTTTTTGTGTCATCAGGGTGTGGTTTTCTCGTCTCTGAAAGAATCGTGGATTTTCCAAGCTCAAGGCCCGCTCCAGCCAAATGGCGGAGACATCCATGGCGGAATAGAGACTGTCCTTTTCACTCTTCTTCGATCTTGCGGATGAGGGCGCGGGCGTTGTTGTAGTTGGTGATATAGGTGGGGTCCTCAGAGAGGATGTACCCCACGATCTGGTTGATAGGATTGTAGCCCTTTTTCCTCCAATGCCTGATAGACGGTCGAGAGAATCTGATGGATCTCTGCGTCCTTCTCCATCGCAATATTGAATTTCCGGGTATAGTCGTCCATGCAGACACCACCTTTCCCGAAGGGAGCACCACTTCATAATACAAAACTAGTATACTCGTTTTTGAAAACCTGTAAAGCGTTTTCCGCATGAAATTTGAAAAAATACGCCCCGTAAGCCGGGCAGGTAGATGCCGGCCCACCTCATAGAGCTTCACATCCTGATTGCGGTAGTTGGAGTTGCGGGTGAGGATCTCCAGCATGGAGGGCAGGGTGGTGGTCCGCATGATGGAGGTATCCTCCCCCAGGGGGTTCAGGATCTTGAAGGGTTCCGGGGGCATGATAGTCCTCCGGGCCAGCGGATCTTGTCGTACTGGGCCGGGGAGATGAAGGAGTAGGTGATGATCTCATCGTACCCGAAGAGCCTGGCACACGCTGGACACCCGGCGCTCCAGGATCTCGGCGGCGCCATAGCCGCCCAGGGTGGTCTGGCCCCGCATCAGGGTGGTGGGGATGTTGTTGTAGCCATAGAACCGGGCCACTTCCTCCGCCAGATCGGCAATGCCCACCACGTCGCCCCGCCAGGGATGGATCACGTCGGCAGGGCCGCCGGGGCGCTTCGTCCAGCTGTGCGGATGTCCACCCGGGCCAGATACCGGTACTGCTCCGCTGCGGGGATGTCGGTGCCCAGCAGCGCGTTCACCCGGTCCGGGTCCATGGTGATGGTGCGGGGCTGGGGCACATAGTTGAGAATGTCGATGACGCCGTCCACCACCTCTCCGGCCCCCAGCAGCTCCACCAGCTCACAGGCACGCTTCACGGCGGGGAGGGTGTTCAGGGGATCCAGACCCTTCTCGAACTTGGCGCTGGCCTCGGTACGCATCCCCAAGGCCAGGGCGGTCTTGCGGATGCAGGTGCCGTCGAAGCAGGCGGATTCGAACACCACGTCGGCGGTGTCCGAGACGATCTCGGAGTTCAATCCGCCCATGATGCCGGCCAGGCCCACCGCCCGGTCTCGTCGGCGATGACCAGGTGGTTGGCGGTGAGCTTGCGGACCTGGCCGTCCAGGGTGGTCAGTTCCTCGCCCTCCTCCGCCCGGCGGACAATGATGTGGCCGCCCTTGACGTAGCGGTAGTCGAAGGCGTGCATGGGCTGGCCGTACTCCAGCATCACATAGTTGGTGATATCCACGATGTTGTTGATGGGACGCACGCCCATGGCGCGCAGCCGCTCCCGCATCCACTTGGGAGAAGGGGGCGATCTTCACGTTCCGGACCATCCGGGCGGTGTACCGGGGCACACAGATCGGCGGCGGGGGTCTCGATGTCCAGCAGGTCCGTCAGCACGCCGTCGGCGCCGCCCTGTACCTCGGGTTCGTGGAGAGTCAGGGGCTGCTCGTAGGTGGCCGCCGCCTCCCGGGCCAGACCGATGACGCTGAGGCAGTCGGGCCGGTTGGGGGTGATCTCGAACTCCACCACATGGTCATCGCCAATGAGCTTGATGTCATCGCCGTTCTGGAGCACCCCTTTCTCGTGGAGAACGAAGATGCCGTCGGGGATGCAGTGGGGGAACTCCTTCTGCTCGGCATGGAGATCATCCAGGGTGCAGATGGCGTCGGTCTTGGTGTTGTAGGCCACCAGATCGCCCTCGTGGAGGTTGGCGCAGACGGTGTCCGGCACAGCGGTGGAGCCGCCCAGGTCCAGACAGGTGTGGAAGGTGTAGTCCGGCTGGCTGGCGCACTCCAGGATCTTGGCGCACACCACGGGGCCGAACACCTTGTCACCGGGCTGGATGTCCGCGGGGATGGAGGGCTTGTCCTTGTCCAGGGGTTGTAGTCGTTCAGAAGGGCGGCGGGGACAATAGCGGCGTAGGGGAAGTCCCGCTCATCCAGACCCAGCTCATAGAGGCCGCACATCATGCCGTTGGACTCCACGCCCCGCAGCTTGCCCTTCTCGATCTTCTTGCCGCCGGGCAGGGTGGAGTGTGCAGGGCCACGGGCACCATATCGCCGGGGTGGATGTTCCAGGCGCCGGTGACAATCTGGACGGGCGCGCTCTGGCCCACATCCAGCTGGCAGATCCACATGTGGTCGGAATCCGGGTGGCGCTCCATAGTTAGGATCTTGCCCACCACGATATTGGAGATCTCGGCCTCCCCGGTCCTCGGTGGTCTCCACCTTGGACCCGGAGAGGGTCATGGCCTCAGCAAAATCTTTATCGTTGGCGTCGACGGCACAAACTCGTCCAGCCACTTTCTGCTCAGTAACATATCTTCTATAACTCCTTTTATCGGAATGCGGGAGTGCCCCGCAAAAAGCCTCGCATTCACGCCGCCGGCGTGAAAAATCCAGTCATTTTCGGAAGGACACGTGCCTGCCGAAAATTCCCTGACTCAGCCGCCTGGGCGGCGTTCACCAGTGACCGATGTCACTGGTGAGGGGAATCTAAAGGGGGGACGGGATCCCCTCTTTAAGAACTAGAACTGCTCCAGGAAGCGCACGTCGTTTTCGAAGATCAGCCGCAGGTCAGCAATCTTGAACCGGCGCATGGCGGTGCGCTCCAGGCCGATGCCGAAGGCCCAGCCGGAGTATACCTCCGGATCGATGCCGCTCATCTCCAGCACCTTGGGATGGATCATGCCGGCGCCCAGCACCTCAATCCAGCCCTCGCCCTTACAGGTGGGGCAGCCATCGCCGCCGCACTTGTGGCACTGCACGTCCACCTCACAGGTGGGCTCGGTGAAGGGGAAGTGGTGGGGGCGGAAGCGGGTCTTGGTGCCCTTGCCGTAGAGCTGTTCCACCACGGTGTTCAGCGTGCCCTTCAGATCGGCCATGGTGACGCCCTTGTCGATGACCATGCCCTCCACCTGGTGGAACATGGGGGAGTGGGTGGCGTCCACCTCGTCCTTCCGGTAGACCCGGCCGGGGGCGATGATGCGGATGGGCAGCTGCATGGTCTCCATGGCCCGCACCTGCATGGGGCTGGTCTGGCTGCGGAGCATCACCCGGCTGTCCTTGTCGAAGTAGAAGGTGTCGCTCCAGTCCCGGGAGGGGTGGCCCTCCCGGCGTTCAGCTTGTCGAAGTTACTCGGCCAGCTCCACCTCGGGGCCGTCCAGCACCGTGAAGCCCATGGAGATGAAGATCTCCTTGATCTCGTCCAGCGCGATATACATGGGGTGCTTGTGGCCTAGCTTGACGGCCTTGCCGGGGACGGTGACGTCCAGCGCCTCGTCCTTCAGCCGCTCCTCCAGGGCCTTTTCCGCCAGGACGGCGGACTGCTGCTCGATGGCGGACTCCACATCTGCCCGGACGGCGTTGGCCAGCTGGCCCATGACGGGGCGCTCCTCGGGCGGAGAGCTTGCCCATACGTCAGACTCCTTTTTTGAGTTAGGAGCGTGGAGATCGGAGATAGGAACTGGGGCGGCCGCTGTGCGGCTCTATTGGGATCATCCGGCTTTGCCGGATACCAAAACTCCTATCTTCTATCTCATATCTCCTATCTTTGTGATAACAAAAACGCCTCTCGTCCCATCCCTGGGACGAAAGGCAACCTTCCGCGGTACCACCCGGATTCGCGCCGAAAGCGGCGCGCACTCGTGGCCCCGGTAACGGAGGGCGGACCGGCCGTGTCTCCACGGCGGCTCCCGGGCGAACCAAACCGGGCGTCCGCAGTCTGGCTTGCAGCCGGTGGCCAGACCTCTCTCGGCGGCGTATCACGGTTATTTTCCCGTTCATCGCTGATAACAATTAACACTTATAGCACAGAAACGGGACAAATGCAAGCCCCGATTCGCCGAAATTCAGCGGATCGGGGCGGAAATTTTCAGCTCAAGAGCCGGCCGTCCACCAGGTCCTCCACCTGGATGGCGGACACCTCGCCGTCCGTGATGAAAAAGGAGATGTGCTTGCAGTAGGACAGGCCGCCGGGCTCGTGGATCAGGGCGTAGTCGGCGCCGAACTGGTCCTCGCCCACCGCCTCCATCTGCACCGCACCGGTGTAGACGGCTTTTACATCGTCCTCCGAGTCCCCCACCTGGATGCCTCCCAGGGTCCGCGGCCCCGGCACCGTGGTGGTCATGCGGTAGATATTGTCGGTTCCATCCGCATCCAGATACGCCACATCCACGCCTCCAGAGGAAAACGTGAAGAGCGATTCCCCGTTGTCCCCCGTCCCGGCGGACTGGGGCGTCTCCGGGAGACCCTCATAGTCCCAGGGGTATCCGCCCTCTTTGCGCCCCAGGGAGAGGAACTGCCCCTCCGTCACCAGACAGAAGGAGGCGGTGGCGTTTTCCGTTGCCTGCTCGATGGCCTGGGGCCGGGCCTCCTTCAGGGCGTCCAGCAGGGCCTGCTGGGCGTCGTTTTCCGGCTGGTAGGTGTCCAGGATCTCTGTCAGCCGGTCCTGCTCCTCCTGACCATACCAGGCGTAGGTGTCGTTCACCGGGGCGGCCACCACAATGTCGGCGTGCTCCCAGGGGCTGTCCGGGAAGACGGACAACGCATCGAACCAGGTGTCCGGGTCCTCCAGGAACCGCCTGGTTAAATAGTCGGTGGCACCTTCGGAATAAGCTCCGTCCGCGTGGAGCAGCCAGCAGGCCAGCTTCAGGTCGGACCAGGTGTCGAGGTTACCGGCGTCATCACGCATGAAGGTATCCATATCATAGGTGAACTGGAACACCGTCTCCGCCTCCAGGTCCAGCCCGTCGGAGGGAACAAAGGAAGTGAATTTCCAGCCGTCCGCCGTGTGTTCCAGATCCAGCACCGCCTGGGAGTAGCCGACGGTGGTACTGGGTTTCTCAAAGGCCCAGCTGTCGGCGTAGAAGGTGACCGTCACCGTCCAGCGGTTCTCATCCGCCTGCTCCGCCGCCACGGCCTTGTCCAGCAGGTAGATGTTGCTGCCCCGGCCGCCGTCGGCGGCGTAGAGGACGCCGTCGAAGTCCTTGTAGTGATCCGGGGACAGGGCAAAGAGACTGTCCGCGATCTCCGGGGAGAAGTAGGTCTCCGCCGTCTCCCGCAGGTCCGCCAGGGACGTGATGGTGACCGGCTCCGGCGTCCAGGAAAGCGTGCTGTCCGTGGGCTCCGCCAAAGCGGAAACGGGCAGGGAGAGATCTTCCGCGTCCACCCGGTAGTAAGTCAGGCCTCCCTCCGTGCGGGCGTCCTCCGTGTCCAGAGGCAGGGGGGTCAGATCAGACCAGTCGTATACCGCCGACGCGGCGGTATACATATTGATAACGTCCTGTTCCGTCAGAGCGGCCTCCGGGGCCTCATCGGGTGAGGCCGGAGTTTCCCGCCCGCCGCAGCCGGTGAGCAGCGCGGCGGCGAGAAAAACAGACAACAGCATACGTCTCATGCAGTGCACCTCCTGTTCTGTAGCTGCATCATATCACATTTCCCCGGGAATTCCATGACAGACCGGTTACAAATGATTGCAATCCGGAGCGGGAATTCCTATAATAGGCACCAGAAAAACCATGAGGAACACAGGAGGTCACGGCCATGAAACTGACGACGGCAGCACAGATGAAGGAACTGGACCGGCAGGCCATCGAGGAGCGCGGAACATCCCCTCCATCGACCTGATGGAGCGGGCGGCAGAGGGCGTGGCAGAGGCGGCGCTGGCGCTGCTGCCCAAGCGGCCGGGGAGATGTCGGGGCGCGGCCTTGTGCGGCGCGGGCAACAACGGCGGCGACGGAATCGCCGCAGCCCGGCTGCTGTTTTTGAAGGGGCTGAAGGTCCGGGCGTTCCTGGTAGGGGACTATGAGAAGCTGACGCCGGACGCCCTGGAGGAGACCCGCCGCCTCAGCGAGTGCGGTGTGGAGCTGGAGCGGTTCGACCCGGCGGACGAAAGCCAGCGGGCCTGGGTGTTGGGGTGCGACGTGGTGATCGACGCCCTCTTCGGCGTGGGCCTCTCCCGGCCCATCGGGGCAGGCACGCCCTTTGCCGCGGCGGTGGACTGGATGAATGAGAGCAGGGCCGCCGTGGTGGCGGCGGACATTGCCAGCGGCGTGTCGGCGGACACCGGCGCCGTGCTGGGCCGTACGGTTCGGGCGGATCGCACCGTCACCTTCACACTGCCAAAGATCGGTCAGGCAGTGGGGGAGGGGGCCGCCCTCTCCGGGAACGTGGAGGTCCGGGACATCGGCATCCCGGCGGATCTGGTCCGGGGCCTTGTCTGCCGGGCCCAGACGGTGGAGCGGGACTTTGCCCGTGCGGCCCTGCCGCCCCGGAGGGCGGACGGCCACAAGGGCACTTTCGGCAAGGTGCTGATCGTCGGCGGCGCAGTGGGCTATACCGGTGCGCCTTATCTCACTGCCGCGGCGGCGGTGCGGACCGGGTGCGGGCTGGTGTCCCTGGGGGTGCCGGAGACCATCTGGCCGGTGGAGGCGGCCAAGTGCGTCTCCGCCATGCCATTCCCTCTGCCGGACAAACATGGAAGGCTCTCTCCCAAGGCGAAAGAGGAAATCCTGGAGCGGGCTGCCGGCTGTGACGCAGTGGCTCTTGGCCCTGGACTGGGCCGGGGAGATGGCGTCACGGAGCTGGTGCTGGATCTGCTGCAGGAGATCCAGCAGCCGGTGGTGCTGGACGCCGACGGCATAAACGCCCTGGCGGGGCATATAGATGTACTGGACGCCCGGCGAGACCGGATCACGGTGCTGACGCCCCACGACGGGGAGTTCGCCCGCATCGGCGGCGGCCTCATCGGCGGCAACCGGCTGGGGGCAGCCCGGGCCTTTGGAGCGGCTCACGGCTGCGTCCTGGTGCTGAAGGGCCACCGGACCCTCACCGCCGCCCCGGCGGGGCAACGTGCTGGTGAACACCACCGGCACTTCCGGCCTGGCCAAGGGCGGCAGCGGCGACGTGCTGACGGGGATCGTCGCCGCCCTACTGGCCCAGGGGGCGACTGCCGTTCGGGCGGCGGCGGTCGGCGTGTGGCTCCACGGCCGGGCCGGGGACTTGGCGGCGGAGCGCCTGACGCCCTATGGTATGACGCCGGAGGACGTGGTGTCGTCACTGCCGGCGGCCATCGGGGAGATCCTATAAAAGACGGAGGTTTTTGCGGTGCGCAGATGGGCTTGCGTACCAATGATGACCCTGTGCCTGCTGCTGTCGGCCTGCGGCGGGACAGGCGGAGAGGCGGCGGATGCCCGGATGCCCTATCAGAACATGGCGGGCTGCGTCATGGAGGCGGAGGTCTCCTGCACTCAGGACGGCGCGGTCTGGGAGGCCACCCTCCGGTGCGACTATGTGCCGGAGGGGGAGACCACCGTGGAGGTCCTGTCACCGGAGACCATCGCGGGCGTGAAGGCAGTGCTCTCCGACGGGGAAGTGGAACTGGTGTACGAGGACCAGTGCCTCAACGCCGGGACCCTCAGCAGCCAGGAGGTGAGCCCCATGGCCTGCCTTCCCCGTCTGATGAGCGCCCTGCGGGACGGCTGGCTGCTGGAGGAAAACACGGAGGACTGGAGCTGAGACGACCCCCTGCGTCCGCCTGACGGTGGACCAGACCGGAGCGCAGGACGGCAAGATCCTCTCCACCCTGTGGCTGCGGCAGGAGGACAGCATCCCCCTCCGGGGGAGATCGCCGTGGACGGGGAAATTATTTTGACGGCGGAGTTTACGAGCTTTTCTTTTATGATACAATAGAAAACCAGGAATGACTTCGGCGGGAGGGTTCCTCCCGCCGCTTCCATAGACTGACGGAGAAGGTGACCGACATATGGAGGAACCGGTTCTGAGACGGACCTGGGCGGAGATCGACCTGGACGCCCTGGCCCACAACTATCAGCAGGCCCGCAGAAAGATCGGGCCCAACGTGAAGTATTTGGGTGTGGTGAAGGCGGACGCCTACGGCCACGGGGCCATTCAGGTGTCCCGCAAGCTGGAGCAGCTGGGGGCGGACTATCTGGCGGTGTCCAGCTTGGACGAGGCGAAAGAGCTCCGCCGGGCCGGCATTCAGGCGCCCATTCTGATCCTGGGCCACACGCCCCCGGCCATGGTGCCCCAGCTGATCGAATACCGCATCACCCAGGCGGTGTCCGCCCAGGCCAAGGCGGAGGAATACAGTGCCGCAGCCTCTGGCTGCGGCGGGACGCTGAAGGTCCACATCAAGGTGGACACCGGCATGTCCCGGCTGGGCTTCCTGGTGCGGGACGGGCACTTTGACACCGGCGTGGAGGCCATCGCCGCCTCCTGCGCCCTGCCGGGGCTGGAGGCGGAGGGCATCTTCACCCACTTCGCCGTCTCCGACGAGGACGACAGAGACAGTGAGGCCTATACGAGAGCGCAGTTCGACGTGTTCACCCGTGTGCTGGATGCATTGGCTGCAGGGGGCAGAACCTTTGCCATCCGCCACTGCGCCAACAGCGGCGCTCTGGCCCGCTATCCGGAGATGTATCTCGACATGGTGCGGCCGGGCATCGCCCTGTACGGCGTGGGCGCCGACGCGCAGCGGCTGGACCTGCGGCCGGTGATGAGCCTGAAGTCCAGCGTCTCCACCATCAAGATCTTTGATCCGGACACGGACATCAGCTACGGCCGGACGTTCCGCACCCTGGAAAAGACCCGGGTGGGGGTGCTGCCCATCGGCTATGCCGACGGATTCTTCCGGGGCCTCTCCAACCGGATGTCGGTGGTGATAGCCCAGGGCCCAGCCCCTCAGCGGGGCCGGATCTGTATGGACATGTCCATGATCGATCTGACGGACCTGCCCGACGTCAAGGTCGGGGACGAGGTGGAGATCTTCGGCCGCCGCCAGCGGGTGGATGACCTGGCGGCCATTCTGAACACCATCCCCTATGAGCTGACCTGCGCGGTGAGCCGCCGGGTGCCGCGGGTCTATCTGGAGGACGGCAAGATCGTGGAGCGGAGTTTGCACCTGCTGTGAGCGCAGGGCAGCGAGCCGCCGCGGATGCGGCGTCCAAGCGTTTTGCCGCGTGCGGCAAAACCATTGGGGAGGCCGGGCTCTGCCTGGCCGACCAAAATGAGCGGGGTCCCCGCCGCGCAGGGCGCGGTGGGGCCTGGCCTGCGCGGTGAGCAAGCGGGTGCCGCGGGTGTATATCGAAGGCGGCAAAATCGTGGAGCGGAGCCTGCGGCTGCTGTGAGCGCAGGGAAGCGCGGACACAAATCCATACACACACGCCTTGTTCCGGGCATAGGATAGTGCGGGGCGAGGACGCCGGAATTTTGCGGCATTGGCAAAGTATAAATTCCGATCCTGCGTGGGAGAATGAAAGTGGCCTCACCGAAGAGCCTTCGGTGACGGGTACTTCTTTCGGCGGAGTGTGAACTTTGTGGATACAAGTGTCAAGCGCGGCGATATTTACTATGCCGATCTCTCCCCGGTGGTGGGCAGCGAACAGGGCGGTGTCCGGCCGGTCCTGATCATTCAGAATGACACCGGCAACCGGTACAGTCCCACTGTGATCGCGGCGGCCATTACCTCACAGACGGGAAAAGCCAAGCTGCCGACACATATCGATCTTCCCGTGGACCAGAGCTGCGGACTGAGCCGGGATTCGTGGTCCTGCTGGAGCAGGTGCGGACCCTGGATAAAAAGCGGCTGCGGGAGAAAATGGGCCATGTGGAGGAGGGGGTGATGGAGAAGGTCGATCTGGCCATCGCGGTGAGCTTCGGACTGCCCCACGACCAGTTGGTCTGAGAGATCCGTTTCTTCGGCAATACACAGGCCGGGCGCTGCGGCGGAAGCCGTCTCCTGGCCGCCCGGAAATGCGTGGTTTGATCGAAGGGTCCTCCTGAAAAGGGCGTTCCGCCCTTTTCAGGGGTACCGATTTTTCAGATCCGACAATCAATACGGAGGTACATAAGCGCATGAAAAAGAACAGATGGTATCTGCGGCTGCTGGCATTGCTGGTGCTCTGCGGCGCCTTGAACGTGACGATTACCGCGGCGGCGGAGGCCGGCTCCTCCGACGACCCGCTGGTGACCCTGAGCTACTTGAACGAGACGTTCATGGACTCCATCATGGAGCGGGTGGACCAGAAGATCGCCGCCCGGAATGCCCAGTTGGGCATTTCGGCAGGCAGCGGAGCCAGTGCCGCGTCCAATTTCACTGTGGTGACCCTCACCAGCGGACAAGTCCTCACTGGGGACATCGGCTGTGAGGTAATGCTACGAGTGGGAACGGCTGTGTGCGTTTCTCCCTCCAGCCCCGGTCTCATTGACGAGACCGCAGCCACAGCGCTGAACAACGGCAGTGCGCTGGTCCAGAACCACCTGTACATGATGACCATTGAGGGCCGGGGCGTCCGCGCCACGGCCGGCACCACCAAGCTGCTGGTCCGGGGCAGCTACACCGTCGCCTGATCTCCGCATAAACGGCCCCGCCTGGGCATAGGTTGTGCCAGGCGGGGCCGTTTGGAGAGGGGGCAGAGCAATGGACAAGTTTCCACTGATGCAGGGCGGTGTCTCTGTGGGGGAGCTCATCACGGAGCAGGAGGCGCTGTACACCTGGTTTGAGGCCCGGTGCCGCCTGCCGGGAGAGGGCCTCTGGTGCGCCTGGGCGGTGGGCGACCGGGGAGAGCTGCGGCTGGGCGTTCTGGAGCCCTGTGGGGACCGGGCCACAATCCGGCGGCGGTTTTCCGCCCGGCTGACAGCCCCTCTGGGAAAGCTGCGGCAGGGGGAGATCCGCCCTGCCCATCCGCCGGAGCCGGAGGATTGGACGCCGCTGGAGCGCTCGGCAGTGCGTCTCCGTTCCCCATGGCTTCGGGAGCAGCTGCACCTTGTGTCGGGCGTCCTTGTCCGGGAGGGGCAGGGGCGGCGGGAGCTGGCGGTGCCCTATGACGTGTGCCGCCCCTTTCCGCTGACCGCCTTGTTCTGCTTTGCCCATATCCGCCGTATCCATGGCCGGAGCGGCCGGTGTTCTGAGCCGTCCGGCGGACAGAGACATTTTCAGAAAATTCCAAATGATGTGTTCCACATTTCCCGGGGGTATGATATAATAACCCCAAGACGGCCGTGGCGGAGGGGCTCTCCGCCCGGCCTCAGACACGGGAAGACCTGCCGGCCGGGCGCCGGCGGAGCGTTTGGAGGTCCAGTATGAAGTGCCCCTATTGCGGTTACAGTGAGAGCAAGGTCATTGATTCCCGTCCCGCGGACGAGAACAGCAGCATCCGCCGCCGGCGGGAGTGCCTCTCCTGCGGCAAGCGGTTCACCACCTATGAGACGGTGGAGAGCCTGCCCATGGTGGTGGTGAAGAAGGACGGCAGCCGCCAGAGCTTTGACCGGCGCAAGGTGCTGGGCGGCATGATCCGCGCCTGCGAAAAGCGGCCGGTGCCCCTGGCGGAGCTGGAGAAGATCGCGGAGGAGATCGAGCAGGACCTCCAAAATTCCATGGAGCGGGAGATCAGCACCGAGACCATCGGGGAAAAGGTGATGGAGCGGCTGCGTACTGTGGACCAGGTGGCCTATGTGCGGTTTGCCTCTGTGTACCGCCAGTTCAAGGATATCGACACCTTTATGACAGAGCTGAACAAGCTCCTGGCCGACAACCGGTGAAGGCCGTCAGAGGACGTTCTTGATATCCAGCCGCTCCGTCTCCGCCAGGAGCCGGAGCTGATCCCGCAGGTCCGAGATCTCCGCTCGGAACTCCGTCAGCTCCCGGGTGGCGGCGAAGGCCAGGGCCCGGCGGTACATGGCCTCCGCGTCATCCACCGTATCATGCCGCGCCACGATGTGGAGGTAGGTCTGGCTTTCCGACCAGTCGTCATAGCTGCCTGCCAGCGTATCCACGGCCTCGGTCCAGGCCTCTGACTGGGCTTGGGCGTCCGCCTGCTGCAGCTGCTCCCGCCAGCGGACGGTGCTGGCGGTCATGTAGGAGCTGTTCCACAGGGAAAAGACCAGGATGGCTGCCAGGATGCCGACGGATATTCCATACGCCCTCATGACTCTCGCTCCTTTCGGACGCAGAATACCTGCCCCTGCTCGTCCAGGGTCAGGAGGAAGATCTCGCGGGGAGAGGAGGCTTTTTCCCGGGACAGCTGCTTGCGCAGCCAGTTCTCGTCCCGGCCGCAGGCGGTCAGATTGCGGTGGATGACCCGCCCGTCGTTGATGATGACCATGGGCAGTGTCACGTCATCCTCCAGCCCCAGTCCCAGTTGTTCCGCCGTGGGCGGCTGCTGGGCTGTCCAGGGAAAGACGGTCAGCTGGCCGGAGTTTTCCAGCACGGCGTACTTCACGTCCTCGATGCGGCTGACGCCCTGCTCCCGCAGCTCCTCCATCAGCTCGTCGAGGGTGTAGCGGTTGCGCCGCATGGCGGCCTGCTGCAGCTCGCCGTTCCGGATCAGGACCGTGGGCGTGCCGCAGATCAGCGCCCGCAGCCGCAGGCTGCGGAGCGACAGCTGACTCAGCAGCAGTGACAGGGCCAGCAGCGTCAGGATCGGCAGCAGGCCAGAGAGCAGCGGGATGCCGAAGTCCTGCATGGGGACGGCGGCCAGGTCGGAGATCATCATGGTCAGCACCAGCTCGCTGGGCTCCAGCTCGGCGATCTGGCGCTTGCCCATCAGCCGCATCCCGGCCACGATGAAGAAATAGAGAATGATCGTTCGGACAAAGGCGGTTATCATGGCGAAAATCCCTCCGTTCCGCTAGTATCTGCCGGAACGGGATTTTTATCCGGGATAAGGCTCCCCCAGGAGGGGGAGATTCTTGTAAAGCATAGAAAGAAAATATAGAGTTATACAGCAACAGTTTTGAGAATTAATAAGAAAAAATAATGATGGATTCAAGTGTTCACAAACAATTACATTTCAAATCGGTAAACGCCGAAAACCGCAGGGAAGTTGAGGGCTTGACTGTCTTTTTCTGAGCAGACTGGTTTTATTGAGTGTAAGCGAGTGCTTGCGGGAGGCAGATGAATTGGAGCTGTGGCGGCCTGTTGGTATTTATGACAGCGACACGCTGATTGGTTTTGCTATGTACGGCTATTTTCCAGAGCCGGCTCCGGGACAGCTATGGCTGGATCGGCTGCTCATTGATAAAAGATATCAGGGAAAAGGATATGGAAAACAGGCGGTGCTTTCGCTTCTTGACAGATTGCATACAGAGTATCAGAGCGGCACGGTATATCTTAGCGTGTATGAGAATAATCCCCATGCAATCAAACTTTATCAACAGATTGGTTTCCGGTTTAACGGGAAATACGATAGCAAGGGGGAACATATCATGGAGTATCATTTTTGAGAGATGTAGAGCCAGTCAACGGTCAATATGTGCTGAATCGTCTTAACAGACCTATTTAAGATGGGCTTATCAGGCGCATATTATAGTGACCGCATCAAAATCAAAAAAAGAAAAATCGCAGATGTGAAAGGAGTTTATGGGCCGCGGCCCATCACAGCGCCAGCGCCCGCCGCCAGCGGCGGGACGACGAGGGGAAGGGGTATCGAAGGATTCGGCGGATGCCCTTCCGTGCCCACGGGCGCGTACACAGCCGGCAAATATGCGGGCAACCGCAAAACAAGGGGGCTGTGACCGTGAAGAAAGTGACAAATGACTGCGTGTTTGTCCTTTTGACCATTCATTACAGAATCTTCAGGAGGATTATCGAATATGTGCGGAATCATCGGATTTGTAGGAAACGAGCCCGCGGCCCCCATTCTGCTGGACGGCCTGGAGCGGATGGAGTACCGGGGGTATGACTCCGCCGGCGTGGCGGTGCGGTCCGAGACGGCGGGACTCCAGGTGCGCAAGACCAAGGGGCGGCTTCAGGTCTTATCCGACCTGATCCACGGCGGCGCTGATCTGGAGGGCACATTGGGCATCGGCCACACCCGCTGGGCCACCCACGGGGAGCCCAACGACGTCAACGCCCACCCCCACGTCAGCGCCAACGGCCGGATCGCCCTCGTCCACAACGGCATCATCGAAAACTATATGGAGCTCAAGGAGCACCTGATGCGCCAGGGCGTCCACTTCACCTCCGACACGGACTCGGAGGTGGTGGCACAGCTGCTGGAGTTCCACTACAACGAGTGCGGCAACATGCTGGAGGCTGTGGGCCGCTGCCTGCGGCGGATCGAGGGCTCCTACGCCTTCGGCATCATCTGTGCGGATTATCCCAACGCCCTGATGCCGCCCGGAAGGACAGCCCCCTCATCATCGGCTACGGTCAGAACGGCAACTTCATCGCCTCCGACGTGACCGCTGTCATCAAGTACACCCGGGAAGTCGGTGTACATGGACGATGGGGAGATCGCCGTCCTCACCGCCGACAGCGTGGACGTGTTTGACGACGAGCTGCTGCCGGTGGAGAAGACCCACAGTCTGGTGGACTGGGATGTGTCCGCAGCGGAGAAGGGGGGCTATCCCCACTTCATGGCCAAGGAGATCATGGAGCAGCCGGAGGCCATCCGCAAGACCATCTCCTCCCCGCATCCGGGACGGCCGTGTGGTGCTGGACGACCTGCATCTGACGGCGGAGTACGTCCGCGACCTCTCCCGGATTTACGTCATCGCCTGCGGCTCCAGCTACCATGTGGGCGTAGTGAGCAAGTACAACTGGGAAAGCTGATGCGCCGGCCGGTGGAGGTGGTGCTGGCCAGTGAGTTCCGGTACAGTGATCCTCTGGTGGACGAAAAGACTCTGGTCATTGTCATCAGCCAGTCTGGAGAAACGCTGGACACTATGGCCGCCATGCGGGAGGCCAAGCGCCGGGGCGGCCGGACCCTGGCCATCGTCAATGTGGTGGGCTCCTCCATCGCCCGAGAGGCCGATGACGTGCTCTATACTTGGGCCGGCCCGGAGATCGCCGTGGCCACCACCAAGGCATACTCCACCCAGCTGGTGCTGATGGATCTGGTGGGGCTCTATCTGGGCGACCTGCTGGGTACGGTGGAACAGAGCGAGTATGACAC
>VOFD01000808.1_pt1 | contig 16000 bp, 16 predicted proteins | sample 5384101 | NCBI WGS metagenome assembly VOFD01 (sample SAMN12384723, study PRJNA508395) | human gut metagenome | isolation source: healthy gut C | host: Homo sapiens
GACGATTTGCGCCGAAGATGTAACGGGGCTAAAGCCATATACCGAAATTACGGATTTACACGTAAGTGTAAGTGGTAGCGGAGCGTTCTGTAGGCCTGCGAAGGTGAACCGTAAGGTTTGCTGGAGGTATCAGAAGTGAGAATGCTGACATGAGTAGCGAAAAGAAGAGTGAGAGAGACTCTTCCGCTGAAAGTCCAAGGTTTCCTGCGTAAAGCTAATCTGCGCAGGGTTAGTCGGCCCCTAAGGCGAGGCAGAGATGCGTAGTCGATGGGAATCAGGTTAATATTCCTGAACCAACTAGGAAGTGACGGATTCAGTAAATTGTATGTCCTTATTGGATTGGATATGCAGTGAATGAGTTCCAGGAAATAGCCCTAGTATAGACCGTACCCCAAACCGACACAGGTGGACAGGTAGAGAATACCAAAGCGCTTGAGAGAACTATGTTGAAGGAACTAGGCAAAATACTTGCGTAACTTCGGGATAAGCAAGCCCCATTTTAAGGCAACTTAAGGTGGGGGGCACATACTAGGGGGTAGCGACTGTTTAACACAGGACTCTGCTAAATTGAAAGATGAAGTATAGGGTCTGACACCTGCCCGGTGCTGGAAGGTTAAAGGGAGAAGTTAGACTTCGGTCGAAGCTTTGAACTGAAGCCCCAGTAAACGGCGGCCGTAACTATAACGGTCCTAAGGTAGCGAAATTCCTTGTCGGGTAAGTTCCGACCTGCACGAATGGCGTAACGACTTCCCCGCTGTCTCCAACATAGACTCAGCGAAATTGAATTCTGAGTTAAGATGCTCAGTACCCGCGGTTAGACGGAAAGACCCCGTGAACCTTTACTATAGCTTTGCAGTGGTATTAGGTGACAAATGTGTAGGATAGGTGGGATGCTATGAAGTTATGACGCCAGTTGTAATGGAGCAGACGTTGAAATACCACCCTTTTGTTATTTGATATCTAACCTGCTTCCCTGAACGGGAAGAGGGACCCTGCATGGTGGGTAGTTTGACTGGGGCGGTCGCCTCCCAAAGAGTAACGGAGGCGCGCGAAGGTTGGCTCAGACTGGTCGGAAATCAGTCGTCGAGTGCAATGGCATAAGCCAGCCTGACTGCGAGAGAGACATTTCGAGCAGGGACGAAAGTCGGCTCTAGTGATCCGGCGGCCCCGAGTGGAAAGGCCGTCGCTCAACGGATAAAAGCTACCCCGGGGATAACAGGCTGATCTTGCCCAAGAGTTCCTATCGACGGCGGCGTTTGGCACCTCGATGTCGGCTCATCGCATCCTGGGGCTGGAGCAGGTCCCAAGGGTTCGGCTGTTCGCCGATTAAAGTGGTACGCGAGCTGGGTTTAGAACGTCGTGAGACAGTTCGGTCCCTATCTGCCGTGGGTGTAGGATACTTGAAAGGATTTGTCCTTAGTACGAGAGGACCGGGATGAACATACCTCTGGTGTACCAGTTGTTCTGCCAAGAGCAACGCTGGGTAGCTAAGTATGGACGGGATAACCGCTGAATGCATCTAAGCGGGAAACCCACCTTGAAACTAGGTATCCCAATTAAGACCGTGGTAGACCACCACGTTGATAGGTCAGGTGTGTAAGTACAGCAATGTATTTAGCTAACTGATACTAATAGTCTGATTGGCTTGATTTTTTTACGTATAAATAATCTTCCATAAGATGTTTGCTCAGTCGTTCCTTGTATGCAGTTGGATGATCTGGTGATTCTAGCGAAGGTGTCCCACCCGATCCCATTCCGAACTCGGACGTTAAACCCTTTAGCGCTGATGGTACTTCGTCTTAAGGCGCGGGAGAGTAAGTCGTTGCCAGATCTTCTAACTGCATACTCCTTCTGTTTATGTTTGTTGTTCTTTATTTGCCCTTGCTCCTTTGCAAGGGCTTCTTTTTTTTCTTAATCTTTATATCTCCCCCGCCGTCCCGCTATCCTCCCGCCTGTTTGGTTTATTGCTTGCTTTCTTGGTATTCTTTGCTTAATACGTGTTTTGCCGACTGGATGATAAACCCAGTACCGGTGATTACCGGAGAGGAATTGCTGCAAGTATGTTTGGAATGTTATGGGAAAAGGGCTTATAATCCTTTTATGGAAAGTCTGATTTCCCGAATGACCGAAGGCGGCGAATATACCAACTACGACAAGTTTTTCGAACTACTGGAAAACCATGCAGAAGAAAGTTGGGCTTTTTTCGCGGTTGCCAAAGTAGGATATTCCTGCATAAGGCAAATATTCCCTTTCAGGATCAACTCCGCTGGCGCTCGATATTCTATAAAGGAGCGATTCCTTCCGATAAGCAGTATGATGCTGAGGAACGGTGTCGGGATTATCTCGCGAGGAATCTTTCAATGCATCCCGAACGTTCGGAAAAGCTGAACAAATATCTGGAAAAACTGGGTGTCGGGTAGATGATGTGATGCTTATAAATAAAAAGCCGGAATTAATCCGGCTTTTTATTTATGCTCTTAGTTTGTCAATCAGCGCCTGAACGGCATCAAGCTTAAAATACTCGTTTTTTTGTTTCTCATCGCTGTTGAATTCCGTTACCAGGTTCAGAGCCATGATGTTAGCCTGTTGATTGACGATATCGCGTCCCAGCATCAGGTTTTCCTTTCGCTGAAGCAAAATATTGCGCATGTCTGATGCTTCTCTTATTTGCTCTCTCAACAAACCGTTTCTTTGAGCATAGCTTGATGTATAGATGCTGATGATAATCAGGCTGAGAAGAATAAATAAAACCGCCCAGGGTGAAATCAGCGCAGACTGCATGGCAAAGCCGGCCATAATGATAATGATCCCGATAACCTTGGCTATGATTCTTGTATATAATTTAAGCATTTTTAAATTAAAAACTATAATTCCGACCAGCATAACCAACGTTGTTAATAATTCCAGCGACCATACGGGATAAACGTTAACTTTCATTGCCGCAATAAAGAATTCGGTAATGGCAAGCATTCCCAGGCTGAAAACAGGTAGCCGCTTTTAAGCTTTATAATGTAATTGCGCAACTTGCTATGCAGTTCTTTTTCCAGATAAACCGCCGCCCTTTTGATTTTTAAGAAATTGGATTTATTGACGTTCAAAACGGCTTCGTTGTTGGTAAAAAGCTGCTCGACCGCTTTTTTCTCCGCTTTGCTCAAGGAGTGCAGGTTGTCTGTTCTTTTAATCAGCAAAATGGTGTCGTCGGCTTTTTGAATGTCAATAATGTTCTTTTTATATAATTCCAGCAAAAAACTGCCGAAAGAGGCCAGGTCAAACTTGTTAAACGCCAGATAGCGAAGCATAATGCCGTTCTTTTTTCAGGCTGAATTTCAGCTGTCCTTTGCTGGCCTTAATAAACTTCCAGGAAACGACAAATGAAATCCAAATGGCCGCCAGCCCTAAAAGGCTGAATAAAATATCCGAATAACGGTCTATTTTCAGCATCAGCTTTTGGCTGAAGGTCGGATTCATAACGGCATCTTCCGGCAAAGAGATAATCAGATGAAATCCTTCGCCGATGAAAAGCGGATTTTGCGCCGCATAGCCGTAAGTCGTGTCGTTTTCGCGTACCAGCGTAATCCAGTCACTGCGCAGATATTGCGGATACCCCAGATAAAATTCCTGTCCCAGCGGCGCAATCCCCGGCGGCAAAGTAACCGTTGCGCCGGCCTTGGCGACAATCAGATTCCAAGCGCTTCCGTTAACATCCCAGTAAAACTCTTTAAAGTCGCCGTAATCCCAGATTCCCTGAGAATTGACGTATTTGAAATTATACGTGTAAACACCGGGTTCCAGTTCATAGTCGTTTTGGGGAATAAATAAAATACGCTCTCCCTGTTCAACCATTTTGTAGTCAATCGGCTGATCGTTGACGGTGACGCCTAGCAGAGAATAATCAACTTTTTGCGGCTTGTTTTCCCGTGAATAAATATACTTAGGCAAAGCTTTGGTCAAACCATGGCGCAATTTGTTGCCGTTTGCTACCACAACAACCGTCTCGTTGAATTTTGTCATTCCGTTGCTCAAAATTTCAATGTTCGTCATCAAATACGGAATATGTTCTCTGGCAGGAACAACCTCTGCGGTTGTCCGGGGGCAAAAGCGCGTTAATGACCGGAAAATCGGGAACATCCCACTCTTGTTGCTGCTGTTCGCGGGTGTCAGCCATATCGGCAGATATGGCGGCGAGGTCTTCTCTTTGTCCCTGATATTGTTCGCCGGCGGTTGCTCTTTGCATGGCTTCTTCATAAATTTTTTGAAAAGTTCCTTTTTTCTTTTTCCACCCCGACCGGATCATCGCTGGGAGCAACAAACATCGCTTCGGTTTTGACGTCTTTCGGGTCTTGAATAACCGTTGACTGGATGCGTGTCATCAAAAATTTTCCCAGTCCGTCGGCAGAAACTTCGGTAACCTTGGGATTGGTGGTCTGCGTTTGTTGCTGGGGCTGCGGCACGCTGCTCATGTCCAGCACTTCCTGCACTCTGGCCTGAAGCTGGCTGCTTCCCGCTATGATGAAACAAATTGCAAGAAAAAGTTTTTTCATAAAATGATACTCTTTGTTAACAAATAAAAGATATTTGTTAGTATAAGCTAAAGTTATTAAAAAGTTATAAAGGAGTTTTTTGAATGCACGAAAATAAAATCGCAGCCATTATTCTGGGAGCCGGCAAAGGAACCCGTATGAAATCGGATCTTCCGAAAGTTTTAATGCCGGTTGACGGAAAGCCGATGATTCGCCATATTATCGATATGCTGGAAGGGGCCGGTGTAGAAAAAATAGTTACCGTAATCGCGCCTGATGGTGATCTCGTCAAAAAAAAGTGTCTCCGCTGCCCACCTGTGTGCAGGAAAAACAGCTTGGCACGTGTCACGCCGTTTTGGCTGCCCGGGCGGAACTGTGCGGTTTTAACGGTGACATCTTGGTCATTTTCGGCGACCAGCCGCTTTATACCAAACATACGATTGAAACTATCGTCAACAAAGACGCGAAGGCTATGCCGTGGTATGCCTCGGATTCCGTCCTGAAGACCCCGCCCGTTACGGACGCCTGATTATGAACGCCAAAGGCGAACTGGAACGTATTGTTGAATATAAAGATGCTTCCGATGAAGAGCGGGCCGTTACTTTCTGCAATTCCGGAATGATGTGCTTCAACGGAGAAACAATGTTTGATATTTTAGCCGAAATCAGTAATGAAAATGCTGCCGGCGAGTATTATCTTACGGATGCTGTTGCCGTAGCTTTGCGTAAAGGGCTTAAATGCAGCGCCGTAGAATGTCCCGTTGAAGAGGCTTCTGCCGCAAATACTCAGGAAGAGCTGGCTTTGCTGGAGGAATTGTATAAAAAAAGAAAAGGAAAATAATGAATTTTCTTAAACGTCATTGGTTTGGCCTAATCACCGGATTGTTCATATTCTGTGTTTTGGTACTGTTTGTGTTGGTTTTGCTTTCCCCGCGTCAGGATGCGAAAAAACGCGGATTTATTCCCTGTACCGAGGCAATGGCGGAACGGATGCTCGCTTGTCCGGAAAATGGAAAAACCTTATGTATGCTGAAAGCGATATTAGGCAACAGCTGGTGCGACGCCAAAGTTGTCGCCGGCGGTGTCAAAGCATGGGTGAGCGGCAAGCAGCCAGCTCCGTGGAGTAATTATATTTTTATTCCCGAACTGCCGGAAGATGAAAATTTTGACAATGCTGCCCGGGCGGAATATTTTAAGACCAATCCGGACATAGCCGTGGAAATGCAGGATTTAAAACAACTTAATAAGGAATTGGAAAATGAACAACCAGACTTCAACCCCGCAGAACAGCCGGAGTAATTTGCCGGGCTGGGACTTGAAAGACTTATATTCCGGTATTGATGATCCGCAAATAAAAAAAGACTTGGAAGAATACCGGCGCCTGAATCAGAAACTGGCCGATAACTACAAAGGGAAAAATTGCTGACATTTTACCAGCCGATTTCTATGAGGCGTTGCAGATTGAAGAGCAGAGCAGCATTATCGGCAGTAAGCTGGGCGTTTATGCTTATCTGAATATGGTTACTCAAATGAAAAACACCGAGGCTTTGGCCTTTTATCAAAATATTGATGAAAAGATGACCGAATACAGTAAGCCCTCGATTTTTTCACTTTGGAAATTAATAAGCTTTCGAACCGCAGTTTGCCAAATTGGCAGCAGATGAAAAAGTGGCTTATTATAAGCCTTTCCTTGAGCGTGTCCGCCGTTTTCAGGCTCATGAACTGCCGGAAGAACAGGAGGCTATATTCCTTGACAAGTCTGTAACGTCGGGCGGAGCATGGCGCCGTTTATATGACGAACAGTCGGCAGCTTTGGTTTATACCGTTGACGGCAAGGAGTATAATGATGCCGAAATTTCAAAGCTGCTTCAGGACAAAGATCCCCTTGTTCGTGAAAAGGCAGGCAAAGAGTTAAATCGGGTCAGTCGCGAAAATGCGCGCTTGTTTACCTTTATCTATAATATGATTGTCAAAGATAAGGCCATCGGTGACGAGCATCATAAATATGCGTCTCCGGTTGCCGCCCGCAATCTGGACAATCAAGTTGATGACAAGGCTCTGGCGTCTTTGACGGAGTCCGTCCGCAAGCAATATGCCAACCTCTGCGGCCGTTTTTACAAGTTAAAAGCCAAATGGCTCGGTAAAGAGAAAATCCAATATTGGGACCGCAATGCGCCGCTGCCTTTCAGCTCGGACAAACATTACACTTGGGATGAGAGTGTTCAAATCGTGCTTGAGGCATATCAGCGCTTCTCTCCCCGTTTGCAGGAATTGGCCCGGCCGTTTTTTGATTCAGAACATTCCTGGATAGACGTTCCGCCGCGTGACGGCAAACGTTCAGGCGCTTTTGCAATGCCGATGCCGCAAAAATATCATCCTTATCTGATGTTGAATTTTGTCGGCAAGCAAAATGATGTTCTGACGCTGGCTCACGAACTCGGACACGGCTGCCATATGCTTTAAGCATTACCCAAGGCGAGCTCAATGACGATACGCCGCTGACTTTGGCTGAGGTTGCGTCCGTATTTGCGGAAATGATAACTTTTCAATCATTGCTGTCCCGTCTGGACGACGCTAAGGAAAAATTATGTCTGATTGCTTCCAAAGTTAATGATATGATTAACACCGCCGTACGTCAGATAGCATTTCATTTCTTTGAAACCAGAGTCCATCAGGAACGCAAAAACGGAGAACTTTCGTCAGAACGGCTGGAAGAAATCTGGTTGGATGAAATGCGTACCAGCCTGGGAGATTATGTTATTGTCGATGACGACGGCCGAGCCATATGGCCGATTGTCAGCCACTTTTTCCACACGCCTTTTTACGTATATGCCTATTCTTTTGCCGATTGCCTGGTTAATTCGCTTTATATGGTTTATCAGGAAGGGTCTGTTCCCGATTTTCAGGAAAAGTATCTGCATATGTTGTCCGAGACCGGTGTTAAAAGATATGACGAGCTTTTGAAACCGTTTGGGCTTGATGCAAACAATCCGGAATTTTGGAACAAAGGTTTAAGCCTTATTTCTCATTATATTGATGAGCTTGAACGTCTGGATAAAAAACTCGGATTATAACGTTTGTAAAAAGCCGCTTTTGTAAAGCGGCTTTTTTTATAAATAATTTTAGTCTACCAACTATAAATAAGTGTTGACTGTGAAATGAAGCTGTTATAATAATAAAAATGGGACGGCCGCACAGCTGTGGAACTTGTTTGAACTAAATTTGTTAATTTATTTCTCTGTTGCTGACAACCTTCCGCTCCGAGGGTTGACATTGAGTTCTGAAGCTGCGTTCTGCAACACATCACATCCTGACCGTCCCACCATTTCCATTTATCTTAAAATTTTTCCGTCCACCCTGCACAAATAATTATTTACTCTATTTTTGTTTTTTGTTATAATAAAAACCGAACCTGTGGGTTCCGGTATTAATTATTTAACAAAGGACGGTGTGACATGAAGTATCTCAATTTTATTTGTTATTCTCTGTTATTGATGTTGTTATTCAATACCAGTTCTCTTTATGCCGCACCACCCTTGACAGACCACACACAACACACACCACTGTCGTTAATGCCGGAACCCCTCTCCGGGTCTCACGACACCTTCTCACTTGCCGCAACCTGGTGGCTCCCTGACTGGCAGGGCAGCCAGGGTTCACGTGGTTCTGACGATGCCGGCGGCGGGGACCATGACGGAAACTGTGAGAAAAACTACGGAATGCATACGCCTTCCAATATTGATAGCAGATATATCTGTGCTAAGTATAACTACAATGTGACCTCTTCTCTTAAATGTCACGTTAACTGTCGTTGTAAGGATGAATATAAATACACTTCGTCTAACTGCTCCGGTAAATATACCGTTTCCGGAAGTTCTTGCGAGGGCAAATATAATGCTTGCGTCTGTAAATCTGAATACAGTCAAAACTCTTCAAACTGTAACGGGGAATACCGACCGGCAGGAGAATCTTGCGACGGTAATTACAATCGATGTGAGATGAGGCCGGAATGTACGGTTTCTTCCATGAGCTGTACCTATGGCTGTGCCGGATACAACTCCTGTGACCGGTGTACCTCCTGCAAGTCCAATCCCGACTGTGACGTCTCTGACAAATATTGCTCCTACGGCTGCGCGTCTTACAACAGCTGTTCGAAGTGCACGTCCTGCAAGTCCAACCCCGATTGCAGTGCGACGGCGGTTTCCTGTGACTACGGCTGTGCCTCAACCAACTCCTGCGGTATCTGCACCTCTTGTTCGGGCAACCCGGATTGTAACGTGTCCGACAAGTCTTGTGACTGCGGTTGCGCTTCCACAAACTCCTGCGGTAAGTGCACCTCCTGCAAGTCCTGTCCGCCTTCGGACCCTTGTGCCGGCGTTTCCTGCGGGGCTAACGCCTACTGCTCCGGAGGCTCTTGCTACTGTAACTCCGGCTACGAGGGCAATGCCAGCTCGGGATTACCGCAGTTTCAAAAGATCCTTGTAAGGGTGTAAGCTGTTCCGGCGGAAAGGTCTGCTCTAACGGCTCTTGCGTCTGCCCCAGCGGCAAAAAAAAAGAATGCAACGGTTCTTGCATCAGTTCTTCCGAATGCTGTGGCGGATGCCCGAGTGGTAAGAAATGCTCTAACGGAACTTGTGTGACAGATCATACTCATAGTTACTCCCTGTCCGTCGGGCTCTCAAGCTTCCAGTTGCTCGTCTTCTCAAGTTCAGACCGGAACACCCTCTAAGGTTTGTTCTTGTGGCGCCACATCAGGAACCTGCTACACTTGTCGTGCTAAAACTTGTGAAGAACAGGGATACCGATATGCCTGCAACAATACCGGTTATGTCGGAAAGGGATCTCCGTGTGACGGAAAATACAAAAGAGTGTGATTGTGCCCCCGGTTATCAATGGTTGCCGACATACCCCCGGCTCGCGTGAACAGACTTGCCAGATTCCCGACAAAACCTGCTCAGACTCAGGTTACTATGGCGGAAGTTCATGCAGCAGCTGGAGCGGATACTCTTTCGAAAGATGTGCCAGCGAATATGGCCAAATGGGCTCGAGCTGTAATGCTGCCGGTAATGTGGGTTCGGGAAGCTGCGATGTTGACTCTTGGAGACGATGCTGTCATCAATGCAGCGGCTCCGGAACATAATTCGCGCATCTCTGAAAAATATCCCGGACAGTAATGTCCGGGATATTTTATTGTGTATTTGTTGAAAATAAATTAGGTAAAAATTGAACATAAGACAGGTGACGTTGTTGTAACTGTGTCCATACGGAGACGACAACCGCCGCCGATCTTGTAAGAAAAGCGGAGGACTTTGTCTGGGGATGCTTATTCAACCAAATGGTTTTCGCGGATTTTCTTTGCCGTCTCCAAATAGCTGACGGGTTTTTCCGGAGTTCCCACATAAGAGAGCGAATATTTGGTGATTTTAAATCCAAAGGGATTTTCGACCAGACCGTCGCGTTTTTCCAAATCAATGTCGTTATAGTCAATCCGCATATAAGCCCGCCATACGATAACGACCGGATCCGGAATGTCGGGATAGCGTATGATGGTATGAAATTGCGACTGCCACAAATTCCCGGTGACTCTGCGGGTCCATTCCATTTCCACTTTTCGGGTAATGCCCTGTTTGATGAATTTGATAATTTGCTCAGAGGTTGCTTTGCTGGCAAATTCCTGAAAAACGCCGACCGAGGACAACCAGTAGAATTCTGATTTCATTGCCCAGCGGTTGTAAAGCTGTGATTGCGATTCCGGAATTTCATGGCGGAGTTTAATGTATTTCTCAATGAGCTGCTCGGTGACCAAATCCATTACCGGCATTTTTTTTCTGCCGGATCGCTGTTCTCCAGCTGGCTGAAGAACTTGTTTGTCTGCAACAGCCGCGGTCTGGCTCCTCGTTGCGGTAACAGCAGATAAACCGTGCAGGCCAACATAATCGTAACGCTCATGCTGATGGCGCCGACAATCACCAGAATACGGAAGTCCACAGATAACGTCGTTCGGGCATCGCGTCGATATGAACCGCCTCCGGATATAATCCCAGTTTGTCCGGACTTTTCTTTTCTCTGAAGCGAAACAATATCCCAAGAAAACCCATGGTTCCCACTCAGTATGTGTAATTTTGGTTGCGGACGTCTTTGGCCGTCGCCAGATAGCTTTCCGGTTGGTCCGGCGTACCGACATAAGCCAGCGAATAGTTCAATACCAAAAATCCGAACGGGTTGAGCGTACGTTGCTCTTTGTTGTTGAAGTTGATTGTCGTAAAGACGATTCTCAAATACGCACGCCAAATGTTGACAATGGGCACCTTTTCTCCGGGATAATAGTCCATGGTAATGAACTGCGCCTGCCATAACCCCTGCGTCATCGGTTTGACCCATTCGACTTCCACCATACGGACCAGCGCCCGCATCCTGAATTGGCGGATGTTGTTCTGTACGTCGTTGGTTACAAAATTTTGGAAGACCGAGCGGGCGGAAAGCCAGTACAGTTCGGAGCCGGGCGCCCAGCGCATCATCAGCTCGTCGTAATCGTTGCTGATAACATGGCGCAGCATAATGTATTCTTCAATATATTGTTCAGCCAGCAGGTCTTGCACCGGCACGCGTTTTTCCTGCAGTTCGGTTTGCTCCAGTTGACTGAAGGCGCGATTGGTTTGCAAAAGGCGGGGGTAAGAACCGCGCTGCGGCAACAGCAGATAAATGGCGCTTGCCAGCATCATGCTGACGCTGATGCTCAGGCAGGAGATAATGACAAGCAGCCGCGACGTCCACAGATAGCGGCGCTCCGGCATCGCGTTGACATGCACTCTTTCGGGATAATATCCCAGCTGGTCAGGGCTTTTCTTTTCGCGGTATTTGAAAATTGTCTGAATAATATCTAGCATTTTACCCCATTTCCGAAGTGTTCCTTACTTCAATTTATACATGAAAGTTGAATAAAAGCAAATAAATACTATTAATATGCAAATTATTGATATAATTTATATCCTAGATATTTGTTCTTAAGGATAGAGTAATGAAAAAAATATTGGCTTTTGTTTTGGCCGGCGTTATTGCAGTCAGCGCCTGTTCTCGGGACGATTACACCGTCAGCAACGAACGCGGCGTGCCGGCACCGGTGTCTTACACCGATTGGGATCGTGCGATTCGTCTGGATGTTGACATGCAGACGATGTATGCCTCTTTCTCCCCGTAAAATAGAAAAACCGATTGATATGTATATGGCAATGGCTTTGGCGCTGAAATACAACTACACGCGCCGCGTCGTCAGCTATCAGCAAAGCCTGGTCGAAGTAGGCAAGTCTCCGGCAAACCGTCTGCCGGAAATTTTCTCGTCTGCCGGATATGTCAATACGGACAATCATTCGGCAATGGATTCCGAACTCAAATTGGCCTGGAACATTTTGGATGTCGGTACCGTTTATTATCAGACCCAAGATGCGCAGTACAAGGCAACCGTCGCTTATGAACAAAGCCGCAAAGTTATTCATAACCTTCTGCAGGAAACCCGCGTCCTTTATTGGAAAACGCTGACGGCACAACGCCTGCTGCCGGTTATCGACGATATGATTGAATTTATGACCCTCGAGGTGGACGAACTGAATGCCCGTTCTAACGAACTGGCTCAAAAAGGCGAAAATCTTTCGATGCCCGATTTGGTAAAAAAACGCAAGTATATGCGCGCCGTAAAAGACTTGTCTGCCCTCAAACGCGAGCTTGAAACCGCTCAGGTCCGCCTGGCATCTTTGATGGGTTTCCATCCGTCAACCGAATTTAAGCTTGTCGGAAAAGAGTATGGCAACTTCGAACTGCCGGAAATCAAAAGTTCTCTGGATGAAATGGAGTGGATTGCCCTGACCAATCGTCCCGAACTGCGTGTCCGCGATATGGTTACCAATGTGGATGAGGTCAAATCTTCATTCCGCGTCTTTACCAATCCGGGACAGGCTAAATATAAAAACGATCCCAATTACTATAACCGTATGTGGGCCAAGAAAGCCCGCCAGATTGGTATGAATGTTTTTGAAGATGTCCGCAATCCCTCGGAAAAAGAGCTCGAAACCTTGCGCCGCCAGCGGATGACGAGGTTGGTGTTGAGCCAGGTTTACGTGGCTTGGGCTCGCTATATGTCGGCAGTTGAAGACTATCAGATCAGCCACGAGCTGGCTAACGTGTCTGAAGACATTGCCGAAGACACCACCATCAAAGACGGCAGTAAAGCCGAGAAGAGCCAGCTGGAAGCCGCCAAGGCGATTGAAGACGAAGTTAAGGCCCTCTTGGCTTATGTCGATTTGCAGGATGCGCTGGGCAATCTCTATTCAACCCTGGGTATGGATGCGATTCCTTATTATATGTTAACCGAAAAGCCCTCTAAGATTGCGGTTTATCTCCGCGGCGTTTTGGAAAAATGGCGTAAGGGGCGAATTTTTGCCGGATAACCGTCCGTATCTGTTGGAGGTTCCGACCAAGCGTCCGCCGGTGAACCTTTCTTCTTCCCGTCTGATGCCCGACGTAACGTTGGAAAGCGGCCAGCGGATAGAAATTACGATTCCCGAAGCTGTTTTCAATAAGATGGATTTTGTCGGCAAAACCACCGTCAAGGCCGGCCTCAAAGATGACAGCCCGCTGCCTGATTGGCTGATTTTCAACGAAGAAACCAAAACCTTCAGCGGCACGGCAATGCCCGGAAACATCGGTGAATATAACGTTAAGGTGTATATTACCGACGAAGTGGGCGCCACCGGCTAGCTGACGTTCAAAATTAAGATTGTCGACGTCTATGTTCCCTCGATTCGGGTAAAGGGGCTTACCCCGGGGCGCAAGGCTACCGTGCTCAAACGTGTGTCGGCCCGCAATGTACCGATGAATATATCGAACAGTCGGTAATCGGCGAGGACGTTGTGACGATGCCGAAATAAAAGGTTTGGTAGCGTTCGAATCTCAAAAACGGATTCCCTGTTTCGGCAGGGAATCCGTTTTTTTACCTCTTTACGGTGTGTTTCCACCGTTTTTGACGTCTTAAAATACTAGCCCGAACCGCCTAAAATTAGACGTATTTTCATTAAAAATTTTTATTAAGAAATTTATCCACTTAACAAAAAAAAATTTTATGATTGTTTTTGAATGAGATAAGTCTATGTGCTTTAAAAGCTCATTTTTGGGTATTGAGCCGCCACCTATAATAACGCAATATAAACCCAAGGTCAGCAGCGCCGTAAATTCTTCGAAAATTTAAAAATGATGCTCTATATAAAAAATTGTGCATACTAAATCTTGCGATGTTTACTTTTTTTTTAACACCAGATATTGTATGCATAATGTCAGAGATGACATGATTAAGGTTAAAACTATAAGATACAAGGGAAGCTATATAGAAATGTCAAAATCCAACTACGATATGCCCGCAATTGAGAATGAACAGATTGCAATTGAGAGCGTTACCAAAAGAGACGGTACGCTGGCTCCTTTTGACAGCAATCGCATTTACAATGCCATTTTGAAAGCCGGAACCACCACCGGAGAATTCAGCGAACAGGAGAGCTGGTTGTTAACCGCACAGGTTTTGAAAGTCCTTAAATATAAATTTGCAGAATCTCTTCCCTCAATTGAACAAATTCAGGATATCGTAGAACAGGTTTTAATTTCCGCCAACTATTTTGCCACCGCCAAGGCTTATATCTTGTATCGCGACCAGCGCAATCGTATGCGCGCCGACCACAAAGTTATGGTGGACGTCGAAAGCTCCATTAACGAATATCTCGAAAAACTTGACTGGCGCATTAATGAAAACGCCAACCAGGGATACCCAACGGCGGTTTGATTTTGAACGTTTCCGGCAAGGTTACCGCCAATTATTGGCTCAGCCACGTTTATCCCTCCAACATCGGTGAAGCACACCGCAACGGCGATATCCACATTCACGATTTGAGTATGCTGGCAGCTTATTGCGCCGGTTGGTCCTTGAAGAATCTTCTTCACGAAGGCTTTAACGGCGTTCCCGGAAAGGCGGAAGCCGGTCCGGCCAAACATTTGAGCGCAGCCGTCGGCCAGATGGTAAACTTTATGGGTACTTTGCAAAACGAATGGGCTGGCGCTCAGGCTTTCTCTTCGGTCGATACCTATTTGGCGCCTTATGTCCGCGTTGACAATCTGGACTACAAACATGTTTACCAAAGTATGCAGGAACTCATCTATAACCTGAACGTTCCTTCTCGTTGGGGTTCGCAAACGCCGTTTACCAATTTCACTTTTGACTGGGTCTGCCCTGAAGATTTGCGCGACAAACATCCGATTATTGCCGGTGTTGAGCAGGATTTCACCTATGGCGACCTCAAAGATGAAATGCATATGATTAACAAAGCCTATATCGAAGTTATGATGAAAGGCGATATCAAAGGCCGTCCGTTTACCTTCCCGATTCCGACCTACAATATGACGCCGGATTTCCCCTGGGAAGACGAGAACACCGAGCTTTTGTTTGAAATGACGGCCAAATACGGCTTGCCTTATTTCCAGAACTTTATCAATTCCGTTCTCAAACCGGGACAAATTCGTTCTATGTGCTGCCGTCTGCAATTAGACCTGCGTGAGCTTCTGGCTCGCGGCAACGGCTTGTTCGGTTCGGCCGAGCAAACCGGTTCTATCGGCGTCGTTACCATAAACTGCGCTCGTCTGGGTTATGTTTATAAAGGCGACGAGGCTGGTTTGTTTGCCCGCGTTGACGAACTGATGGAACTCTCCAGAACATCTCTGGAAATCAAACGCAAATTGATTCAGAGACTGATTGACAACGGTTTGTTCCCGTTCACCAAGCGTTATCTCGGCACCTTGCGCAACCACTTCTCGACAATCGGCGTTAACGGCATCAACGAGATGATTCGCAACTTTACCAATGACGAACACAACATTGCCGATCAGTGGGGGCAGGATTTCGCCATCAAGTTCCTTGATTACATTCGCGCCAAATTGGTCAAGATTCAGGAAGAAACCGGCCATATGTACAATCTTGAAGCCACTCCGGCTGAAGGCGCAACCACCCGTTTTGCCCGCGAGGATAAAAAACGTTATAAAGACATTATCCAAGCCGGCACCAAGGAAAATCCGTTCTACACCAACTCTTCTCAGCTGCCTGTAGGTTATACGGACGATCCTTTCGAAGCTTTGGATCTGCAGTCTACCTTACAGACCAAGTACACCGGCGGTACCGTTCTGCACCTTTATATGGGGCAGCGTATTTCTTCCGCCAAGGTCTGCCGCGATATCGTCAAACGCGTTCTGACCAACTATCGTTTACCGTACGTTACCATCACTCCTACTTTTTCCATTTGCCCCAAGCATGGATATATCTCAGGAGAACACAAATACTGCCCGATTTGTGACGAGGAGAAAAAGGCAGAAAAAAGAGCCGCCGCTTCCAGAAAAGAAGTTGCATAAGAGTAAAATTTAATTTTGGAGAAAGAAAAAATGACAACTATTAAT
>VOFD01000837.1_pt1 | contig 16000 bp, 28 predicted proteins | sample 5384101 | NCBI WGS metagenome assembly VOFD01 (sample SAMN12384723, study PRJNA508395) | human gut metagenome | isolation source: healthy gut C | host: Homo sapiens
TCTAAAGACGGTAAGCCGGGACCAATCTGTACAAAATTGTATAATAAGCTCCGTGGAATTCAGTATGGCGACGAACCGGATACGCATGGCTGGGTAACAATAGTGGAATAACTATATTTTTGAAATGACACATTTATCAATTAATATTATTCATTATGTTAAAACAAAATTCAGAATTGCGTGCGCAGGCACGTGAGGCACTTCGAGGCAAGTGGCCTATGGCAGCTGTTGCTGCACTTATTTATTCAGTTATAGCCGGCGGTTTATCAGCTATTCCTTTGATTGGAGGGTTATGCTCATTATTTGTCGGACTACCGGTTGCGTACGGTTTTACTATTGTAATGCTTGGCGTATGTAGAGGCAAAGACATTGACTTTGGTACTTTGTTCGAAGGTTTCCAAGATTATGGACGTATTTTTTGTCACTAAGTTGCTTCAGATGGTCTATACAGTTTTGTGGTCACTGTTGCTGCTTATACCGGGTATCATTAAGGCTTATTCTTATGCAATGACCGACTTTATCTTGAAAGATGAACCGGAAATGAAAAACAATGCAGCTATTGAGAAAAAAGTATGGCTATGATGGAAGGAAACAAGATGAAGTTGTTCATGCTTGATTTAAGCTTCATTGGCTGGGCCATCCTTTGTATCTTTACTTTTGGTATTGATTTCTTTTCCTGCAACCGTATGTTGCTATTTCCCGTGCTGCTTTCTATGAAGATTTGAAAGCACAACAAGGCGGAAATGTGGAAGTAGACGTTGAAGTGAATGTTGAGATTTGATAAGACGAATCATTCAGCACTATAGAAGAATGGAGCATGGAGAAATCTGTGCTCCATTTTTTTTGTCGGTTGCATCAAAATCAGTACCTTTGCAGCCTAATCAGGATTGATATGGGTAAGAACAAATTAGAAAAGTTTGCCGATATGGCGAGTTACCCGCACGTGTTCGAATATCCTTATTCGGCGGTGGATAATGTGCCTTTTGACATGAAGGGAAAATGGCATCAGGAGTTTTTCGGAAATGATCATCCGATTGTGCTCGAACTAGGCTGCGGACGTGGTGAATACACGGTCGGATTGGGCCGGATGTTTCCCGATAAGAACTTTATAGCAGTTGATATCAAAGGCTCCAGAATGTGGACAGGCGCCACGGAGTCCTTGCAGGCAGGAATGAAGAATGTCGCTTTCCTGCGTACAAATATCGAAATTATCGAACGCTTCTTTGCAGCGGGTGAGGTCAGCGAAATCTGGCTGACCTTCTCCGATCCGCAGATGAAAAAAGCAACCAAGCGACTGACTTCTACCTATTTTATGGAAAGGTATCGCAAATTTTTGCAACCGAATGGTATTATCCACCTGAAAACGGACAGCAACTTTATGTTTACCTATACGAAATACATGATTGAGGCGAACAAACTTCCGGTTGAGTTTATGACTGAAGATTTATATCATTCTGATCTGGTAGATAATATTCTCGGTATTAAAACCTATTATGAACAACAATGGCTGGATCGTGGTTTAGATATAAAGTATATCAAATTCCGGCTTCCGCAGGAAGGTAAACTGCAAGAGCCGGATGTAGAAATAGAGCTTGATCCCTATCGTATAACCGCTATAACCGTAGCAAGCGTAGCGGATTGAATACAAGCAAATAATTCTCCAGCAGTAAATAGTAATTAAATCGTATAATTGTAAATCGTCAAATAGTAAATAAAATGACTCTTTATCCGAAATTAATATTGGATGCGCTGGCAACGGTGCGCTATCCCGGTACGGGAAAGAATTTGCTAGAAGCGGAGATGGTTGCCGATAATCTCCGTATTGACGGTATGTTTGTCAGTTTTTCATTGATCTTTGAGAAACCGACCGATCCGTTTATGAAATCAATGGTGAAAGCTGCGGAAACAGCTATTCATACGTATGTCTCTCCTGATGTGCAGGTAACAATCACAGCAGAGAGTAAGCAAGCCGCTCGTCCGGAAGTTGGCAAGCTCCTTCCACAAGTGAAGAATATAGTCGGTATATCTTCCGGTAAAGGTGGAGTAGGTAAGTCTACGGTGTCTGCAAACTTGGCAGTTGCTCTGGCGAAATTGGGTTATAAGGTAGGTTTGCTCGATGCGGATATTTTCGGTCCTTCCATGCCGAAAATGTTCCAAGTGGAAGATGCCCGCCCCTACGCCGAGCGTATAGACGGTCGTGATCTGATTATTCCGGTAGAGAAATATGGAGTGAAATTATTGTCTATCGGTTTCTTTGTTGATCCGGATCAAGCTACTTTATGGCGTGGCGGAATGGCAAGTAATGCGTTGAAACAGTTGATAGCTGATGCAGCCTTGGGGAGATTTGGATTATTTCCTGATTGACCTTCCTCCCGGCACAAGTGACATTCATCTGACTGTTGTTCAAACATTGGCTATGACAGGAGCGATTGTTGTCAGCACTCCGCAGGCGGTTGCCTTGGCGGATGCCCGTAAGGGAATCAATATGTTTACCAATGATAAGGTAAATGTGCCCATTCTTGGTCTGGTGGAGAATATGGCTTGGTTTACTCCCGCTGAACTTCCCGAGAATAAATACTATATCTTTGGTAAAGAAGGTGCCAAGAAACTGGCTGAAGAAATGAATGTTCCTTTGTTGGGACAGATTCCTATCGTGCAAAGCATCTGTGAAGGAGGCGATAAAGGAACTCCGGTTGCTTTGGATGAAGACTCCGTGACCGGACGTGCTTTCTTATCCTGGCTGCCAGCGTAGTTCGTCAGGTAGATCGCCGGAATGTGGAGATGGCTCCGACTAAGATTGTAGAGATGCATTAATAAAGATAGTGGGGAGTTTGGAGGATTTTTGGCCTCCCACTCGTAGGATATAAAAAGGAGCTGTCTAACGAGTCTTGAATATTGAAAATCCCCCACGCTATAACTATCTGTAGCGTGGGTGAAATTGTAAATGAGGGACTTGTTAGACAGCCCTTCAACAACGATTTTTATTGATTTATTAGGTTTGAATTACTTATTCATAGCCTTCATTAACTGTTCTTTCATCGTGTCTACTCCCGGAAAACCTGTTTGCTTAAAGGTGATATTACCCTCCGGATCAACAACAAAGTAGGTAGGAACTCCCTGTATGTTGAAATTGGACATCAGAAAACTCCATTGCTCATTTGTCACACGGAAATGCTCACCATGAATATCGGTAATCATATTTTCCCAAGTACCTTTGGGAGAAGTCTCGCCTGTGATGTAGAGGTAGATAATATCCTTGTCTTTTAATTCCTCTTTCATTGGGGTGATGGCTTTATTAGCTGTGCGACAAGGGCCACACCATGTTGCCCAAAAATCAACTAACAGTGTGTGTCCCCGGAATTTAGAGATAATGGAGGGAAATAAATCCTCATTGGAGACTTGTCCGGCTTCGTTCACTGTGAATCCTGTCTTTCTTTTGTTCAATTCAATTTTCTTTATGATTTCTTTGTTCGTTTGGTTAAGCATCTCGGCATAAACCGGAGAAGAAAAAGTTTTTAATTCGGCATGCTGTTCTGTTGTTAACGGGGTGAAATTTTTGATGGATTGATACAGCTTATTAAATTTAATATTATCAAATAAGGGTCCCTGTCCTGTTCCTAGTGTCTCCTCAAGTATCTTTTTGAGAATCTGGCAGGAAGCTTATCAAATAAATCGTCGATGCGTAATATTTGCCGTATAAAGCTTTAAGAGTGTTGATAGAACTGAATTCCTTTAATATGTCATAGTATCCTTTAGGAGTATCGATGTGAGTATTATAAAAATAATCGTCTGTCTGTTCCCTATTCAGTTTATTGACAGCAATATGTGCTGATTTTAGTTCTCTCTCCGTCATAGCGATTTTGCCAGTCGCATCCAGATCTACCAGGATATTTAATAGCTCTTTGCACGCATTACTGTATTGTGATTGCGCGATTTCTTTTCGAATAGATGGAAGGCGCTCAAGTACATAAGCTTTATATTCATCTGCACTTTTTCCCGACAATGTCGTTGTACATATCCATGTAATAAACGCTTTTTAATATAATGTTTATATCTACTGAAGCTAATTCTTGTTGTAGGCTAGCCAGATAACCATTGAAGTATACAGGCTCTCCATACGTTTTATCTTTTCTTTGCAGATGTGCTTGTCTGCGGCAAAGTTCTTTCGTATTTATAATGAGTGATGTCTCTTCATTGGGAGCTATCAGACATTCAATCCAACCAAAAGGAAATTCCAATGCTACGCTTGTAACAGATACCACTTTTAATTCCGCCAGGAAAGTGCCGTCTTCCTTGATTTTTATGATATTCTGTTCGTTGTGGATATTCAGTGCAGGACTTTCTATGTGCATCTTCACTTGCTTTATCATCTCTTTTTGATAGTCTAGTATTTTTCCTTTAAGGGTGGCAGTTCCATAGACTAACTTAGGAGTCGGCAATATCGCTTTCTTATTTATTTTGTGCACGACTGCTTCTTTGGGAAGTTTCTGTTTATAGAATGCATCCTTATCCAGTTGTATGCCCCATATCTTATATGCTCCGTCAAAATCCCCTTCCGAGAAATCCAGACTGGTCACATTTTCGGGTATGGGAGGAAATAACAATTGGAATTCCGCTTCTCCTGATTCCGGCATCCAGAACTCTTTATCTAATGTGATTCCAACTCCTCTTCGAATGGGATAAAGCATTCCATTGTTGTCTTTCAGGAAACTGCCCGTAGCTATTTTTATCCAATATTTAGGATGATAGAAAGCCTTTTATATACACTGTTGTCACTGTATCACTCATGACAATTTTATCGACCTCGATACTGTTGGAGCTCCATGCTAGAAAAGGAGGACGCTCGATCACTCTGTCTTTGGCTTGTATGATGCAGGTCATGCAGCATATCAAACCAATAATCCATACGAATCTTTTCATGTGAATAATGTTTTTGTTACATGAGCAAATATAAGGATCTTTTTATAACTATCCTTGTAAACAGCTGAAAAAGAAATGTTTTTTGAGCACCGGGGAAGGATACGTTCGGCACTGGGGGAGGAGGGTGCTCCCCACCGATGAACGCCCCTTTCCTTACCGATGAGGAAAGGGAGCGGCACCGGGGAAAGAATTTACTGTAATCTGAATACGATAGGAATGGTATACTTGACAGAAACAGGCTGTCCTTTTTTGCATTCCTGGTTCCCATTTAGGCATATTACCTACTACGCGTACGGCTTCTGCATCCAGTGACGGAGATACACTGCGTAAGACTTTGATATTCGACAAACTTCCGTCTTTACTAATAACCATCTGTATGATGACTCTGCCTTGCTCCTTACTTTTTTTGAGCGATGACGGGATATTTGATACTTCTAGCCAGATATTGGAACAGACCGGCTTGTCCTCCCGGAAATTTAGGCATTACTTCTACCATGGTGAATACTTCGTCTTCATTTTCTCCTTTTACACTGCCTCCCTCTGGAGTTGGATCATCTTTTGCAGCATAGCCCACCACCACTACTTCATCCATGTCGGACTGCTTTACCTCTTCCGCTTTGGGAAGCTCCGGACCAGTCAGTCTGAAAGCAACAGGAACTGTAAATTTCACGTTCACCGCTTCTCCCCTTTGTTTACCGGGTTTCCATTTAGGCATGGCGGCAATTACACGCATGGCTTCTTTGTCGAGATACGGATTGACACTTCGTTCCACTTTCGTATCGGCTATAGTTCCGTCCTTTTTAACAGTAAAGCTTACAATCACGCGTCCTTGTGCACCGATTGCATGTGCTTCAGCCGGATATTTGACATTCTTCGACAAGTAATCCATCAGTGCCTGTGCTCCTCCCGGAAAATCTGGCATTTCTTCTACAACTTGGAAGACAACGGAATCTGGTACACTTTTTGATTTGAGTTTCCGTCATTTCCTTTCCTTGCTTATCCAGTGGAAGTGTAGTTCCTTGAATATCTTCTGTAGGAAGTTCCGGAATATCCGTAGTTTCAGCTTGCATGGCAACTTCTTTTGTTGCTTGTCCCATCATTTCTTTGGCAAATTTTTCAGTGGTACGTGCTACCATTTCGATGTTACTGACAATCATTAAGATAGCAGCCAAGGGAAGGAACATCAGATATTTAGTCCTTCCTATTTCTTTCGTTCTTCGTTTATTCATCATTTTAATACGATTTTTGAGTGGTAAAACATTGAAACTATTTGATAAATTTGCTGCAGCCTTGTGATGTGCCAGTCCCAACAAATGGTACTGGTATGATTTACTATCATGCCCCGTCTCCAATACATGGTGATCTGCCATGTATTCGAGGTTTCCTCTGACTTCCCGTTTCATCAGCCAGACGAAGGGATTGAACCAGCAGAAAGTACACATAATCTCGCTGATAAGTACGTCTACCGAATGGTATTGACGGACGTGTGTCTCTTCATGAGTAATGATTTCACTGATTTCAGATTCCGTATGTGATTGTGGGTGTATGAATATCCAGTGGAAGAAAGAAAAAAGGGCCGGTTTCCTTCTTTAATAGATGTACGCGTACTCCTTGTATCTTGCTTTTTGAGCATTGGAAGTGTAACCGGATGATGCTACCCAGTTGTACAAAGAAGCGTGTAGCTAGTGATAACATTCCGCTCCAATAGATAATTTTTGCGAACTGTATGATAACCTCTTGCCAGTTCATTGCAGGCTCTTGTAAAGGAGTAACTGCTTGCTCCGGAAGTATGATGGTTGCATAAAGATCTGCCATTGCCACCATTGGTTCGTGAGCTTTTATCCATCCCTGAATATTCAGTAAAGGATAAAGCATGGAGATGGCAAAGAAACATAGCAAAGCCATCCTACGCCAATGGAAGAAGGTGTCTTTATGGAAAAACAACCGATAGAATGCGTAGAACAGAGCTATCGCTACATTTATCTTTAGAAAATAAGCTAGTTCCGGAGTCATGGTGATGAATGTTTTCTATTAATTTTCTTTTCCTTTTTCAATGAGTTCGATAATATCTTTGAGATCATCGGTCGAAATTTTCTGGTCTTTGGCAAAGAAAGAAACCATCTCTTTGTAAGAGTTCTCAAAGTAGTTACGAACTACACCACTCATAAAATGGCGTTTATATTCATTTTCGCGAATGGCAGGAGTATATTGGTAGGTATTACCTACACGTTTCGGTGTGACATATCCTTTTCGCTCGAGGTTCTTCACGATAGATGCTACTGTGGTATAAGGAGGTGTCGGTTGCGTATACTTTGCAACAATGTCTTTTACGAAACAGCATTGTAACTCCCAAATGTAGATCATTACTTCTTCTTCTTGTATAGTTAACTTTTCCATGGAGATGTTGTTTAATTACGAATACTTCGCAAATCTACGAATATTTCGTAAATAGCCAGTAGATAGTTGGTTAATAATTGTGAATGTGTAAATATTGCAAGAATATTTTGATTGCATTGTTGTCTGGAAATTAGTTAAGCATAAAAAAGACCGGATAAACATTATTTTTTCTATATAGTCACTCTTTAATAACCTTTATGTGCAAAAAATAGACTATCAAGGATTTTTTTATATAAAATAAATGAAATATATTTGCGGCTACGAAACATACGTTAAATATGGAAGGGTGCGTTTCAATACTTTAATCAGTTACGAATAATTCCCCGCACTTCAAACAGAACTATTAACTAACAATGCCAACCAAAGGGAAGAGGAAGGCAAACTAAAAAAATGAATGATATGAAAAAAGGTTTGATTTTTGTGCTGTTTGCACTTGTTTCTATCGTTTCTTATTCTCAGATTTCCTGGAATGCTAAGGTAGGTATGAACATGAGTAACTACACTGGGGATATGGATACTGACATGAGGATTGGATTCAATGTAGGCGTTGGCATGGAATATCAGTTCTCTGATATGTGGTCTATTCAACCTTCGTTGATGTTCACTCAAAAAGGTGCAAAAATAAAAGAAGATGGTGAGACTATGAAGTTTAATCCTATGTATCTTGAGATTCCTGTTTTGGCAGCTGCAAGATTTGCTGTTGCTGACAATCAGAACATCGTTGTGAAAGCTGGTCCTTATTTTGCATTTGGTGTTGCCGGAAAGGTAAAAGTTGGTGATGACAAAGCTGATTTCTTTGGTGATGGTGATGATCAATTTGGTGGAAAAAGATTTGATTGTGGTATTGGTGTAGGTGTTGCTTATGAAATCGGTAAATTCTTTGTAGGTCTGGATGGTGAATTCGGCTTTACTAATGTAGTTGATTTCAAATCAGACGGGGTAAGTAATCCTAAGAACATGAACTTCTCTATTGGTGTAGGTTACAAGTTCTAAACTTATTATACTCTCTTTATAATATCTCTAAAATCCCTCGTTCTATACTCTCTTGGAACGGGGGATTTTTCTGTCTTTATATAAAAAGAAAAACGGCATATCTCCATTGAAAGGATACACCGTTAATTCTCTCTCTTGCAATTCTTACTCATTAATCACTTATCTGCTTGGATAAGTTTGCTTTCTCCTTTAGTTCTTTATATCTCTCTATCGCATGTTTGCGACTCATAAGGATTTGCCAGCGATATACCCAACAGGTGGTAAGGAAGTAAATACCAGCTTGTAGCCATAAAGCTTTATATTCAAAAAGCTACTTCACTAAGAGTGGCTCCCATATTGTTGATTTTTACAAAGCCGTTAATTCCAAACGTTGAGGGGAAGATGTAGGATACATACTTCCAAAACGGAGGAATAGCTGCCCCCGGCCAGGAAATACCGGAGATAAATAATAAAGGGACAGATGTAAATACAAAAATCAGCATACACGTTTCCCGGTTGCGGATGGCAATGGAAGCTGTCATCGCAAAAGAAAATACAAGCCGCAAGATAGGGGACAACAAATAACACTAATGAGTCCGGTTGTCCTATTTGGTTGAGGCTGAATATTCTTGGGACAATATACAGTACATAAAAAGCTACCAATATATAAACCAGAAAATAACTCAATCCTTTTCCTAATACAATTCGCAACGTTCCGTTATAATGCCGGTTGATGGGGACAAGGTCCCTAAACCGGTTGTTTTCCCGGGCAGTTCCTGCGGCGAGACCGATGCCGAGCAATAATGTCTGTTGGATAATCAATACCAATACAGCAGGAATCAGAAAAGCTGCGAATCCGGCAGTAGGATTGAATATGGAAATTTCCTCATACTCTATCGGATAAGCGGTGATTTCATCCTGACGGTCAGTAGTATTGCTACTACGTGCAATTTTGATATCCTGATTCATATCCAGAGAAACGGCAGTGTTGGCAAGAAGCATCGATTTATAGTATAGCAATCCGCTCATGTCACAATAGATGCTGACTTGCGTCTGTTTCCCTTTGGCGATGTTGTCGCTGAAATCAGATGGGATATAGATGATGCCGTATGCAAGCCGGTTCTTCAGCATTTGTTTGGCTTCTTCCATATCGGCACAGTAAAACAATTTGAATATCGGGTGTGGCATCTACCTTGCGTAGATATTCACGGCTAAGAGATGAATGCGAATCATCTACAACAACAGCAGGAACTTCACGCACTACTTCGTTGTCATAAATGAAACTATACAACAACGGATAGCCCAGTGGGACGAGGATGAAGAAAATCAGTACCCCCTTGGTCGCGGAAAGTTGTCTGAAACTCGCGCTTCCAGATATAAAACAGGTCGTTGATGCCTTGGGCTATCTTGTCTTTAAATTTTATATCTTTCATTCAGGGTATGTATTTATAGTAAACCAATGCTTCTTTCAAGCGGTGAACCACAAAGAAGGGAAGCATCATGAATATTAATAATGCCATATAGTTGGACCATGAGTAAGCCATGCTATATCCGTTGAGCGCTTGATCAACGTAAATAAGGAAATAATGCCGCAACGGAAACAGGTTGCTCAAGGCCTGCAAAACAGGATTCATTGCCATCACCGGAAAAGAAAAACCGGAGATGGAGAATGAAATCACTCCCCACAAGGAGGCAAAACTTAATCCGAGGCGGAGTGTAGGCAGTGTACCTATCATAACGATACCGCAACACTGGGATGCTAGTACAAGGCAGAGCGTGGCGAATATCATCGGGAATATGCCGCTATTGCAAGGAAAATGCAGGAAATCCATACAGGTATACATTATAAAATATACCCATAATGAAAAAAGACTATTGTGTGGGGAAGCAGTTTTCCTGCCAATGCAATGTAAATGGAGTTGTTACTCATTCGTAGCCATTCGCGGGCAGTGCGGTCCTTGATTTCTACACCGATTGAATAAACGGTAACCATAAATATTAATAGCATGAGTACCCCGGTATCAGTGTATTACATAAGTATACTGAATAGTTCAGCCACGGATTATTTAGTGGGTGTGTATCAATTACGATCGGTTGCAGATAAGCCATAGCCTGATCCTCTGTCGCACCTTTGGCATACAGCATCGTCCGGGCCGCAGCTCCGGAGGTGAGTTCTCCCATCATTTTCATATCCCTGAACAATAGAGAGCCTGCAATCAGGTATGAGTAATTGGTATAGAAAGAGATCGTTGGCTGCCGTTGGCTTTGTGCCTCTGCCGATAAACCCTTGGGGAGATAGAAGAATCCGTAGATTTTTCCCTCCTGCATGGCAATACGTGCATCTGTTACATTGCTGTAATGAGCTACGACACCTGTTTGCGAGAAAGCATCCAGATTGCGGACAATGTTGCGTGAAGTAGACGAGTCATCCATGTCCACCACTCCCGCAGGCAAATCCTTGGGAAGCCCCGAATCCATTAAAGTGGTGAAGAAGATATAGCAGAATAGTGGAGCGATAACCATACAGAAAAGGTAGAGCGGACGTGAAACCAACCGTCGGCATTCCCTTTGTATGACTTGCCACAAAGCTATATATTTCTTTTTTCTCTCTCTTTCATGGTCATTTACTTGTCAATGATAACAGACATACCCGGACGGAGATTTTCCACTTTCTCTACCGGAGAAGCTTTCACCTCGAATGTTTTCAGATCAAATTGTCCGGTCGTTTTGGTTGCTTTCCAAGCAGCATAAGTGCCTAAATCTTTCAGATAGTATACTTTGAGTTGGATCTTTTTATTATCCAAAGCAGGAATGACAGCCTCGAACTCCGAACCCATCGTCAGGTTCTTCAGCAGATCTTCGCGTACGTTGAAAGTCACCCACATATCATTGAGTTCGGCTATGTTCATGATAGGGGCACCGGTACCAACCAATTCGCCTACCTTCGGGAAAATCTCGGAAACTTCTCCGGCAGCCGGAGCAATCAGATAGGTTTCCTTAATATACGATTCCACTTCGGCAACAGCTCCTTTCGCACGGTTCACCAACGCTTCGGCAGCCATCTTGTCTTCACGTTCCGCACCGTTCTTTGCCATTGTATATTGTGCTTTGGCAGCTTTCTCTGTTGCAATACTTGCATCCCGTTGCGCAGTCACTTCATCCAGCTTTCTGTGCAGGCATCACTCCCTGTTCGTACAGGTTCTTGACTCTCTTATATGATTTTTCGGCAATGGCAAGTCCTGCCCGAGCTTTCTGCCACATTTCATAAGCTGCCTGTATCTGTTCCTGGCGGGCGCCTTTCAAGGCTTTTTCGTTTTGGGCTTGTGCGGCGGCTTCGGCGGCACGGGCCTGCTCCAGTTTAGCCACTACATCAGGGGCTTCTAGAATAGCCAGTGTATCACCGGCATTTACGCTTTGGCCTTCTTTCACGCGAAATTCCAGAATACGTCCCGGAACTTTGCTTGAAACGCGATATTCGGTAACTTCAGCCTGTCCCTGTATAATTTCAGGACCCTTGCGGAGCATGAGGAACCGACGACTGCAACGATTGCAATAACTCCCAACAGAGTAAGGAAATGCAAGAAGCATATTGCTGTTTTGTGATTTTATAGGTGCCATATTAATATGAATTTAAATGATAGTTGATAAATGATAGGTGATAGATGATAACTATCACCTATTTTTCAGAGTTCCCAAAGATTTCTTCAGATAGATTTCCGTCAGCTTCACATCTATTTGCGCGTCAATCTTTTCTGAATGAGCAGACAACCATGCTGTTTGTGCTTCAAGAACGTTGCTGGTGGCAATTACTCCTTCTCTGAATCCAAGTGTCGCATAGCGTAGATTTTCTTCCGCTTTTTCCATGTTTTTAGAAGACATTACCAATTTCTTACCGGCTTCTTTTTACCTTGAATGCGGCTTGATTGACCTGTAATTCTATTTTTTCACGAGCATCCTGAAGTTGATACTGTGCAATACGAGCTTCGGCTTTTGCCGCTCTGGTTTTATAAATACCTTCTCCCCAGTGCCATATAGGTATCTGTACCATCACTCCCACATTCCACATACCTTTGAACTTGTTTTCAAAGCTATTGAAAACCGAGGGATTGGTTACCATATAATTTCCCATCAATGCGATGGATGGAAGATGTTCTGCACGGGTTACATTTACTTTCTGTTTATAAATCTGCGTTGCCAATTCGAGGCTACGTATTTCCGGACGATTCTCATAAGCGGTGGATAGATCGAAATGAGGGTCCGTTGTCAGTAATGGAATGTCTTCCATATTTTCGTCTGCCAACGTGATAGGAGAGCTAAGATCAATGCCACATAGTTGACACAACAACATTCGCGCAAGACTCAATCCGTCTTCCACTTTAGTCAGTGTCATTTCCGCTTCGTTGACTTTCACACGCACGGACAAACCGTCGGCTTTTGTGGCAACTCCTTCGGCAATCATTTTCTCTACATCGCTGTCCAGCTGTTGCAAAAGCTTTAGATAACCTTCCGCCAACTTCTTTTTGTTAACCAGCGAAATAACTTGCCAGTAGGCTTGGTCCGTACTCATGATCACTTCCTGCATACCGCCGTGATGTTGTTCTTGGGCCAACTCTTCGGCATACTTTGTAATTTTGTTGTATGCACGGATCTTCCCACCCATATATAAGGGCTGTGTCAATGTAATGGCACCTGCATAGACATTTCGGGTGTCTGTGCGGAGCGCATCCACTAAAGAGTTTCCTGGTTGATCGAGAGCGGGTAGCAGCTAAATTTTCCACTTAAAGAAGAAATAAGTGGCGCCAAGTCTGGGTATGCTGTTACAATCTCGTGTGCGGCTTGTTGGATGGGGCACAGCCAGATTCGTTCCTAATCCTGAAAGCGCAGCTTTCTGGTCATTGTTTAATAATGAAAACTCTTTCTGGTTCCTCATGTAAGCTCCCGTTGCCGAGAAATTTGGCAAATAATTTGTAAATGCAGCTTTCCGTTGATAATGAGCAGCATTTATTTTTTCATTGCTTATCAACAAATCTTTGTTGTTGGCAAGAGCTAATGCGCGGCAACTATCTAGGCTTAGGAAGCTTTGCGCTTTTACTGTAAAAGTGAAACTTAACAGAAATGTCAGAAGAAATACTTTTTTCATCGCATCTTACATATTAATAAGGTGGTACTTCTATTTTAAATAACCCTGTTCTTATGTAATTTGTTTATTAAAGTAGTCAGTTTTTTTGTACTTGTTTACTTAAACAATAATTGCATAAACAACGATGCAAATGTATGTGCTTTCTGTGAGAACTCAAAACGAATTAGCTTTTTTTAGAAATATAGTGGGGTTGGATTCTGTTGAAAAGAAAGAAGGCTGTTTCTCATGACGAGGAACAGCCTTTCTTGATATATACAGTAAGGGGATTTTAATTACAGAGCACCTACTTCTTTCAAAGCAGCGTTTGTTCCGTGAACAGCTTTTGCGCTAGCTGCGAACTTAGCTTTTTCGTCTTCGTTCAGGTTCAGTTCAACGATCTTTTCGATACCGTTCTTGCCAAGGATTACAGGAACGCCGATGCAAAGATCTGATTCGCCGTATTCACCTTCCAATAATACAGAACAAGGGATCATCTTCTTTTGGTCGTGAAGGATAGATTCAACTACGAATGCTCCCGCTGCACCCGGTGCATACCATGCAGAAGTACCCAGCAATTTAGTCAGTGTAGCACCACCTACCATTGTAGCAGCGGCAACTTCGTTCCAGTTTTTCGGCAGAGATGAAGTTAGATACAGGCATACCTTTGTAAGTAGCGAAACGAGTCAAAGGAATCATAGTAGTATCACCGTGACCGCCGATAACCATACCTTCTACTTCGTTAGCGTTGCAGCCCATAGCTTGAGCCAGGAAATATTTGAAGCGAGAGCTGTCCAGTGCGCCACCCATACCGATAATACGGTTTTTCGGTAAGCCTAAAGATTTCAATGCCAAATAAGTCATTGTGTCCATGGGTTGGAAATAACAACAAGGATAGCGTTAGGAGAATATTTCAAAGATGTTCTCTGCTACCGATTTAACGATGCCAGCATTCACACCGATCAGTTCTTCACGAGTCATACCCGGTTTACGAGGAATACCTGAAGTAATCACAACAACGTCAGAGTTAGCAGTCTGAGCATAGTCGTTCGTGCAGCCTATCAATGTAGTGTCGAAACCCAACAATTGAGCTGTCTGCATCATATCCATTGCTTTACCTTCTGAAACGCCTTCTTTAACGTCCAGCATTACTACTTCGTCATCTGGAAAACGAATATGCCCGTTTTGCACAACAATATGATGAGTTAAAGATGACGATTTCTAATGACTCTTTATCTCAATTACTGGAACAGGAACAATTGAAAACTCAACGTCTATTGGAGGAACTTCGTACTGTGAAGAGCTCGAATGCGACAGAGATTCGTCGTTTAAAGAAAGAATTGGCTACTTTGCGTAAGGTAATGGTTGGCTATATCAATCAGATCGACTCTTTGAATAAACTGACTGCACAGCAGAAACAGGTCATAGCTGAAGTGACTCAAAAGTATAATCAGGCTTCACGACAGATCGATAACCTTTCTGAAGAAAAGAAGAATCTGAATAAAAAGGTGACGTTAGCCGCACAACTCGATGCAACTAATATTCGTATCGAACCACGCAATAAATAAACGTGGCGAAAAAAGCTGCAAAGAAAGTGAAAGACGTGGTGAAGTACTGGCTATCAGTTTCACGGTCGTGAAGAATATAACCGTAGGTTCACGAGGAAGTTGTGACTTCTGCTTTCTACATCTAATGTAATCTCCCAATCATCCCGGAATAACGATAGGGCGGACGTTGAGACTATGCGGAGCTACCGGAGTGATGACAACCGTGTTGGAATGGGGAACCATAATCGGACCACCTACACTCAAAGAATAGGCTGTGGAGCCGGTAGGAGTGGCAATCACCAGTCCGTCTGCCTGATAAGTATTCAGATAAGCACCGTTGATCGCAGTGCGGATGCTGATCATGGAAGAACTGTCCCGCTTGAGCACCGCAATTTCGTTGAGGGCATACGGAGAATCTTGAAGATGTTTGTCGTTGCAGATCAACTGAAGTACACTCCGCTCTTCTACACTATATCTTCCCGCTTTGATTTCGTTGAATGTCTCTTCCATTTCTTCGGGAGAGATATCGGCAAGAAATCCCAAACGTCCTGTGTTAATGCCAAGAATAGGAATCCCCTTTCTGCCCACCCGGCGGGCAGCTTTCAGAAAAGTTCCATCCCCACCGATACTGATTACCATATCGGCAGTAAAATCATCACCATCAAATAATAGATCTGCTTCAATATCCATATTTTCTGAAACTAGGAATTGGTAAAATTCCCTGCACATACCAATCTCTGCTCCTTGTTTCTTTAAAAGTTTAAACAAGGTGACAGCATGAGAAGACTTTTTAGCCTGATAAGTATTTCCAAAAATGGCAAATTTCATAAGCAACATCATTAGTTCAGGATGCAAATTTGGCATTTTTTCTTGGATTTCTACTTTAAATAACCAAAAAAAGAGTAGAGAATGCGTTTCGTATTATTAGGCAACTAATAATAATATTTGTATTTTTGCGGCAAATATAACGTAGAACTATGACTAAATTAAGTGTAAACATAAACAAGATTGCTACACTAAGAAATGCTCGCGGGGGAAATGTGCCCGA
>VOFD01000851.1_pt1 | contig 16000 bp, 23 predicted proteins | sample 5384101 | NCBI WGS metagenome assembly VOFD01 (sample SAMN12384723, study PRJNA508395) | human gut metagenome | isolation source: healthy gut C | host: Homo sapiens
GATTAAGGAAAAACATGAAGATACAAGGTGAATGATACACAGAAAAGCAGTAAACAATAGGAAGTTGATTAATAAACGACATAAGGAAAGGAATAATCATAAATCCGGAGAGAGTCCGGAGAAAAGCCGCAGCCATCATGTATGAGAAATGAGCTAAACAGATAAAAGCAGTATGAGAATAAGAGGAGAAATGATTGGAAACCTATGAGAAATGCATCATTTTTAAGGAGAAATGAGGGAAATACTATGAGAAATGCCACTTTGTATTTCATTTCTCATAGTATTATATCCTTGATTTTCAAAAGATTATTGTGCGTGTTATGAGAACATGAGGAATGAATAAAAATCATTTGCAGGAGGCTGGATTTCTCTTTGATATAAATACAGGAAACTATCCACACCTATGTTTTTCGAGAAAATGATAAATCGGTTCAGTTCATATCATAGATTTATTTCGTACCTTTGCCATTCTATTTATATAAAAAGAAAAAATGAGTAAAGAATACACACTCGCAGATTTCACAGATATTTTTGATTACTCCACAGGATGGTTCAGCGACAGTAGCATTTGTAGTCTATTCTATCAGATATTCAAACGATTCCCTTCCATGAAAATGGTGAAATATAAAGTAAACCAGGATTTTCTGAAAGAAATCAAGGAACTTTATCAGCAAGATGACGCGTTCGATATATTCGAGCATGTGTACTGCAATCATTTTGAAAATGAAAAAAAGAAGAAGAGGAGGAAGAAGAAGAAGACAATACAGGTACAAAAGAGTTATACGACTGTATCGTTATCTGCAAAAAAGAATTTAATGATCGGCTATTTTGATAATTGCGTAAAGATTGTCTATTCAATATCGACGAAGAGGAAATCAATCATCTCAATCAGATTTGCGAAAATCACAAGAAGGAAAATGAGAAACTTAACAATCTATTTATAGTAACATACTCTCATAACTACTTCAGCCTGAAACAATCGCAAGTCAATGAACCTGCTATTCAGATTGATCGTCACTATAACGATGATTTTGTTCCCGTAGCTGCCGAAATCGAACACTTCCTGCTAGAGGACAACAAAAGCGGATTAATCATTTTGCATGGGAAACAAGGTACTGGAAAAACTACTTATATCCGCCATCTCATTAATCTTGGTAAAAAAAGAATGATTTATATGAGTGGGGATCTGGTAGATAAACTTTCGGATCCGAGCTTTATCACTTTTATCCGCCAACAAAAGAACTCTATCTTCATCGTAGAAGATTGCGAAGAACTATTATCAAGCCGCAACGGAGGCAACCGTATGAATGCCGGATTAGTCAACATACTGAATATCAGCGACGGACTGTTGAGCGATGAATTGTGTATCAAATTTATCTGCACCTTTAATGCTCCACTAAAAGATATCGACGAAGCATTGCTTAGAAAGGGACGCTTGGCTGCCCGATATGAATTTAAAGACCTGACCACTGATAAGGTTAACCAACTGATTAAGGAAGAAAGTCTGGATATTCCCGAACAAACACATCCCATGACACTGGCTGAAATCTATAATTACGAAGGAATGGATTTCTCCTTGGGAAAGAAAACGGGTAGGATTCTAAAATATTCTCCGGAATAGAATTGCCAGAGAAAAAACAGGCAATTATTATTATGAAATATAAGTATATAAATTTTATCTGCAGCCGGACACGATTCGACATTTTTATACGTTTATTATACGTTAAAAGAGTTGCCCAATAATAGGGCAACTCTTTTAAATATAAAACTTCTTAGTTCAAACTTAACTTGTGATACCTTATACGGACATATTCTTACTTATAAGTTAACGGAACTTCAAAGATATTCACTCACAAAACCTACTATTATCCAAAACTAAAAGGGAAAGTGCTTTCATCAGATAAAGCAATTAATCCATTTTTCCGCTGGATACAAATTTTGTTCTCTCTCGCCAGCCAACCGGCAGCCAATGCTGTACTTTCTACGCTTAGGTTTAATCTTCTCGCCAATTCAGGTATTGAAATTTCACCAATTTCTTTCAGGGCATACCAGACCTTTCCGGCATTGTTCCCTACAATCGTTTTATCCATGGCTATTTTTATTAATAATTCGGTTACAATATAGTCATTTTCAACAATAGTTTATAACAAAACCAGATTTTTTATTTTCAGTTTTTGACATTATTTAAAACAAGAAAATCAATTTCGCAATTAACGGTTAAAAACTCGGTCATAGTTCATACCATAACACTACTGGAAGGCACATTATATATCAAATAAATTCTCAAAATAGGTATAGGGAAACCATAGAAAGAAAATAGAAAGTTGACATTTCCGCAATATCGGACAAGTCATTTCGCTTTTTACCAATACCTTTGCGAAGTGAAATACCAAAATTAGTTATGCAACAGAAAAAAACAACGAAAGAAGAATATCAAAAGTGCGTAAATGTGGTAGTGGAATACATCATCCAACATTTAGGAGAAGATATTGATTTAAAATCTCTGGCCAGAATTTCAAACTTTTCTCCTTTTTACTTTCACCGGATCATGAAAGCTTTTCTCGGTGAACCGATTGGTACGTTTATTGTCCGGACGCGGACAGAAGCTGCCGCACGCCTACTCCGCTACTCGGATATTCCGATTGCTGACATCGCCTACCGGATTGGTTACGCATCCCCTTCTTCATTATCGAAAGTGTTCAAGCAATTTTATGGCATTTCACCTTTAGAATATAGAAACAATAAAAACTTTGTAATTATGAAACCAGCGATTATCAGGCCAGACCTGGAACTAAAAAAAGAGATCAGAAATGTCTCCGAACGGAATGTGATTTATATCCGCCTTACAGGCGACTACAAACTAAATGATTACGGCGGCACTTGGGGACGTTTATTCCAATTCATCAAAGAACAAAAACTGCCGATGGGAGATTTCAGTCCGCTTTGCATTTATCACGATGATCCCAAAGTGACGCCTGCCGACAAGTTGCGTACCGATGTTTGCATGGTGATGCCTGTAAAAGTTGCTCCCAAAAGTGATGTGGGATTCAAGGTTATCCCAGCCGGACGTTATGCAATCTTCTTATATAAAGGTACGTATGACAATCTGCAAGCGGTATATGATACTATCTATGGAAAATGTCTGCCCGAAATGGAATGTACGCTGCGTGATGAAGCCAGTGCCGAGCGCTATCTGAACAATCCATGTGACACTCCTCCCGAAGAGTTGCTGACGGAGATCTATATTCCGGTAGAATAATCCGGATAAGGGGACGAAGGAACAGCAGTCACTTCCAGACAGGCTGTTCCCTCTTCCCTACCTGCTATTTTTTCAGCATAGACGCCAATCCTGTTTCCTTCACTATCCGTGAATACGGCAAACCATCCTTTATCGTCTGCCTCAATCTTTGTTTTGGGACTGACCACTTCCCCTCCTTTCAGAAGCACTTTTTCCAACGTTTGTTCAATATCCTCACAGTTGAAATGGATAAGTACGCCATGCGTTGAAGGAAGAAAGTCGAAGTTTGAAGCATAAGATATTGCACCGACGGTTTCACCTTCTTCCGTGAAACAAGCCATTTTCTCTGTTTCACATTCAAAAGTCGGAAGTTGCACACCCAACACAGTTTCGTAAAAATCGACAGCCCGACGGAAATCGGTAGCAGGAATCTCAAAAAATGCAATTAATTTTTTTTCATCTCGTTTCTTTTTTATGGTTACTACTAAGCCTTTGCAAAGACATTGCAAAAGTAGGGTAACACGAGGAAGCCCGATAGAAAAAAAAGAGACATCTTTAGAGTTCAGAGAAATAATCGGAATAAGGGGCGCATACAGAAAGATATTCTGCAGGCGTATAACCGGAAAATAGTTTGAATTCCTTGATCATGTGGGACTGATCGGAGTATCCACATTCATAGGCCACTTGTACGAAAGGAACAGTAGCATCCTGTTGCAGCATGAATAACGCCCGTTGCATACGGATAATACGAATAAATTCTTTGGGAGTAGTACCGACATAATCGGTGAAGATACGCCCGAATTGCTTGCTGCTCAAACAGGCTGCCTCCGACAACAGAGAAATGTTGATTTGCGACCGATGATTGATTTCATGGAAGACAGCGGACATCCTCTTCAGATTATACTCGGGAAGAGTGTATAAACGACGAAGAAAAAACTGCTCTATCAGACGAATACAGACTATATTATCAGAAGTATCAGTGACCTGTTTTACTAAGTCCGACAGTTCCGCATCTTCCATCGCACCGGTGTCTATATTCTGTCCGCGGAACAGATGACTGGGTATGTGAAACAATGCTTTTACCGCATAAGGTTGGAAAACAACAGTAATCATCTCTATCCTGCCTGTAGACATCACATCCGAGAAACCGACCGATTGTCCGGAAATAAAGGATTGGGGTTGCAGCTCCGACTCGCCCGACAAAAGAAGTTGTTTCCCTTTATGGAATACCAGTTGCATGCAGCCAATAGGCAGAGTCCGTTCGGAGACAGGAGCTATTGAGTCGTCTTGCAATATCCAGTAATGCCGTATATAGGGAGCCAGTGCAAAACAGGGTTTTATCAGTTGAAATGATTGCATATAACAAAGATATTATTTCTTAATCCAAATGCAAAAGTAAAACTCCTGTTTAAAAGGGGATAGTAAAAAAGGACTTCTTTACTTAATTAAAAAAGCATCCTCTGCTTGAAGAAGCATGATTACAGCTCTCATTCAAACAGAGGAAGAATTCTTTAGATAACGGAAAGTCCATATTCGTAGGCTTCCGACATCGCATTGTAATCTGCATCGGAATATGCGCCTTTATCTCTTGCTTTCTGCATATCTTTCATAAACGATTCCACAGAAGACAGGAAACTAGAATATTTTTTCTGTTCTTCATCATAGCCTGTCACAGCAGGAAGTTTCTTTGCAGCTTCGAGTTCTTTCTTCAGTTCCGCCATCTTCATGTCAATACGCATACCGTCCAGCGCATGTTTGCGGGAATAAAGATTCATGATGCTTTGCACAGTGCCGGACATCTTACGCATAGCCATGATTTGATCTTTCAACGGTTCGTCGGCAAGAAGTTCTTTTTCAGCCTGTTCCGTGAGAGGGCTTAGAATATCAAAAATCACTTGTTTATATTCGGACATTTCTACACTTAGCCGATAGTTTTCATCCAAGAGCTTGCCAGCCTTGGCTGTCTCTTTGGCCTGCTTGTAAGAGAGAAACTTATTAAAATTATCATAGAATTGCGTCCGTGCACTAAAAAGTCCTCTATAACTCTGCTTCAGATTCTGACGGACTTCTATATTAAAGTAATCTCCCGGATCCATCAATTCCGCAGTGTCTCTGGCAGATACTTCAGGCGGTGCTATCGGAGATACTTCAGGAACTTTTCCTGTCTGTTCCATATATCCCAAGACCGCATTTACGTCTTTTGCATTAGCTACATGCCTCAACACGATGAGCGATGTATGATAATAGTTTATCACTTTACTGGCATTATCCAATTCCTCCGGAGTGACGGAGGACGCAGCCTGTTTCTTGTTTCCTCCCGAACAGGAAACCAATAAGAAAGCACCTATCAGTGCTCCAAACAATAAGATATTCTTCTTCATAATAATGGTTAGTTTATTGAGACTTTCGTACTATAACAATAAAAATCGTTTTTTGTTATAGACAAACAATGCATATTTGATAAGTGTTCTATACATGATATTAACTTAAAAATAAAACAAATATGGAACAATCATTTCAAAAAGGAGTTGTGCTCCATTTGGCTTCCCTCATTGAATATACTGAAGGAGGCGTCATCAGCAAACAGTTAATCAAAAGTCCGGCAGGAAATATCACTTTATTTTCTTTTGACAAAGGAGAAGGGTTAAGCGAACATCGTGCTCCGTTTGATGCGCTCGTGCAGGTATTGGAAGGGGTAGCGAATATTACTGTAAACGGAAATCTGTTCACCGTAAAAGCAGGAGAAAGTATCGTATTTCCGGCGAATGCGCCGCATGCCCTTACAGCAGTGGAGAGATTTAAGATGCTGTTGACTATGATTAAGGAATAAACAACCATAGTGTATAAAAACAAAAAATGGCTACTCATCACGAGCAACCAATCTTTTGTTAACCTTAAATCTAATACTTATGAAAAAAAAACACAGTACAAATATACCACCTTTCAAGTAAATAGCAAATTTCAGAGCCGAATCGGACGATAATATAACACGGTTTAAGACTCTCGGAAGCGCATTAACATTTCAGACTTCTCGTGTTAACATTTAACATATTCATTCACACAAGTTACTTCTTGGGTAAGTAAGAATACAAAAAAAGAGGGCATCATTGAAACAACATCGTTTTTTTTGTAACTTTGAAATATGATAATTAGCGCCAGCCGCCGGACAGATATTCCGGCATTCTATTCGCAATGGTTCTTCAACCGGATTAAAGAAAGATATGTATTAGTGCCCAATCCATATCATCCGAAAATGATTAGCAAGATCTCTTTATCTCCTGCTGTAGTAGATTGTTTTGTTTTCTGGACCAAGAACCCGGCACCTATGCTCAACCAACTGGAGAAATTGCAGGATTACAACTATTACTTCCAATTTACACTTAACCCTTACGGAGAAAAGCTGGAAAATCATTTGCCCTCCATCGATAAACGAATGGATACCTTTAAAAAGCTGGCTGATAAAATCGGCAGGAAAGGGTGATCTGGAGATACGATCCGATACTGACGAACGAGGAATACAATGTTTCTTTCCACCAGGAAGCATTTGCCCGGATTGCCGACGAACTCAAAGACCACACTGCCAAATGTATGCTGGGATTCATAGATCATTACCAGCATATCCGGAACTCTGTACGGTCATTCAACATCTATCCGCTGACTCAAGAGGAAATAGAAGAAATGGCTGTCTCCTTTAAAAAAAACAATCGACGTTTATCCTGACATACAGCTGGATACTTGTACTGTAAAAGTGGATTTAAGACATTTAGGTATTCCGAGCGGCCTGTGTATTGATAAGGATCTGATAGAAAAGATCATCGGTTATCCTATCCTCGCCCAAAAGGATAAAAACCAGCGTAACATCTGCAACTGCATTGAAAGCATTGATATCGGAACTTATGAAAGTTGTCTGAACGGATGTATTTATTGTTATGCCATCAAAGGCAATTATAACACGGCAGTATATAATAGGAGGAAACATGATAAAAACTCACCGCTACTTATCGGTCATTTATCCGAAGAGGATATCGTAAAGGAGGGAGATGAAAAGCCTGCGGGATAACCAATATTCGTTGTTTTAATCTCTTCGGTCTGCAGTTGACTTACAGGCATAAAAAAAGGCTATCTATCCCAGACAGCCAATCTTTTGTTAACCTTAAATCTAATACTATGAAAAACACAGTACAAAGATACGGACTTTTCCGGTTATCTCCAAATTTTCCGGCTAAAGCAGCGCACCTTATAACATGGTTTAATAGAATCAGAGCTGTATTAACAAATGAGAGTCCAGGCATTAACATTTAACAGTTTTCTTAAATAATCAGAGCGTAAAACTGGAAAAGATGCAAAAGTTTTCGAATCGAACACCTTATCTTATTAAAGAGAGTTTATGCGGGCTAACAAATTCCTCTGCCAGCTGTTTCTAATAGAAGGTAACCATCAAATTCCCATTATATGAACAGATTCGAAAATAAAGTAGTTGTCATCACCGGTGCCGCCAGTGGTATCGGCGAAACAACCACACGCCGCATTGTCTCCGAAGGAGGCAAAGTAGTCATCGCTGACCATTCCGAGAAAAGAGCGGAGCAGCTTGCCAACGAACTCACGCACGCAGGGGCTGACGTGCGTCATGTCTATTTCTCCGCCACCGAACTCCAGAGTTGCAAAGATTTGATTGATTTTTCCATGAATGAATATGGAAGAATAGACGTACTGATTAATAACGTAGGCGGAACCGATCCCAAACGTGACCTTAGCATCGAAAAGCTGGACATCAACTACTTTGATGAAGCATTCCATCTGAATCTCTGCTGCACGATGTACCTTTCCCAACAGGTCATTCCTATCATGACTGCCAATGGCGGCGGAAACATTGTCAACGTAGCTTCCATAAGCGGACTTACGGCTGATGCCAACGGTACTTTATACGGCGCCAGCAAAGCGGGTGTCATCAACCTGACGAAATATATCGCTACTCAAATGGGAAAGAAAAACATCCGTTGCAACGCCGTAGCTCCGGGACTGATACTTACTCCCACTGCATTGGACAACCTGAATGAGGATGTACGTAATATCTTCCTCGGTCAATGTGCCACTCCTTATCTGGGAGAACCGGAGGATGTTGCAGCTACCATCGCTTTTCTGGCTTCGAACGATGCCAGATACATCACTGGACAAACGATTGTGGTGGATGGAGGACTGACCGTTCATAATCCGACAGTGGCGTTATCATAAAACGACCGGATAACGTATTATCGGTAAAGATGACAGATTATTAACCGGTAACCATTACAAAAATAATCTCTTTTCCTTGATGTTACCGATAGGAAACATATCTTTGTGACCAGTCAGTAACAAAAGTATCAAAGTATGGAAAAAGAGATTACTAAAAACAGACAGGCTACGGAAATGACCCTGATTAAAGCCGTCAACGACATCATCGAAGAAAGCGGTTTCGAAGGGTTGGGGATCAATGCGGTAGCAGCCAAGGCCAAAGTTTCAAAAATGCTTATCTACCGTTATTTCAATTCGCTGGATGGACTGATAGCAGCCTACATCCAGCAGAACGACTATTGGATTAACTTCGATGAAAAGTTACCGGATCAGACTCATTTAGCCACATTTATCAAGCAGATATTCAAAAGACAAATCATGTGGTTACGGGAGAATTATACATTGAAACGCCTATATCGCTGGGAACTGACAACGGACAATAAGTTTGTGAAAGAGTTGCGCAACAAACGGGAAGAGAAAGGTATCTGGCTGGTAGAGGCAGTCAGCAAACTTTCAAAACATCCGAAAAAAGAGATTGCCGCTATGGCTTCCATCATCACCGCAGCCATCAGTTATCTGGCATTGCTCGAAGAAAACTGCCCGGTCTACAACGGCCTCAAAATTCAGCAGGAAAGTGGCTGGGAGGAATTGGAAGAAGGCATCAATCTATTAGTAGACCTCTGGTTACAAAAACAACTCTAATCAAATGAATAAAATGACAATAATGGGAATATGGTTTCTTTCTCTATTGATAAATATTGGATGCGACTGGGATTTAGTAGAATACGACAGTAACGATCTTAAAATATATATTGAAAAAGGGCTTTATTCCCCTCGAATAAAAAAAAGGTATAATTATTAATGATTAAGTCGTTATATCATTCAACAAATACTAACTTTACGACGTTATAAAATATAAAGAGCGAACGAAATGATTGTTAAGACATTACTAGATACCGATCTTTATAAGTTTACCACATCGTATGCTTATATCAAACTGTTTCCCTATGCAATGGGCACGTTTAGTTTCAACGACCGGAATGAAACTCAATATACCAAAGATTTCCTGAAGGCACTCAAGGCAGAGATCAAGAACCTTAGTCAATTGAGGTTCACGGAAGAGGAATTGGAATACATGACGAAAAACTGCAGATTCCTTCCGAAAGTCTACTGGGAGTGGTTATCTTCTTTTCGTTTCGACCCTAATAAGATTGATATTCATCTGGATGAAGCTTGTCATCTCCACATCGAAGTGACCGACTTGCTTTATAAAGTGACTTTATACGAAGTGCCTTTGCTCGCTATTGTCTCCGAAATCAAAAACCGTTTCTTTGGCAATGTAGCAGACATGAACGAGATTCTTTGCAAGCTGTCGGAGAAAATAGAATTGTCGAATCAACATCAGCTTCGCTTTTCAGAGTTCGGCACACGGAGAAGATTCTCCATTGATGTGCAGTAAACGGTTATCAAGAAGCTGAACGAGACGGCACATTATTGCACCGGAACTTCCAACTGTAACTTTGCAATGAAATATGGAATGAAAATGATGGGGACTCATCCACATGAATGGTTTATGTTTCATGGAGCACAGTTCGGATATAAACATGCCAACTATATGGCACTCGAAAACTGGGTGAATGTTTATGACGGTGATTTAGGTATCGCACTTTCCGATACATATACTTCTGGCATCTTCCTTAGTAACCTTAGCCGCAAACAGGCCAAACTTTTCGACGGAGTGCGTTGCGATTCCGGTAATGAGTTTGATTTTATCGACAAACTGGTTGCCCGTTACAAAGAGTTGGGAATTGATGCGACAACCAAAACCATCGTTTTCAGCAATGCCCTCGACTTTACAAAAGCATTGGATATTCAAGAATACTGCAAAAACAAAATCCGCTGCTCTTTCGGGATCGGTACCAATCTCACGAATGATACAGGATTTGCCCCTTCCAACATTGTCATGAAACTCACGCAATGCAAAATGAATGTCAATCAGGAATGGAGAGAATGCATCAAACTATCGGATGACGAGGGAAAACATACCGGCAGCCTTGAAGAGGTACAGGCTTGCCTGTATGAGTTGAGACTCAACTAAATTATAACAATGTTGCACATATTTTCCGTAAGTTCTCCAAATGCGCCATAACATTCTTATCCTTTCGGGCAATTTGCATATTATATCTTGTCTGCATATTCACCAACAACTCCGCATTTATATTGGTAGCAGCTTCAATCAACAAAGCAAAATCAGTAGATACAGGACGACGCCCATTCAATATATCATTCAGCATCGTATACGACACTCCTACCACCTCTGCAAATCGTTTCTGCGATATTCCACGAGATTGTAATTCTTCTTTTATAATCTCTCCCGGATGTACTGAAACAAAAAGAATACCCTAAATTAGACATACTATTCTTATTTATAATGATTCGTTATGTCGATTATAGAACAAATAGTTATGATGGGTTCGGAATCCGTAGTCGATATTTTAAATTCCAGTCGATATTGTTTATCGATCCGAATAGATGAAATACCTTTTTTAACTCCCGTCAAGACTTCATAATTCAACGAATTCAAAGGATAAAGTGCTTCTACATTCAACGCTTCAGCCAAAATGACAATTCGCTTCACATAATTCCTTATTACTTGAGGTTGAAAACGATGCTTCTTATCGCTACATTTACCTTCATAATAAAGCTCTGAAAGATATTCCTTTTCAAACTCAATAACCATTTCTCTACTTATTACGACAGTACAATAGCAGTTTTTTTTTTCAGAATACACTAAAAAAGTGGATATAATGATAGCAATTCTATCAAACTTGGCCAAAGTCCGAAAGCTAGTAGATAAAACTTGCTATCACCTTAATCAACACAACTCTATTCATAGCAGTATTAATAAAAAAACGCTGCAGGTATGTTCTTATTCTATACTATCTGTGACTATAGTAATAAAAGCTATAGCAATCAGCCCAAAACCTTTTAGGATTTGAATCCTTTCACTGCTCTTTCCAGTCTTTCCAGAGGTAATTCACCGGATTGTCTCCAGAGCTGTTCTCCTTTTCTAAAAAGAATAAAGGTAGGAGTCGACTCAACTGTATAGAAATCTGTAAGGGCTGGTTCCTGATCGATGTCTACCAATACCACTTCCAATGTTCCTTCCATCAGTTTCTTAAATTCTTCAACAACCGGTTTCATACGTTGGCAATGAGGACACCACGTTGCATAAACCTCTGCCATTACCCAATCACCGTCAGCCAGTTTCTCCTGATTTCTTTCTTCACGAGCTATTTTCTTTTCTTTCATATGAATATCTCCTTTTAATTAATTACTATCACCCTAACAATATCAGGAGAAATATAGTTTAGAAAAGTAGCAAGGTTATACACTAATTAAAGAATCCTTTTTAAAGATAAGCGTTGCACAAAAATGAAACTTTCGTGCAAAAAAAAGGAACATCTTATTTAATATTTATTTATCTTTGCCCCCCGAAATGGTTCAGAATCCGTATCCAACGGACGACGATTAATAGGGAATCGGGTGCAAATCCCGGACAGTCCCGCTGCTGTGAAGCTCTATACAATGTCTTATTAATGAACTAATTTATCGCCACTGATGTTATTCGGGAAGGCAAATAAGACAAGAGTCAGTCAGAAGACCTGCCATTTTGTGTAAGACGCTCCCCTCCTCGTGGGTTAGGAGAAAGAGCATCACTTGTTAAGCCCCAAATCAAAAAATACTGTTTTTCGTCGGGTGGAGTATGTCCATTAGATGCGGGAAGACATTAATAAGTATGTACTTAATTGAGTAAAGTATGATAAAAGAATCTTAGTAGCCAATCGCGGTGAAATTGCCGTAAGGGTGATGCGCTCCTGCCGGGAGATGGAGATAACGAGTATCGCTATCTTCTCCGAAGCAGACCGGACCGCGAAGCACGTGCTCTATGCAGACGAAGCTTATTGCGTAGGACCGGCAGCATCCAAAGAGAGTTATCTGAATATAGAAAAAAATCATCGAAGTGGCGAAAGCAGCTCATGCGGACGCCATCCATCCGGGTTACGGCTTCTTGTCCGAGAATGCTACCTTCGCCCGTCGATGTCAGGAAGAAGGAATCATCTTTATCGGACCTAATCCGGAAACAATGGAAGCCATGGGGGATAAAATTGCTGCCCGTATCAAAATGATCGAGGCGGGAGTCCCCGTTGTTCCCGGCACACAGGAGAATCTGAAAAGTGTGGAAGAAGCCGTAGAACTCTGCAACAAGATCGGTTACCCGGTGATGCTGAAAGCATCTATGGGCGGCGGCGGAAAGGGTATGCGCCTCATCCACAGTGCCGAGGAAGTGGAAGAAGCTTATACCACTGCCAAGAGCGAATCGTTGTCTTCGTTTGGCGACGATACCGTTTATCTGGAGAAGTTCGTTGAAGAGCCTCATCACATTGAATTTCAGATTCTGGGCGACAAACACGGAAACGTGATTCACCTGTGCGAACGCGAATGTTCCGTACAGCGCCGCAACCAGAAGATTGTAGAGGAGACGCCATCGGTTTTCGTGACTCCCGAACTACGTAAAGACATGGGTGAAAAGGCGGTAGCCGCCGCCAAAGCGGTCAACTATATCGGTGCGGGTACTATCGAATTTCTTGTTGACAAACACCGCAACTATTATTTCCTTGAGATGAACACCCGTTTACAGGTGGAGCATCCGATTACGGAAGAAGTGATTGGAGTAGATTTGGTGAAAGAGCAGATCAAAGTTGCCGACGGCCAAGTGCTCCAGCTGAAACAGAAAGATATCCAACAGCGCGGCCATGCCATCGAATGCCGTATTTGTGCCGAAGACACGGAAATGAACTTCATGCCGAGCCCGGGAATCATCAAGCAGATTACAGAACCGAACGGAATCGGTGTTCGTATCGACAGTTACGTTTACGAAGGATATGAAATCCCGATCTATTATGACCCGATGATCGGTAAACTGATTGTGTGGGCTACCAACCGCGAATACGCTATCGAGCGGATGCGCCGCGTGCTCCACGAATACAAGCTCACCGGAGTGAAGAACAACATCAGTTACCTGCGTGCCATCATGGACACTCCGGACTTTGTGGAAGGCCATTACGACACAGGCTTTATCACCAAGAACGGCGAGCATCTGCAACAATGTATCATGCGCACCAGCGAACGTGCCGAAAATATTGCCCTGATTGCCGCCTACATGGACTACCTGATGAACCTCGAAGAGAACAACAGCGGCATGGCTACCGACAATCGTCCTATCAGCAAATGGAAAGAGTTCGGACTGCACAAAGGAGTGTTGAGAATCTAATTTTAACAAAGAGAATTCAATTATGGAAATTCATATAGGAAACCGTGTGGCCGAAGTAGAGTTGGTCAGCAAGGAAGATAACAAGGTAGTACTTACCATTGACGGAAAACCGTTTGAAGCAGATGTTGTGATGGCCGAAAATGGCACCTGCAATATTCTGATGGACGGTCGCAGCGCAAACGCACAACTGATTCGCCGCGAAAACGGTAAAAGCTATAAGGTAAATACGCATTATAGCAGTTTCAATGTTGAAATCGTGGACAGCCAGGCGAAATATCTGCGCATGCGCAAGAAAGGGGAAGAGGAACAGAACGACTGTATCATTTCCCCAATGCCGGGAAAGGTGGTGAAAATACCTGTTGTAGCCGGTCAGGAAATGAAAGCGGGAGATACTGCCATCGTTATCGAAGCAATGAAGATGCAGAGCAACTACAAAGTGACTTCGGATTGCCGCATTAAAGAAATTCTGGTTCAAGAAGGTGATAGCATAACCGGCGAACAGACATTAATAACATTAGAACCGATTGCATAATATAAGAACGGATTGCATTATGGAAGAAATAAATAAAGCATACGCCACGTTCGAGGAACGTGACCGCATCGCTTCTCTTGGCGGAGGCGTTGATAAAATAGAGAAGCAACACGAAAGCGGTAAAATGACTGCCCGCGAACGTATCGAGATGTTACTCGATAAGGGTACTTTCGTTGAACTGGATAAGTTGATGGTTCACCGTTGTACGAACTACGGTATGGATAAGAACAAAATTCCGGGAGATGGTATCGTGTCCGGTTACGGAAAGGTAGACGGTCGCCAGGTGTTTGTTTACGCTTATGACTTTACGGTATATGGCGGCTCACTGTCAGCTTCAATGCTAAAAAGATTGTGAAAGTACAACAGCTTGCATTGAAGAACGGTGCCCCGATTATCGCTTTGAATGATTCGGGCGGTGCACGTATTCAGGGAGGGAATCGAGAGCCTTTCCGGTTATGCTGATATTTTTTATCAGAATACAATGGCCAGCGGTGTGATTCCACAGATTTCAGCCATCCTCGGTCCTTGCGCCGGAGGTGCCTGCTCTCCTGCCCTGACCGATTTCATCTTTATGGTGAAAGATAAGAGTCATATGTTTGTGACTGGTCCGGATGTAGTAAAAGCGGTGATTCATGAGGAAGTAAGTAAAGAAGAGCTGGGTGGCGCAATGACACATAGCAGCAAGAGTGGTGTGACTCATTTTATGTGCAATTCCGAAGAAGAATTGCTGATGAGCATCCGTGAACTGCTTTCTTTCTTACCGCAGAATAATATGGATGAAGCCAAGAAACAGCCTTGCACCGACGAAACAAACCGCGAAGATGCTTCTCTGGATACGATCGTTCCGGTAGATCCGAACGTACCGTATGACATGAAAGACATTATCGAACGCGTGATTCACATCGCAGCACCGTCACAACACAAACACAAAATAAAACACGACAAAACTACTATGCAATCTTCCTGTTATGCCGGGGAGGCATATTCACTGACTCATATATATTCGCATACCTACAAGCAGTCATCAGGCGATTTGCACATATATAACATCCCGATTTTTATTTTGTTCACGAAAGGAGAAGTAAAAATATTATTTTTTCTCCTTGTAGTCTTTCAGAAAGCCTTCCATCAACCATTTGGCAAGGGCCTGACGATTGAATTCATCACCAGCCGAGAGTGGTATGGGAAAGCACGTATAAGTTACGCCCGCTTACTGTGCCGGAAAAGCCCCGGTTGGGTTGATGCTTATCGTACTTTGATTCAAATGTATTTTTTTTCATATTATTCGCCAATCGTTTGCTTTCTCCCTTTTTATTCGAATAATAGAAAAAGACATCCGTTTGTTTTCCCTTACTACGGCTATCAATATGAATAAAAATCGCCCTGCAATAAGAGTAGTTCTTACGGTCTTTCCGGTAAAGAGCGTTTATTTTATCACAGCGTTGCTGTAAGCGTTGCACCTGATTCAAAGGAATTGGATCACCCATACAAGTCTCCCGTTTACTGTTTGACAGGTACGAATCATCACGAATACCATCTTTGGCATCTTGAATGATGATACGTACTTTGGCACCCTCCTGCATCAGGTTACGTGCCAGACGGAGGGCAATATCATAAGCGTATT
>VOFD01000884.1_pt1 | contig 16000 bp, 13 predicted proteins | sample 5384101 | NCBI WGS metagenome assembly VOFD01 (sample SAMN12384723, study PRJNA508395) | human gut metagenome | isolation source: healthy gut C | host: Homo sapiens
ATACAACAGTTATTTCATTATCTGCATCACGGGTATAGGTCAGCCATTTGCTATCCGGTGAAAAAGTCACATCCTGCGGTTCCCCCATCGGGTCTTGTAATAACATAGTCACCTGTCGTGAAGCTACATCCAGCAGATTGATACGATTTTGACGGTCGGTATAAACAATCTTCTTACTGTCCGGACTCCATTCGAAAGAGCGGATATACGTATCATTATTCTTGGTCAGCTGCACCGGATTACCTTCTACTGCATCCTGAAGATAAAGTTCTGTCTCTCCGGTAGCATCCGAGATATAAGCAATGCATTTTCCATCAGGAGACCATTGTGCATCACGTTCGTGGGCACCCGGAGTGCGGGTTATATTTTTCGTCACACCCTTAGTTGAAGGCAGATTAAAAACCTCTCCGCGAGCAGTCACCACCACCCGTTCTCCGTCGGGAGATGCACTGGCGGCAGTCAGATACTTAGCTCCATTCTTTATGGCGCTGCGTGCATAGATATTATCCGAAGCAAGACTGATATTGACTTTCTCGGGCTGACGAGTGGCAGCATCCATCTTATAGATATATCCGCCATTCTCAAACACAATGGTATTGCCGGAAGCACTCGGGAACTTCACATCATATTCGGTAAAGTTAGTAACCTTCGACGTCTGTTTTGTCTTCGTATTATAAACAAAGATATTCATGGTGCGGTCACGGTCGGAAAGGAAAAATATATCATCGCCTATCCACATGGGGAAGATATCCTGAGCAACATTATTCGTTATATTCTCCACTGATTTCTTTGCCGGATCGTATATCCAGACATCATCCGCCATACCACCTTTATAATACTTCCAGGTACGGAATTCGCGCATGGTGCGGTTGTAAGCCAACTGCTTGCCATCGGGAGAATAACTACAGAAGCCGCCCTCGGGCAAAGGAATGATTTCGGGCATTCCACCCTCCTGGTTGACAGAATAAAGCTTACCGGAAAAACCATCACTGATACGGTTACGATAAATGATCTGTTTACCATCCGGTGTCCAGGTCATCACAATATTGTTAGGTCCCATACGATCGCCCAGGTCATCACGGGAATTCGTTGCAGTATACGTCAGGCGTTGCGGTTCTCCACCAGCTGCCGGGATGGTGTATACTTCCGTATTTCCATCATACTGACCGGTAAAAGCAATCGTTTTGCCATCGGGTGAAAAACGAGGGAACATTTCGTAACCCACATCCGAAGTCAGGCGCTGCGCTTCTCCTCCAGTGACAGGCACTCTATACAAATCGCCTGCATACGAGAAAACAATCTCGTTCCCGTTCGTTGCCGGAAAGCGCAATAAACGCGCTTCATCTGCTGCCGACAGACAGACAGATACACCTACAAGGGCAAATAAGGATAAAAAGTAATTTCTTATTCATACTCTTAAAAATTAATTGACTTACAAAAGTATGAAAAGAAAAAGATAGTACAAATTTATAGAACGAATTTGTTGACAGAATTATTCTTTTCCATTAACAAATTCTCCGGGTTTGATACCGAATTGCTTTTGGAAACATTTGGCAAAATAAGATGGATTATTAAAACCTACCATATAGCAAATCTCATTGATCCGGTATTTATTCTCTGAAAGCAAGGCAGCAGCTTTCTTTAACCTCACAATCTGAATCAGTTCATTCGGAGTAACATTAGCCAGCGTTTTTATCTTGGCAAATAATCCGGAACGACTGATGCAAAGTTCTTCTGCCAGAAAATCAACAGACAGTTCCGAATTTGAGAAGTTTTGCTCTATAATCTCATTGATACGGGTAAGGAATTTATTATCCATAGAGTTATTGGCAATACTGTTCAACGGTACCAATGGCATTTTAGAGAATTTCTGACGCAACAAATTACGCAGATCAAGCAGATTCTTAATACATGCTTCCAGATACTGTACCGAGAAAGGCTTTTCAATATAAGCATCCGCCCCGCAGTCCATACCTTCTATCTTTGAATTCGTATCCGTTTTAGCTGTCAGCAAAATAAACGGTATATGACTGATGTCCTGATCAGCGCGCAAAGCCTTGCAAAGTTCCACCCCATCCATGCGCGGCATCATCCAATCGCTCACAATCAGGGTCACATCATTCTCTTTCAACTTTTCCAAAGCCTCTATCCCATCTTCAGCCGTAAGAATAGAGTATTGATTAGAGAAATTGCCGGAAAGGAAGTTCAGCATTTCTTCGTTATCATCCACAATCAGCATGACCGGTTTATCCTTAGAGACCGCCGCCGGTAAGCTTTCCGACAAAATATCCTCGGGAATTGCCGGATTCAGTCCATTCGTTTCCCCTTCCTGAATTGCCTCCTGACTTTGTTCGATGGGCAATGTTACTATAAAGGACGATCCTTTGTTGACTTCAGACTCCACTTCTATGCAGCCATTATGAGACTCCACAATGCTTTTCACAATACTCAGTCCAATACCTGTACCGGGTTTATTGTCCATGGCCTGATAGAAAGGTTTGAAAATCTTCTTCTGATCCTCCTTACTTATACCGATTCCATTATCCGTTACCCTGATTACAAATGTATGCTGTTCCGGTTGCACCACACACGAAAGGATAACTTCATCTTTTGTATACTTACTTGCATTCGTCAGCAAATTACTGATAAGCTTTGTGACAGCCTCGCTATCCACCATAGCCGTAAAATTCGCATCGGGATACTCCACCGTAAGATGGGCACCATGTTGGGTAATGAAAGGATTAAACCGTTCACAAACAGCCTCCAGCAATTGACGAATATTCTGTAAGGTGTATTTCATGGTCATCCCCTCCTGTTCCACTTTGCGGAAGTCCAACAACTGATTTACCAGGAACAATAATCTCTGACTATTACGGTCTATAATATTAAGGTCATCACGCAGCATCGCCGGCATAGGTATGGATGATCTCATAATCTTTTTTCCAACGGACCAATGATAAGCGAAACCGGAGTACGGATTTCATGGCTATCATTGTGAAAAACTTAATCTTAGCCTCATGCACCTCTTTCTCTTTATTCACATTCAGTTGCTTAATTTCTGCTGTATGTTTCTTTTCACTCCTTTTCAGCAGAAAGCGGATGAAGAAAGTCAATGCCACACACAGCAACAGGAAATAAAGCAATTTGGCCGGTAGACTCCAATAGAAAGGCGGATGAATAACTATTTTCAGGCTTGCTTCCTGCTCGCTCCAGATACCATCGTTGTTAGTAGCTTTCACCTTAAAAAAGTATAGGTTCCGGCAGGCAGATTGGTATAAGTAGCCTTATTTTGAGAACCTACATAATTCCATTCTTTATCAAAACCCTCCAGTTTATAGGCATACTGATTCTTTTCGGGCGTACAATAGCTCAATGAAGCATAAAGCAAGCTGAAGACATGATCTTTATAAGATAATTCCAACTGTTCCATATGGTTCAGAGCCTTCGGCAACAACTTATCACCTATCCGGATCTCTTTATTAAATACTTCCAGTCCCGTAATAATTACCGGAGGGAGTACCTTGTTCGTTTTAATCTGATAAGGATAGAAAGCATTAAACCCATTTACAGAACCAATGTAGATTTTCCCATCGGAAGCTTTCAAAGCAGCATTCACCAGAAACTGCTCACTTTGCAATCCGTCGCTTCGTGTAAATACCTGACAACTTTCTCCGGGAACATATCGCACCAGCCCTTTTGTAGTAGTCAGCCATAAGACACGCTGATCTTCAATAATAGCACAAATATTACGGCTTGGAATATCCAATGGAATTAATTCAAATTGGTCTTCCTTTGCATTGTATTTGCAAAGTCCGTTCATCGTTCCAATCCACATTTCCCCATTTCCATCTATCAATACACAATTCACCTGATCATTAATCAATGCACCGGGGGCACTGCTATGTACATAATTCGTCCATTCCTGCTTATCCGGATCATACTTGAACAGCCCGTTTCCCTGAGAAGAGAACCAGATATTTCCATCGGCATCCTGATCTATGTCCATGATCCAGGAACCAAGATCTCTTATTCGGGTAAAGTTATCCTCTTCCCTGTTATACAAGTTTACTCCCGACATGGAAGTTACCCAAATACGTGCTTCACGGTCCTTAAAGATAGCATAAGAACTGCTTCTATCAAGGGTAGTGGGATCTCCCGCTTTAGTTGTATAAACCCTGAATACCCCTGTCTTTGTATTCAACACATTAACTCCCCCGTATAAGTACCAATCCATAAATCATCACCATCCATACAAAGTGCATGTACGTTATGATAAGAAAGACTATTTCCGTGCTCATCGGGTAGATAATGAGTAAAGTGTTTATCTTTAGGTGAAAAGCAACTCAAACCACCATCATCAGAGGCAATCCAAATATGCCCGTAAGTGTCTTCACAAAAGCGTCCGATAACAGTTCCATTGACAGAATTGGAAAAACGAGAATGAGCAAAGCACTCAAACTGCCCGGTATTGGGTGACAGATAATCACCTCCATAGAAAGTTCTATCCAGATTCCACCTTCACCGTCTTTTTACAATAGGATAAACAAAACGATTGGACAAAGAATAAGGATTCGTTTCATCTTCTGTAAATAATTGGTGTTCGCATGTAAGGGTATTAAACAGTAAAAGCCCGTCATCCGAACCTATCAGTAGTTGATGGGGAGCATATTCCATCAAAGAGTGAATATGCGTTGCCCCTTTACCATCCGACGGATGCAAGTAAGTAGTTGCCTTACCGGTATACCGGTCTATCTTTTTGCAAACCGCACTCCCAGGTTCCCAACCAGAGTGCATGTTCAGAATCTTCCAGCATAACCAAAGAGTTGGAATCATACCCACCCGTGTCGTAGGTAATATGGAAAGGCTCAAATTTATTCTCCGCTTTATTCAACTTAGAAACAGTCGGGTTTCCCCAATTAGTAACAGCCCATATTTGATTTTCACTATCAATCAACACGCTGGCCATCAATCCATCAGCATCTTTAAACTCATAACGCTCCAGATAATGTTTGGATACATTATATTTGAAGATTCCCTGACCTACGGTTGAAAACCACAAATTACCATCCCTGTCTTCAGCAATATGATTCACATTGGTTTTAATGCTATCTCCTTTGGCAGTCAGAAGTTTAAACGGCTCGAAGTTCTCTGTTTCATAATCATAAATATAAACTCCGTCCCCTGTTCCTATCCAAATCCTATCTGTAGTATCGTATAAAAATGAAATATAATCATTAACTCCTTCCGGATTCAATCTGTATATTTTAATAGTGGTACCGTCATAACGGTTTAGACCATCATCCGTACCTAACCACATAAAGCCATATTTATCCTGCATAATAGCACGTACAGCGCTGGAGGATAATCCATCTTCTACTGAAAAATGACGAAACCAAAAATCAGTAGAACCGGCAGAAAGCATCAGCGGAACCATAACAGCTACCATCGCAAGGATAATCTTTTTCATTTCTTTACCAGATATTGGTTGAACATAATTCCTAGTACAATCAATATGAGGCCGATATACGTTGTAAACACAATTTGTTCACCCAATATGATTGCAATAAAGAACAAAGACAAGAAAGGAGACAGGTAGCAAAGCTGATTGACCAGTGCCGGATTCGTAGTTTTCCGCATGGCAAGGCTGAAAAAGATGAAAGGGATACCCATCTCAAATCCGCCGACATACATTCCTGACAAGATACCGGGCAAAGTATTCAAGTGAACACCCACTATCATTGCGCCAACCAGTAAATATGCCGTACCAAACAAAAAGCTCATAAACAGTGCAACGCTACCATCTGTCCGATCCTTAAATTTATTATTTATCATCCAGTACATAGCCCACAACAAGGCACTCAATGCTGCCAACAACAACCCATGAACAGGTATATCCATGCCACCCGACTGCCCGGTTCCTACAGAAATAAGTACTACTCCACCCAGAGAAATAAACATACCGATATATTTCTTCGGAGGTATGGGCTGACGGGCAAATAGGGCCAGCAAAATTAATAGCACAATAGGCCATGCATAATTGATAGGTTGAGCCACTTGTGCAGGCAGCAAATCATAAGCTTTAAACAACACCAGATAATAAGCCACTGGATTCAGTAAGCCTAATAATGCAAAATATCCCCATTGCCGGGCAGGCAATGCAGACAATAGTTTCCACTTCTTCTGGAAGGTCAGCAAAAGGGCAAATATAAGTAATGAAGTACAACTGGCTATCAACAACATCTCAAAATGAGTAAGATGCGTCAAAGCAATTTTAAAAGCGGTGGCAACAGTAGACCAACTAAGCACCGCAATACAGGCATAAATGATAGCCCTCGTATTGTTACGACTATTTACATAAGTTGCCCTTGCAAGCATAGCATTTTGTTTATAAAGGTTTACTTCCTGTAACTTTGATGCGATATGGCCATTGGGCATCTTTTTCCTCCGGATTGGGATTCATCCAATGTTCAGTAGGGGCACCCATCACAACCAGCCACAAATGAGTCAAATTATTTACTTTTGGAGCTGTAAAAATAATACTTTTTCCGCTATTATCACTCACATCCCCATAAATAGATTTACCATCCTCCGTTATGGCTACAAAACCATAACGCCAATCGGCTTTATCCGTATGAATTGCATTATATCCTTCCTTTCCTGCTTCTCCACAGAACTCTACTTTCACTTTCTTTCCCTGTTCAGGTAAAGCTAACGGAATAGCATTAAATCCATAGTTTTCGGGGCAGTTGTCCGGTGCGATTCCATACCATCCGTCCGATAGAGTGGTTAAACTGGTAGTATATTTATTGGCATACGGTCGAGTTTCTTTCCATACACGAGGAAAATCCCAATTGATAAAATGACGATAAGCATCAAACATTTCATCACAGAACTGCTTCTGATCTAATCCGGCCATCCGCTTGTAAGTTATCACCGGATCTTCTCCTCGCTTACCTTGACGATAGAGTTCGGCAATAAAAGGCAATCCTCGTTTCATACCCCAATATTCCAGCACATAGGGAGAATGATAGATATTTTCCAGATGGAGATAAGCTTTATGAGTCAGCTTCATGAAAGCATCCCAATGATATTTTTCATCAGTGATCCAGTCGGGATTCACCTGCCACAACATCCACTGCGAGGTCATTTCAAAGAAACCGCATCCTCCCCAAGCCTCTCCTTCTCCATCACAACTGATCTGAGCCTGAAAGCTATGTCCCAATTCATGGGCAATGCAATTCAGTTTCTTATCCTGCACACGATTGGGAGCAATCCATAATGCACCGATTTCTCCATCATAATCACCACCATAGGCAGTGCCTTCCAAAGAGTAGTTTAGCATGACCATCATACGATACTTATCACACTTTGAACCCGGTTTGGAAAACTTCAAGGTATCTCGGAAGAAATGATAGAAACTTTCCAATTTTTCCGTTAAGTTCAACAAATCCACTTTCATATCATGCCCTTCCAATTGAGGAGGATTAGACAGATCATTTCCAAAACCTTTTTCCCAGAAGATGACGAAATTATCAGTATATGCCATGCGGTGATAACTCCATTTACTATCAGGATTTTGAAGATCCATACCCTGCAAATCTTTAGGGATATAAATTTCTTTACCGGAAGGCATAACTACCTCCTGCTTTTTTAGCTTCTAGTCTATAGCTCACAGCCAGAATAACCAATAAAATGAAAATACACTTCCTCATATTATTCAATTGTTATGTTGAAGACAAAAGTTGCTTGTACTTTCTGTCCTGTTTCATATCCATAAACAAGGCATTGCCTTATGGTATATTTTTCTCCAGTTCTGCAATGTCCTGGATATTGTCCTACCTTAAAAAATAAAATTATCTTTATCGAGCTCAGAATAAATCTGTGCTCTCTCTCCCCAAACGCAAATATTTCCATCCATATCAAACCAATGCCCCGGCTCATTAGCTGTAGAATTCGTATTCAGCGAGCCATCCTTGTTTACACCAAAAATAATTTCTTTTTCCCCATTTATCACTGATCTGCCCAGGAGTCAATGAAAAGGATTGACAAAGCCTCTGAAGTTCTATTTGAACATTAGAGCCCGTATAATCCGTACTGCTCAAAGATACAGGTACATCATAAATCAAGGTTATATCTTCAGGAGTCTTATCCGGATCAACATCAATCTGACCATACAAGTTTGTTCCGCTAAATCTAACTTTATAAGGCCACTGTTCATCATTCATATCATTATCATCCCAAGCATGGCGCCAATGTTGAGTAGGTGCTCCACTCACTACAAAATATAATTTCCTACAGAAATTGGGACATTCAAAAATAGCCTCGCCCTCTTTCTCTGAGAAAATATCACTATACACACAAGATCCGTTTTCCAAATAAGCCACGAATCCATATCTCCATCCAGCCTTGTCCACATTCTTCTTACGGTATCCGTCAGCTCCTGCCATACCTACAAAATCCGCACTAACCTTTACTCCAGCGGAAGGAACATTCAAAACAATCACATTATAGCCATAATTCTCAGGACATTCTGCAGGATCTATAGCATAATACCCATCTTTTGAAGCAATTAACTTACACTGCTTTCGTCCTACATAATTCCTGCCATATTCCTTTATCCCATCAATGTCCCAGTTCACAAAACGACGGGCTGCATCAAACATTTCATCATTGAAAGTTTCCTGATTGACACCTGTGATACGTTGATAAGCCTCAATAGGATCTTCCGGCCTTCGAGCCTCACGCCACAGTTTACCAATAAATTCGATGCCATGCTTCATACACCAATAATCCTGAATAAAATAATTGGCGTAACGAGGAGCCTCATGCAACGGATGTTTATAACATGACAACAAATACTCATCAAAATTATAATTATTGAACCGTTCTTCATGATATATCTGGTAAGCTTGCCATTGAGCACATTGCTCCCAAAAACAATTTCCACCTTCTTCATTCTCTCCAAAACCATAACGCCAACCACAGCCACTTGTCGGATTATCACAATAAGTCTGATACTGGAAACTATGTCCTACCTCATGTGCTATTGTAGAACCAACAGGCTGGCATGTACTGGGATTGACCCATCACGCACCAATAATATCATCATAACCGGAACCTGTTGCAAGCCATTCTGATTGATATTTCAGGAAAATCATCATACGATATTTATCTGTATTTGATTTTCCCGTCTCAACAAACTTCAATTTATTAACGTTCACATCATAAAAAAGCTCTGCTTTTTCCAACAAGTCTTTAATATCTACCCTCAAAGCTTGATCTGTCACTGTAAAAGGGTTGCTGCCGAAACCTTTCTCCCAGAAAACGATAAAATTATCCGAATAATCCATACGATAATAGCTCCACTGACTTTCCTCCTTCGTAAAATCATTGCTCTGTAACTCATCAGGAATATATATCAATTTTCCTGTCGGCAAAGTGTATTTTGGCACAGGAGTAGGATTGGGATGGGTTCAGGCAGTAGTGCCTCTCCTTTTCCATCAGAACATGCAAACATATTCACACAAAAACCGACAAACAACACAATATAGACTAACTTATTTTTCATTGAAGTATTCTACTATTTAAAGAAAAAGGAACGTTTTTTCCATACGCTCCTTTTTTCATGAATTCAAATTATCATTTAAATTACCAGCCGTAATTTTGTACCAGATTCAAATTTTTATTAATATCACCCTGCGGAATAGGGAACAGGTACATCTTATCAGAAAATACACAATTCACATCAACCGTACGTTTATAATATATTTGTAATCCGACATCTCTCGAATTCCAAACCCGATCCCACCAATAATCGGGATTATTGGCATTATCCGTCATAGACGTATAGCCCAGTTCATTGGCTTTTGCCATAATCTCCGCTTCTGTCGGTTGTGCATTCATCCGATAGTTAGGAATTCCAAAACACTTATCACCAATCTTCCAACGACGTACATCCCAAAAACGATGCCCTTCAAAGAAAAGTTCCACACGCCGTTCATTACGAATACGTTTACGCATGCCAATTTTTGTATTATCTTCCGAAACAATAGGAAGATCAGGCATTTCTACACGAGAACGAACTTCATTAATGGCATCATATACATCTTGATTGGGACTTTCATAATATTCATTCAGAGCTTCAGCTTTAATAAGATAAAGTTCAGCTAAACGGAACAATGGATAATTAGAACTTGTACCGATCCAATTCTTAATATCTGCTACCGGATTCATGAACTTACGTAAACCGTATCCAGTTTCGTTATTCGTATTGACGTTAGGATAACCGTCTACCCACCAATATGTATAATATTCCAGATTTCTCCAATAAGCAAAATGATAGCAACGTTCCAGCCCCTCAGTAGCATTTCTGAATTTCGCTCCCTGAAAAGTTAATGAAGCATAGAAACGAGGATCACGATTCACATACATATTGTATAAATCATATTTTCCCATATCATTGACCACCGCTCCATTTAAATCCTTATAGGCATTGGTGCAAGGTTGCCAACTTGTTCCATCCCACAACTCATCAACATGTGTAAAACCGGATTCTGAATAATTAGATTCTGGATTAACCGTAGGCTGTCCATTTGAATCATAAATAATACAACCGTCATCATCCATCAAGAAGGGTAAATGACCATCAGCGGTTTCATAAGCATCTACTTGATTTTGCATGATAGAGAATCGTCCCCAACCACCTTTGTCTTCAGAGTGTGAATTACAACTCACGTCTTCATAAATACCATAAGTTTGAATACTTGCCAAAATGAATTCCGGATTAGAAGTATTACTATAAAACATCTTCTCATATTTATTAATAGAGTTTTCTCCCGACAAAGACATTTGGATGCCAGCTCCTAAACAGCAGTTTATTGCAGCATCAGCTGCATCCGCCGCTCTCTTCCACAATTCTTTATCATAAGTTTGCGGGAAAAGCTGAGTACCATCAAGATTCTTGACATCTTTATACATCGTATTTCCATTGTAAAGCGGGCTAGCAGCATAGAGTAAGGTACGTGCTTTCAGCGCCAAACATGCCGCTTTAGATATACGTCCATAGTTGGTATCATCCGACCATGTATCAGGCAATACTGAAGCCGCCTCATCTAATTCACTACAAATAAAATCTACTATTTTATTAACCGGGTCACGAGGAACCTGTGCTCCGGAAATATCAGCAATATCTTGAACCTCAGTAATCAAAGGGACAGCACCGTATTGGCGAAGCAAATCAAAATACATATACGCACGCAAAAAAACGGGCCTCCTGCTTAAACTGTTTAACTTTCGTACCATAAGTTTGTTGTTGGCTCTGTGTCAGAGGTACACCCTCTATTTTATTAATAAAGTTAGTAGCCTTACGAACAAGTGCATAGTTCCAACTCCAGTCTCCTAACGGATTATAACCAGTAGTCAGACCACCCAATTTAAAATAGGTAGTAGGAGCAGTTGTTCCCCAATGGTCAATTGATTCATCACCAGCACACCCGGTCCAAGTGAACGGACCATCTCGAAGAAGACGGTCATCGCTATTTAATGCTGTCCATTTTATAATATCATGATACATAGAGCCCAAATCTTGTTGTGCAAGAGTTATATCTTGGAAAATTTTATCTTCCGTCATGATTTCAGCCGGAGCAATATCCAGATAATCACAAGAACCTAAAACAGAGCCAGCTAATAATAAAAGCGCAAAAGCTTTCAGTTTATAATTTTTCAACATAATCTTTTTCTTTTAGAATGAAACATGAACACCAAAATTAAATACCTTCATCTGCGGATAATTAACGGCACCATTCGGAGATTCCGGATCGAAAATTTTCATATGGTCCCAAGTAATCAGATTCACCGCATTGGCATAAAAGCGAAGCTCTTCAACTCCAAGAAACTTGTTAACCGATTTTGGCAGGCGATAACCAATTTCCACATTCTTTAGACGAAGATAGTCACTGGACTTCAACCAATAGGTTGACTCTATATAATTATTATCACTATGGTCAGAAGATAAACGAGGATAAAATACATTTGCATTCTGTTCTGCGGTATTATTTGTAGACCAATAGTTATTCAATACATCTTGTGATACAGATGCTTTAGATTCGAAAGGCCAAATAGCAGAACCTGTAAACCACGTATTACCACCCAATGCAGCCTGAAATAACACACTGAAATCAAAATTCTTCCAGTTACCGGACAAAGCTAAACCTACAATCTTATCAGGTGTTGAATTCTTACCAAGATACCCACGATCATCATCATTAATCACACCATCACCATTTAAATCTTTATAGCGAATATCACCCGGTTGTAAATTAGAAGCTGTTGTTTTCGCAATATCAGGATCATTTATTTCATCCCAAGTTTGGAACAGCCCTTCTGCTATATAACCATACATCTCGTCAATACTAGTTCCGGCACGGCGTTGCCAAGGTTTATCAACATTATCAGGTTCGTCCGCTGATATAATTTTATTCTTTGCATATGAAAAGTTACCTTTAACAGAATATCCCCAATTACGGAAATTCTTGCGATGCTCCAATTCTATTTCAAAACCCTTATTAGTAACAATACCTGCATTGATAGAAGGTAAAGAAGTAACACCGATAGTACTCGGTATCGTACCCGGAGTACAAAAGAATATCAGTACGTCTTTCATGAAATACGTCTACGGTCAGATGAATAGCACTCTTCCACAAATCCAAATCCAAACCAATATTCAATTTCTTTGCTTTTTTCCCAAGTGACACTTTCATTGCCTGTTGAATAAACTCCAGCTCCCCTAAATTCAATCCATTACCTGTATGACCAAATGTATAAGTCTTCCAACCTGTAGTCCACTGACTTTGATACAAAAAACGCGAACCATTGTCATCATTACCAACTAAACCATAAGAGAAACGGAATTTCAATAAATCAAGCCATGAAGTATTCTTTAAAAAATTCTCTTCAGATAGTACGTAACTCAAAGATACAGCTGGGAAAAAGCCCATACGATGCCCTTGTATAAAATTTTCAGAACCATTATACCCCATATTAAACTCACCGAAATACTTACCGGCATAATTATAGGTTACACGTCCCACAATACCTTGTTTACGAAAAGGAAGTCCTTTGATTGCATCTGTAGCATCTATTAATTTACTACTTTGATTATACATCAACAACCCTGTCACATTATGCTCGCCAAAACTACGAGAATAGTTCAACATGGCTTCCAGCAGAGTGTAACGTGTACCGTTAGCTGTGACTCCATACCCCAAAGCTTCACTACCAGTTCTCACATTTGCATAAGTACCTTTTGACAAGTCTGTTTCAGTCTCAGCAATAGAAAATTTATAAGCATTATATCCTCTACTACGACTAACATTACGATAGTTATCCGCATCAAAAGATAAACGTGCCGTCAAACTTAATCCTTGAGTGATAAGCCTGCTCATATCCCACGTCACGCCTGCCGTAGCATTCAATGTAGTACTTTTATTAGCTGCATATCCTGTTTTTGTCAGCATTGCGTAAGGATTACCCTCAGAATTAGCATATTCTGCAATAGATCCGTCAGGATTGGTCATCGGATAATAATAAGGCAAACGAGTTTTGATAGCATAGAACAAATCACTGGCACTGGTTCCCGGAAAGTTTAAATCTTGAATAATACCTCCCAAATTCAACATCAACTTCACATCTTTACGAATATCAACATCAATATTGGTACGAAAGTTATATCGTTCCATTTTTGCATTAGTATTGTACTCTGACATATCAGAATATTTATAAATACCATCCTGATTCATATAGCCTACTGATACAAAATAGCGGAATAAAGAGCCACCACCCGAAACATTCACGTTTGCTTGCATCTGCCCAGTATTATCTTTCAGTAATTCTTCTGTCCAGTCAACATTAGGATATAAATATTGATAAGTAGGATTGCTACGGTCGCGATACTTGGCAATGGTCTCCGGAGTATATTGACTAGACTTTCCGTCATTTGAAAGCCCTTCTTCAAACAATGTCAACACATCATAAGAATCGCAATATTTAGTCAAACGAGTTGGAGTTTGGACACCGTAAGAATAGGTCAAGGAGACTTTTGGTGCCCCCACTTCACCTCGTTTAGTAGTGACCAATACAACACCGTTCGCACCACGTACACCATATACCGCTGTGGCCGAAGCATCTTTCAATATAGAAACGCTTTCGATTTCATTAGCATCAATATCGCCAAACGAACGTTCCACACCATCTACCAGAATCAAAGGATTTGTACTTCCCGTAAAAGTCGCTTTACCGCGAACAAATATAGTAGCACCATCATAGCCCGGTTCACCGGATTGCTGAATGGCTGTAAGCCCCGTCACTTTACCCACCAAAGCATTCGTAATATTGGCTACAGGAGTTTGTTTTAAAACTTTCTGATTAACAGAAGTAATCGCGCCTGTGACACTCTCCTTTTTCTGAGTGCCATACCCCACAACTACAACTTCTTCCAGAGTTTGTTCGCTTGTTTTTAAAACAATATCCACTATCGTCTTCCCTTGAACGCTCACAGTCTGATCCTCATATCCTACATAAGAGACTGACAATTGAGCATTTTTCTTAGATACTTTAATGGTGTATTTACCATTGAAGTCCGTAATAGTACCATTGTTGTTATCCCCTACCTCACGGATAGTGGCTCCAATCAATGTTTCTCCCGTTTGATCCATTACTGTACCAGATACCTGGTATTGTGCCCTGGCATATACACCGATAAAGCAGAGCAACAGTGTTAATAGGCATTTTTGCATACTACATTGTTTTTTACTTAATTATTAGATTTTGATTAACTATTAGATTTTGATTAACTATTAGTTTACTTTCCATTCAATAACCCCACCCGATGCACCTTTCTGCAATTGGGCAGCTATTTTCAGTCCTGTCGTTTTCACCGGTTTGAAATCAAGGCTGTTGTAGCAGTCTTTCTTTACCGTATATTCATTCAAAGCTTCTACTTCTTTCCAGCTTTTACCATCTTTATAGTAGAGTTTCCAACTTTTCGGCACCCGGAAATCCCCGTCATAATGATCGAAATCCAACCAGTACACTTCTACGTTTGAAATCGTATAAGGTTGATCAAATTGATAAGCCAAAGTTTCTTGTGTTCCATTTCTCAACCACCAGTAGTGATAAGGTTTGGAAATATCCGATGAGCGCTTTGGTTCCCACTGGTCATTCACACCCCATGCCCAGGTTTCAACCGAAGCAGATTCAGGAGCATCTTTCTGGATAGGTGCTTGTATCATCAGTGTATGTGCCTTGCTGGCGATTGTTGGCTCTGGAGTAGGACGGGCATACTCTGCAGCTTCAGGAATCCATATCGCCATCTGGTCTGCACCACGATTGTTCCAAGTGGAATAAGGAATGGCTTTGAAAGGAACCTCTTTCATACTACCATCTTTTTCTATTTCCTTAGCTGTACCAGTCAACACCATGACACCGTTTAATAAATCAGCATCGTAAGTTGCCTCCATTGAAGTTCCGTCAGGAATAAACTTATTAAAGACAATGCTGTCAACCTGATCTTTACCTTCCAGGCAGAACATAATTGGGCCACGCTCAATAGCAAGCTTACCACGGTCATCTTCTACATTATCATTCGCTTTCACACGGCGGACATCCATCGGGAAATTAATTTCCACAATATCTCCAGTCTTCCAGTCATGGAGAATCGTAGCATAACCATCCAGTTGCGTGGCATTTACTTTCTTGCCATTAATAGAGATAGTGTAAGCCTTTGCCTTATCAGTAAACGAATAAAGGTCCGTAGGTACAGGAGCATCCTGTGCCCATCCCGGAATACGAACGCGCAAAGCAAACTCCTGTTCTTTTTCGGGATTAACGGAAATGCTGACTTTGCCATCCCACGGATAGGTTGTGATCTGTTCCAATTTTACATTGTTAGTTTCCGTATTCAATTCAGCTTTACTCTGGATAAAGATTGACATAAATATCATTG
>VOFD01002394.1_pt1 | contig 15996 bp, 30 predicted proteins | sample 5384101 | NCBI WGS metagenome assembly VOFD01 (sample SAMN12384723, study PRJNA508395) | human gut metagenome | isolation source: healthy gut C | host: Homo sapiens
TTAAAAGGATGAAGATGAAATGGAGGAGAAACATGAGAGGTATTGAGACCCCGATTACAAAAAAATTCGTCGTCAGGTGTTTACGGAAGTAGCAAAAAGTTGCGTTTGAATCAGAGAATATTAATGATGATATCGAAGCGATTCCATACCGCATTACACCATCTGATGTACCACTGTACCGTGACAGTATTTATCGCGAGCGCGCGATCGCAGGTGAAGAGTGCGTCTGGCTATGGGTATGTCTCTTCGACCGGAAAGTCAGCCGGTACATATTACCAGTGGATTGAATGAGAGTAATATTTCAGATAAATATTATGAGCCGCCGTTGATGCAGGTTATTCCATCTGCTTGTGCCGCTTGTGAGGAAAGTGGTTACGAAGTGAGTGATCAGTGCCGTGGCTGCGTGGCGCATCCCTGTCAGGGTATGTCCGCGTGGTGCGATTTCCATGGTAAACGGACGGTCTTATATTGATAAAGATAAATGTATCAAATGTGGAAAATGTAAGGCAATCTGTCCTTATGATGCAATTGCAAAAAAAAACAGAGACCTTGTGCGGTGGCATGTGGCGTAAAGGCGATTTCCAGCGATGAGCACGGACGTGCACATATCAATGATGATGTCTGCGTAAAATGCGGTCAGTGTATGGTCAGCTGCCCATTTGGAGCGATTGCAGATAAATCCCAGATTTTCCAGTTGATTCAGGCAATGAAAAAGGGGGATGAAGTTATCGTGGAACTGGCACCGGCTGTTATCGGTCAGTTCGGAACAGATGTTCGCCTTTGGAAGATTAAAGCAGCATTGAAAGAAATCGGTTTTGCTGAAGTTTACGAAGTTGCACTTGGTGCAGACATCGGGGCGATCACAGAGGCAAAACATTATGTACATGAAGTAGCGACAGGAAAACTTCCATTCCTGCTGACTTCCTGCTGTCCTGCTTGGTCCGTTCTTGCAAAGAGAACTCTTCCGGAAGAGATGGTAGAGTCCGTATCCAGCGCGTTGACACCGATGGTTGCGACGGCTCGTTCCATCAAGCAGAAGCATCCAAATTCACGTGTGGTATTTGTCGGTCCATGTGCGGCGAAAAAACTGGAAGCTTCCCGTGATTCGGTGCGAAGCGACGTAGATTTCGTTATTACTTTTGAAGAACTTGCATGTATTTTCGAAGCGAAAGGCATCGATATGGAGACTTACGAATGCGAAGAGCCAATCCACGATGCAACAGGAGCCGGACGTGGCTACGCAGTTTCCGGTGGTGTTTCAAAGGCAATCGAGGATTGTATCAATGAATATTATCCGGGAACGGACGTACTCATCGAGCATGTCGAGGGACTCAGCGAATGCCAGAAAATGCTTCTTTTGGCAAAAGCCGGAAAGAAAGATGGCTGCCTGATCGAAGGAATGGGCTGCCCTGGCGGATGTTGCCGGAGCCGGAACAAATATCCCGGTTGTTAAGGGGGCGCAGGCGGTTCGTAAGTTTGTGAAAGATTCGACAAAACCACTTCCACCAAAAGAATATTCAGAGATTAAATTGCCGTAAGAGATGGCATAAGAATAGAAAAGAGACGGTTTCCGGAGGGAGACCGTCTTTTTTGTCAGATTTCCAACCTGCCGCAAAAATCATTTTACAAAACCCGCTTATATAGGTATAATGAGGATAGCGAAATAAGCAAAGGGGAAAGGAAACTATGAAGACGAAAAATCAAAATATCATCGGAGCGGTTTTGGTCGTGTTGATCGTGAGCCTGGTTCCGCTCGTGGTATCTGCTTTTAAATATGAAACGGGGATGGCGGAATATGCGTGGTTTTCCGGTTCGACGGTGCGGTATGACTTTTTTCCTGTTTTGGAAAGGGCAGCTTCTGCTTTTACTTTGCGCACTGATGGCATTTTACGCAGCGCTCAAATGTCTCCTTGTAAAAGGATGCCGGACAGTAAATTGGAGAAAAAATACATTATCCCGCTGGCGTTGTATGCCGTGCTGGCGTTTGAGTCAACCATTTTTTTCGAAACATACCGATGCGGCTGTGCGCGGCGGCTATGAGCAGTGGGAAGGAATGCTTATTTTGGGGGCGTACGTGGCGGTATTGTTCTTTTCGTATTGATTCTGCAGGGGCGGTGGAACTCCGCATCGTCGCATACGGACTGCTTGCCGGAGTGTTCGTTATGACACTGATTGGTGGAATGCAGGCGTTTGGATATGACTTCTTCCGGACAGATGCCGGAAAAGCGGTAATGAATCTGATGTTAGACAATAAACTGGACTTTACGTTCAATTTCGAAAAAGGCAGGGTGTACGCGACATTGTACAATCCAAATTATGTGGGTTCGTATGTGGCACTTTTGCTGCCGGTCATTTTGTCACTCGTGTCAGGAAAACGGAAAACAAGTGCCGTATTTGTGAGTGTTGTGTCTGCGCTGCTCCTTGTGATGCTGTTTGGCTCGCAGTCATTGACCGGCTGTATCGGTGTCGCAGCGAGTCTTGTCCTGTTTTTGATTCTTATGATTCCGAATATGAAGAAAAAGCCGCTGCCATTTGTCATCGGCGGAGTGGTCTGCGCCGTGGTTTGCGTGTTCACGGTGTTCTGCTATCAGCCGCTTTTCGAATACGGAATCAATAAAATGTTCCATCCGGCGCCGAACAATCAGGTGATACGAAGCATGGAAGGAAAAAGACGGCACGCTCAAAATGACGATGGACAATGGCGATGTGCTAAATCTGAAAGTCAATATTGCGGAGGGCGAATACCGCTATGAGGCGACCGACGAAAAGGGAAATTCATACAATTTATATGAAGATGAGACAGCGGAGCGTATGAAATTTTCCGACAAGAAATATCAGACCATTGAGATCGAAGAGAAAAAGATTGAGTCCAAAAAATCAGACCTACAATGGATTTATTATTTATACACCGTCCACCGGACGCAGTTATACCATTGCGATGCAGGGCGAAAAATACGAGGAAGCCGGTGTGAATCAGACGGAATACCGCATTGTCACGCCATTTTACAAATTGGATGAACTGCGTCATATCGAAACCTTTGGCTTTGAGGACAATCTGCATTTTTGGAAGCCGCCGCGGCTTTATCTGGTCAAGGACGCTGCCTCTTGTGAAAAAATACATTTTGCAGGGTTCCGGGCCGAACACATTTATCTATGCGTTCCCGAATGACGATTATGTCGGAATGGTAAATGTTGGATATGGCGGGTCCCTTTGTTACAAAACCGCACAATATGTTTTTGCAGATTGCGATTCAGACAGGCGGCATTTCCCTGCTGGCATTTTTGGCAATATTTGTAATATACTTTGTGGAAAGTTTTCGTATGTATTTTCGCAAGACGGCATACCGTTCTTCGGAGATTTTTGGCATCGGAATCCTGCTCGGTACATTTGGCTACCTTGTGACCGGCCTTGCCAATGATTCGACGGTTTGTGTGGCACCGGTGTATTGGTGCCTGCTCGGGGTCGGAATGGCGGTAAACCGTTATAACCGGAACCGGGAAGAAAAAGAAAGAGGCGAACAAATGAAAAAAAATAGTATTAGCAGCGATCAATGCCAAATATATCCATTCCAATCTGGCGGTGTATTCTTTGAAAGCGAACGCCGGAAAATACGAAGAGGACATTGAATTGGCAGAATATACCATCAATCACCAAAAAGAGGAAATTCTTGCCGGAATTTATCGAAAAAAAGCCGGATGTTGTCGGATTTTCGTGCTATATCTGGAATATTGAGTATGTGCTTGATGTGGCTGAAAATCTGAAGAAAATTTGCCCGCAGGTGGAAATTATCTTGGGAGGACCGGAAGTTTCGTACGATGCGGGAGAAGGTACTTCAAAGATATCCGTTTGTAGATCTTGTCATGGTCGGATAAGGCGAAGGCACATTCCGCGAATATGTGGCATTTCTGCTGGGTGAAGGGGCGGAAAAATGTTCGGATATCGCCGGTCTCTGTTACCCGAAAGAAGACGGGAAAGCTGTATTTACGGCACCGCGTATGCCGATGAAAATGGATGATCTCGTATTTCCCTACCGCGACCTGGAGCAGATGGAAAACCGCATCATTTATTATGAAACGATCCGCGGCTGCCCATTTTCCTGCAGCTACTGTCTGTCGTCTATCGACAAAACGGTGCGCCTGCGGTCGTTGGATCTGGTATTTGACGAATTGGACTTTTTTCCTGAAAAACCGTGTGAAACAGGTAAAATTTGTTGATCGTACCTTTAACTGCAATCACAAGCATGCTTACAAAATATGGGAATACATCAAAGAACACGATAACGGAGTGACGAATTTTCACTTTGAGATCGGAGGAGATCTTCTGCGGGAAGAGGATTTTGAACTTTTTTCGCGGATTTCGTCCGGGCTTGATTCAGTTTGAGATCGGCGTGCAGTCTACGAACTTGTTTACGATTGAGGCAATCCGCCGAAAAATGGATCTGACAGAATTGGCAGAGCATGTCGAGCGTGTGCGGAGTGGCGGAAATATTCACCAGCATTTGGATCTGATCGCCGGACTTCCCCACGAAGATTATGACCTTTCACAAGTCCTTTAATGATGTGTACCGGATGCGGCCGGATCAGTTTCAGCTCGGCTTTTTGAAGGTGCTGAAAGGGTCTTATATGGAGGAAGTGAAGGACGAATACGAGATCCGATACCGAAGCAGTCCGCCATACGAGGTGCTGACGACCAAATGGCTGCCGTACGAGGATGTGCTGCGCCTCAAACAGGTGGAGGATATGGTGGAAGTGTATTACAATAGTTTTCGATTCCAGGCAACCATGCTTGCGATGGAAAATTATCATACGGATGCGTTTGAGATGTATCAGACACTCGGCGGGTTTTACGACAAAAAGAGTATTTTGGCATGAAACACAGCCGTATCGCGCGGTATGAGATTTTGTGGGATTCGCATTTCGAACACTTCGTGTTCTTTCTCGCCTTTGACAAGGCTAAAAATGCTCATATGTGGAGGGGGAGGCTTATTAGGATCTTTGGAACAAAAAATCTTAAAATTGGTGTTGTTTTTATCGGCATTTTGTGAGATACTCATATAGAGGGTAATTCTATCATTGGGGAAAGGAAGGATAAAGAGGTCTAATGATGAAACTAGATAATTTTTTTGTAAGTGGGGCGAACGAAGAAGCAGTTGCGATGGCAGAAGCAGTCTTGAACAATGTGAAAGCTTATTCGCCTGTATTGATCTACGCAAAACCGGGGCGTGGAAAGACTCATTTATTGCATGAGATTCAGGACAAATGCAAATCGGCTCTTGCCGGACAAAGGGTTGCATTTACTACCGGAAGACAATTTTTTTGGAAGAAGTGGATCGCACGATCCGTCTGGGCGCGAAACCGAACCAGATTAAGATTTATGATGACGTGGATATCCTGCTCATTGATGATCTGGAAGAAATCTTCGAAACCGCGAAGCGGAGCAGGTATTTACCAATCTGTTCTTATCTTCCATGAATGAAAAGAAAAAACAGATTCTATGTACATCGTCTGTTTTGGCGAAAGAATGTGGAAGCAAAGAGATGATTCGCTTTTTTGACCGCGCGTGCATGGTTCAGCTGTATGCGCCGGATGAACAGCTCAAACAGAGTATTGTGGAGAAGATGGCACAGCAGTTTACACTAAATCTGAATGAAGAGGCAAAACGCTATATTATCGCACAGCCATTTTCAAGCATCAATCAGATTTTAGGAGATATGACAAAACTGGCAGCACTTGTCGAGGAAAATCAGCAGATTGACCAGCAGTTATGTCAGAAATATCATATCGGACAGAGCCGGTAACATCACTGAATGAATAAAGAAAGAATCCTTCCATCTTCGATACTGGAAAAAGATGGAAGGATTTTTTGTACAGAACAAGTCTGGCAGATGCCGCGGGCACTTGTGGGCGAAGAGTTTGTCAAGATCACAATTCGTTGATTTCGCGGAGAAGACTTTCTTTTCGCGCGATCGGTGAATGCTTGATCTCGTCGATCAGATCTGATAAGAGATAATTTTTATGGTCTTTTTGTAAACTTCTGCCAATGAAAGACAGGCGATCCGGTTTTTCGGATCGTAGTCGAGGCAGAGCCGGCAGGCTTCGGCGGCGTGAGTATAATCGCCCGCTTCCATATAAGCCCGTCCGAGAGCGGTCAGAGTCTGTAAAAATTTTGGTAAGTCTCGTCGTAGGTGGACAGAGTCTGAAAATTACCGATGCCATAGGCAAGTTTCAGATCGGTGTTCGTATATTCGGACAGATCCATCATTGGTGATTCGATGAGACGGCGCAATGCGTCAAGATAATGAAGGATCGTGTCATTTGGGCTCCTTCCCAGGGAATCTTTGTGATATCCGGGGTAAAGAGCGGAAGATGTGAAATATCCTTATTGCGGGTATGATTCGCCTCTTCTTCACGTTCCCAGAAAAGGCTTGATTCTTTTTCCTGTTGTTTCGTTGCCTTGCGTTTTTGTAATGCATCCATGCGATAAAAATCAGGAAACAGACAAAAAGGAAGGAAAACGGAGTGATACCATCATAAAGTAAGTCCTTTCTTTAATACTATTATATATAGGAGGTTATTAATTATGCTTAGCCGTAAAAACAAAAAATCGTCGCAGCGATTATCTGCGGAGTGCTTATTGTAGCTATGCTTGCAGGCATTGTACTACCTTACGTATGATTGTAATACTTTTTTCAGCAATATGCAAGGGAGGTCTTTGAGTGCAGAGAAAAAAGAATGCTGCTCGCCTTTATTGTCATTTTCATGATGTTTGGTCTGATCGCCGTGTATACGTATGTTTCGTATGCGAGTATGCGCCCGAAAAGATGGGACGATCTGCGAAGGGGTTACCGTAGAACATGTCGCAGTGGGCGGAATGACGAAAGACCAGGCGATGGAAGCGGTCAGCAAAGAGACGGAAAAACGGGGAAGACAGGTATTGAAGTTGAAGTAAACGGCAGCGTTGTGACGACGACGCTGGCTGAAGTGGGGTATACGTTTTCGGCAGAAGAATTCCTTGACGAGGCGATGAAGGTCGGCCGCCGGGGAAATCTGATCGAAAATTATAAAGAAATAAAAGAAGTCCGGAAGACGGAGTTTCCTTTGGGGTAAACCGTCGGATGGATGAAAAAGTGCTGAAGAAATTTGTAAAGAAAAAATGTAAAAAATGTGTACCAGTGCACAGAATGCACAGGTTTCAATGGAAAATGGAGAATTTGTATACAGCGAATCGAAAGAAGGAATCACACTGAATGTCGCAGCGACCGTTGATAATATTCAAAAAGCTGTAAGTGAAGCAAAAGACGATACTTCTGCGATTCGTGTAGCGGCGACCGTTGAGGTGGAAAAACCAAAAATTTCCAAGGAGACAGCAGAACGCTGTAAAGATAAGATTGGAAGTTTTTTTCGACGACATTTAACGCCGGCAATGTAAACCGTTCCAAAAACGTAGCAAACGCGGCGAGACTGATCAGCGGTTCCGTCCTTTATCCGGGCGAAACGTTTTCTGTTCATGATGCCATTTCTCCGCTGACGGAAGAAAATGGATATTATGCCGCTGCTTCTTACAACCAGGGAAAAGTAGAAGATACCCTTGGTGGTGGCGTGTGTCAGGTGTCGACGACATTGTACAATGCCGTGCTCCGCGCCGAGGTGGAAGTTGTGGAGCGAAGTCCGCATTCCATGGTCGTTAGTTATGTCGAACCATCGATGGATGCAGCGATCGCGGGCGATTACAAAGACTTTAAGTTTAAGAATAATACCGATGTTCCGATTTATATACAAGGCGGCACTTACAGCGGAACTCTTTATTTTAATATTTACGGAGAAGAGACACGCAGTGAGGACCGCAATGTGACTTTTAAGTCAGAAGTTACGGATACGATCGAACCGGGAGCGGATAAGATCACATACGATAAGACCAAACCGGAATCGTATGAGAGCGTGACACAAGAGGCGCATACCGGTTATAAGGCGATTCTTTGGAAGGTTGTCGATGAAAATGGCAAGGAGAGCAAGACACAGGTAAATTCAGTACGTACGCCGCTTCTCTCCTCGTTATGTCACAAAGGGCGCAAAGAAGGAAGAAAGCGAAGCCGGAGGAGACAAAATCACCACAGGTGAACGAAAAATCGAAAAAAGATAGTGCATTGCAAAGTAAAAAGCTGCGCAGACGGAACGCCCACAGCAGAAAGCACAGGTGACGACACAGCCGGCAGCGACCCAGACACCTGTAGTTGTGCCGCAAGACGGCGAAGGGGACGGGGTGCAGTGATGAAAAAAGGAAAAAATTTCACAAAACCAATGGAATCGTTCCGTGGATAAAAAGATACGGTATCGCAGCAAGTATCTTGCGGAGAGACCGTCAGCCGGCAGTGAGACGTTGACGTATCGGCTGCTTTCGGAGACGGTTGTCGGAAGGACGATGCAGACGCAGACAGGTCCGGTCGAAATTCTTGGAAAAAAGGCGTTTACCGGATGTACAATGCTCTTTTGGCGGCGGGAACCAGAGCAGAAGGAATGCAGGTGCAGCTTCTTTTGCCGGAATCCGCATCGGAACAACAGATTAAGAATATCATGGGGCAGCTCGGGGGAATATGGGGCTGCCTATGAAGTTGATATCGGAAGGGTACATACAGAAATCAGTGAACTGGTTAAGGCTCCGCTTTTGACATTATCAGGATTTGGAAAACAAGACGTAACAGAAACCGGAAGCAGCAGATTCTGCCCGGGACAGCAGATTATTATGACAAAATGGGCAGGGGCAGCCGGAGCAGCTGAACTGGCGTATGTCAACAAGAGATCGCTGATGAAGTATTTTCCGGCGGTTTATGTGGATGAAGCGGTTGAATATTTATGGGGAAAAAACAGCCGGGGAATCGCTGCTTTCGATAGAAAAGGAGATAAAAACAGCATGGGACATGGGAGCCAGAGCGTTTCACAATATCACGAAAAATGGTGTGTTTGGTGCCCTTTGGGAAATGGCTGAGATGTCACATGCCGGATTGGAAGAGAAGTTTGAGGCGATTCCTGTAAGACAGGAGAGTATCGAAATCTGTGAGCAGTATGGTGTAAATTTGTATGAAACAGATTCTCTCGGAAGTGTGCTGATTGGCACAGAGCAAGGTGAAGACTTGGTTCGCCGGCTGCGGGAAGAAGGAATTCCGGCTGCTATCATCGGGCGAGTGACCGATGGAAATGACCGGACCATCTGTCGCGGAGAGGAAACGCGGTTTTTAACACCACCATAATTACAATTTTTGAAAATGAGGAGGCATATTATGCTGCAGGAAGAATTATTGCGAATTATGTCGAAAAATGCAAAAATATCGACGGAAGATATGGCGGCGATGCTTGAGGCATCCGAGGAGGAAATTCAGGAAACGATCGCGAGGATGGAAGAAGAGGGCATCATTTGTGGATATCCGACGCTGATCAATTGGGACTGCACAGACAACGAGATGGTAACTGCTTTGATCGAAGTCAATGTGGCACTTCACCGCGAAACCGGATTTGACAAAGTGGCAGAGCGCATTTACCAGTTTGACGAGGTCGAAAGTGTATATTTGATGAGCGGAAGTTTTGATCTTACGGTAATTCTCGAAGGAAAGAGTATGAAGGAAGTGGCGAGATTTGTCACCACCAAACTTTCACCGATTGAAGAAGTAGTCAATACCTCCACCTTTTTCGTGTTGAAAAAATACAAAGAGCATGGTCTTTTGATGGTGAGAGAAAAATGAACAAGAGAGGATGTTGATCACACCATGAGAAACCCATTGTCAAAAACAGTAATGGAATTAGAACCATCGGGAATCCGCCGTTTTTTGATGTGGCAAATACGATGGATAACGTTATATCCCTGGGTGTAGGCGAGCCGGATTTTGATACTCCGTGGCACATTCGCGAAGAGGGCATTTATTCCCTGGAAAAAGGCCGTACATATTACACGTCCAATGCCGGACTTCTGCCATTGCGCCGGGAGATCAGCCGGTATCTGCATGACCGTTTTGATCTGCCTTATGGACCGGACGAGATTCTGGTTACGGTCGGAGGAAGCGAGGCGATTGATATCTGCATGCGCGCGATGCTTGATCCGGGGACGAGGTCATTTTGCCAGAACCATGTTTTGTTTCTTATCTTCCCTGTGTGCGCATGGCAGGAGGTACGCCGGTTCGCATTTCACTTGAAGAAAAGGATGAATTCAAATTAACCGGCAAGAAATTGAAAGAGGCAATTACGGACAAAACAAAGATTCTTGTAATGCCATTTCCGAACAATCCGACGGGAGCAATTATGACGGCAGAGGAGTTACAGGTTATTTCTGATATTTGTAAGCAACATGATATCTTTGTTATGTCGGATGAGATTTACTCCGAATTGAGTTATAAAGGAAAGCACGTTTCGATTGCCGGCATTCCGGGGATGGCAGAACGGACGATCGTAATCAATGGTTTTTCGAAATCCTTTGCCATGACAGGATGGCGTCTTGGTTATGCAGCAGGTCCGAAGGAAATTATTAAACAGATGGTGAAGATTCATCAGTACATTATCATGAGTTCGCCGACGACAAGCCAGTACGCGGCGATCGAAGCACTCAAAAATGGGATGCCGGATGTCGAGAGGATGCGTGAAGCGTACAACCAGAGACGACGTTTCCTTGTGAAGGCACTGCGCGACATGGGACTTCCATGCTTTGAACCTTACGGTGCATTTTATGTATTTCCCAATATTAGTAAATTCGGTATGACAAGCGAAGAGTTTGCGACACGGCTTCTGCATGAAAAACGAGTGGCTGTCGTGCCGGGAGATGCCTTTGGAAAATGCGGGGAGGATTCCTTCGAATCTCCTATGCATACTCTATTGAGGACCTGAAAAAGGCACTGGAAAAGATCAAGGAATTTATAGACACCTTATGATAATTATGTTATAATATTATGCATACGATGGCGATGAGAAAGGAGAAAAAAGATATGGCTACATTAAATGCAGAGCATATTAATCCTTTTTAATGGCTGCAAAGAAAGTGTTTCAGGATATGTGTTTTTGTGCAGGTTCAGATACAGAAACCTGCTTTAAAAAGAGGCAAACTTTGGAAAAGGTACCTGGGTTATCATAATTGGAGTTACGGGTGAGATGAAAGGGCAGGTATTATTGGCAATGTCCGAAGAAGATGCTTGTAATATCGCTTCGAAAATGTGTATGATGGAAGTAAAAGAGATTGATGATTTTGCTGCCAGTGCACTGAGCGAACTTGGTAATATGATCATGGGAAATGCGTCTACCGTATTTTCTTCCAATGGAGTTGGAATCGATATTACACCACCGACTTTATCACATGGTGAAGTCAGTTTTACAAATACATATACAAAAAAATCTTTGTGTACCACTTACATTTGACACAACAACGGTTGAATTGTATCTGGCATTAAAACAGGATTAGGGAGGCAGTATGCTAAATATTGTATTGTTGGAACCGGAAATCCCTGCCAATACAGGAAATATCGGGCGTACCTGCGTGGCAGCAGGAGCCAGGCTTCATTTAATTGAACCGATGGGGTTTCAGATCAATGAAAAGCAGGTAAGGCGTGCAGGGTTGGATTATTGGGACAAATTAGATTATAGGATTTACGACAGTTACCGGGATTTTGTGGAGAAAAACCCCAGTATTAAGATTTATATGGCGACGACGAAAGCATGCCATGTCTATTCGGAGGTATCTTTTGAGGATGACTGTTATATCATGTTTGGAAAAGAGAGTGCGGGGATCCCGGAAGAACTTTTGGTAGAGAATCAGGAAAACACGATTCGAATTCCGATGTTTGGCGAGATTCGCTCCTTGAATCTTGGCAATTCTGTAGCGATTGTTTTATACGAAGCATTGCGCCAGCATGGATTTGAAAATCTGAATAAACAGGGGAACCTTCATCGGTTATCCTGGGATAACTGAAATCAAAAAGAGCATGAAATGGAGGAAGAGCAATGAAGAAGATGAAGAAGGAAAAAAAAAAACAGTATCAGGGCATTTCTCTTAAATACAAGGGGATGCTTCTGACAGCAATGTTGATTTTTGCAGTGATTGGGGCGACGCTTACACTGACAAGACCACAGATCCAGCGCAATATGACAGAAACGATTCATTCGTATATGTATGATATCGCAGTGACAAATGGAAGAAGTCTGGATGTCGAAGTAAAAGCACATGGAATCCGTGTTGCACTTTCGGAAAACAAATTGCGTGAATTGTTTTCGAATGTAAAAGTGAAGGACATGAAAAGCAGTTATGCGTATGTAGTTGCCGGAAACGGTACGATGCTGTATCATCCGAAAGCAGATAAGATCGGAAAACCGGTAGAAAATAAAGTGATAAAAGAACTAGTGTCAAAGATTGAAAAAAGAGCAGATTCCGAAGTCCGATGTAGGGACTTATGATTTCCGTGGAGATACAAAATATGCGGGATATTATGTAGATGAAGAGGGGCGTTTTATTGTAGTTGTATCAGCAGATAAGAGTGAAGCACTTTCCGGAGTTACCCAAGCGATCAGTACGATGGTTGGAGTTTCCGTTTGTTGTGAGATTATTTGCATGATCATTGCGTTCCTATGTTTCCATCGTCTGTTTAATCCGCTGAAGAAGATTACTTATCAGGTGGAGCGGCTGGGGAATTTGGATTTGAAGCATACCGGCGAATTGGATAAATTGGCTAAGATCGGCGGAGAAGTAGGAATGATGGCGCGGTCTGTATGGCAGGTGCAGACGAAACTGGCAGAAGTTGTTACGGCGCTTAAAGGCGAGAGCGAGCACTTGTTTGCTTCTTCGAACCAATTGAGTGGAAATGCAGCCGTGACGGCAGAGACGGTCGGACAGATTAGCAGTGCTGTGCATGATATGGCAGAAGGAGCGTCGTCTCAAGCAAATGATACACAGACTGCGACAGAAAGTGTTATTGTCATTGGTAACATGGTCGATGAGACAAACGATGAAGTGGCGAAACTCCGCGAAAACGTTGAAGTGATGAAGACTTCCGGAGAAGAAGCGGAGCAGACACTGAAAGAACTGGAAGAGATTAACGAAGAGGCAAAACAGTCGATCGTTGAGATCTATAATCAGACCAATACAACGAATGAGTCGGCGCAGAAGATTAAAGATGCGATTACATTGATCACATCGATTGCAGAAGAGACGAATCTTCTTTCTCTCAATGCTTCGATTGAGGCAGCGCGTGCCGGCGAGCAGGGACGTGGTTTTGCGGTAGTGGCAAGCCAGATTCAGAAATTGGCAGAACAGTCCAACGAATCCGCGATGCAGATTCAAAAAATTGCCAACATGCTCATGCAGGATTCGGATCAGGCAGTAGAGATCGTGGATCGTGTGAAACAGATCATGGATACACAGAATGTCAAGATGAATGTTACCGGAGAGATGTTCCAGAAGGTGCAGGATGAGATCAAGTCTTCCATGGTGAGCATCAATACGATCTATGAAAAGACAGAGAAAATGGATCAGGCGAAGACAGAAGTTGTGGATGTGGTACACAATCTGACTGCGATCGCCGAAGAAAATGCGGCTGGTACAGAAGAGACTTCCGCATCGGTTACGGAAGTAAATGACATTGTGGAGGACATCTCAAGCAATGCAAAACAGCTTCATGATGCCGCTCAGAAGATTGAAGACCACATGAATAAATTTGAGATTTAAGAGAACTTGTTTATATAAAAAGATAGGAGGCTTTCCCATTACGAGGAAGCCTCTTGTTTTTTGAATGATATTTTAAAGTAAAGACAAATTCAGTTCCGACGTCTACGGTACTTACGACATTGATCGTCTGATTGTGTGCCTGTACGATCTCTTTGGAGATTGAAAGTCCAAGTCCCGTTCCGCGTTTGTCTTTTCCACGGGAAATATCGGTTTTATAAAAGCGGTCAAATACTTTGTTTAGAGATTCTTTCGGGATTCCGATGCCGGAATCTTTGACGGAAACAAATACTTTTGCACCCCTTTTTTCGTAAACTGATTTTTATCTCCGAATTGTTATGGCTGAATTTTACCGCATTGTCAATAAGGTTATATAACACCTGATGTATCTTGCTTTCATCTGCTTCCACAAGCAGTTCTTTCTGGGGATTATAATCCAGAACAAACGAAATTTCTTTTTTTGCCGCCGTTCCTTCCAATGTATTTACGGTCTGAACAATTGTCTCACAAATATTAAAAGTTGTGATGTCAAGAAGTACATTGTCGCCGTTAAACGAATTTAATTCCAGCAGATTGGAGGTCAGATTCGTAAGCCGGTCTGTCTCCGATAAAATGATGTTCAAGTATTTTTCCTGCGCTTCGTAAGGGATCGTACCATCGAGCATTGCCTGCGCATATCCATGAATTGAAGTAAGCGGCGAACGAAAATCATGGGAAATGTTGGAAATGAATGCACGCTGGTAATCGTCGAAGTTGTTCAGGTCTTCCGCGATGACGCACCGGCAAGGTCGCCAAATTCATCGGAAGTGTGGAGGATGATCGGCTCATTTTTCTGATGAATGGAGAAATGTTTGGCCGCATTGCACAGCCGCCGCAGCGGAATGATATTCATGGCATAGATTAAGAAAAAGGATACGGCCAGAATTGCCCCCATCATAAATAGAATGGAGTCGAGCAGATTGAAATAATATTGCAGCCGTTCGGTAACATATCCACTTGTAAGTGCCTCATTTTCCATCGCCGCCGCCATCAGACTATTTCGGACCAGCGCAAAGACGAGTGTGTGCGTCAGATAGTAGGACGACGTGAAAATACACAGGTAGAGGAGTATCAATTTTTTTCCAAATGTCAGGCGAATTCGGTTTCGCATAATGATCAGCCTTTCTTTGTTTCAAATTTGTAGCCAATGCCCCATACGGTGGCAAGGCGCCATTCGTCGTGGTCTTTGATCTTTTCACGAAGTCGTTTGATATGAACATCGACGGTTCGTGTGTCGACGACGTATTCGTAACCCCAGATGCGGTCAAGAAGCTGCTCTCTTGTAAATACCTGGTTTGGATGTGTAGCGAGAAAATACAAAAAGCTCCAGTTCTTTTTTGGTGGCATCTCGACCGGATGTCCCATATATACGACAGAATAGTTTGACAAACTAACGGTGAGATCGGTGTATTGTATCGTCTCTGTGCCGGTTTCGGTGGAAGCCGCCGGAGCTGCGGGGGCACTTCCTGTCTGATAACGCCGCAAAACGGCCTTTACGCGCGCCACCAGTTCTTTTGAATCAAAAGGTTTGATGATGTAGTCATCGGCGCCAAGTTCCAGTCCCAGCACTTTGTCAAAAACTTCTCCTTTTGCCGAAAGCATGATGATCGGAACCGTGGAAGTTTTGCGGATCTCGCGGCAAACGTCGTATCCGTCAATGCCCGGAAGCATGATGTCAAGCAGGATCAGATCCGGTTGAAAGGAAGCATTTTTCTTCAATGCCTCTTCGCCGTCGTGTGCCTGCATACACTGGAAACATTCTTTTGTTAAGTATAATTCGATCAACTCTGCAATGTTGGCGTCGTCATCAACAATCAGTATTTTTGTTTTTCTGCCATGGAAGTCATCCTTTCTTATTTGAACTCAGCCACGGTCACACCGTAGCCGCCCTCACCGTATTCTCCCATACGATAGGTTTTGATGTATTTACTTTTTTCAAATGCGCCTGCACGGCATTTCGCAGAGCACCGGTTCCGACACCGTGGATAATGGTGATCTGGTGCAGCTTGGCAAGATACGCATCGTCAAGGTATTTATCTAAAAGTGCAATTGCCTCGTCAACCGTTTTTCCGATGAGATTGATGCTTGAAGAAACGTGCAGCGATTTCATCATTTTGATCTTTCCGGCACCGGAACGTTCGCGAAGCTGTTCTTTTTCGGTTCTGCAATGTCTCTTCTTCGAGAAGTTCGAGATCATCCGCATTGACTTCGGAACGCATGATTCCCATCTGCACAAAGCATTTTCCTTTGGTGTTTGGCAGCGACATTAC
>VOFD01001542.1_pt1 | contig 15901 bp, 31 predicted proteins | sample 5384101 | NCBI WGS metagenome assembly VOFD01 (sample SAMN12384723, study PRJNA508395) | human gut metagenome | isolation source: healthy gut C | host: Homo sapiens
AAGTTTGGCGTCGCAGCCGTCCTCCGCAAGGCGGAATAAAATTTTTTCCCCGTCGTCGTCTCAGAGGATCGTATTCCGCTGAAACGACAACCGTTTTTGAAAGCCGGACAGGCTCAATGCCTTGCCGGGATAAAGATAGGGGTCAGAGAGATCCGCGTCTTTGGGAATATAAAGCCCCATACACCAGTCCGACATCTTTCTTTGGAAGGACATATTCGCCGTTTCCGAACATCCTGAACGATTCGCTCATCTTCGCTTACGGCTCCGTACATTCCGTAGAAAAGCACAAGACCCTCCGGAAGGGAAGACCGTGTTTTATGTTCCACAGGCAGACGGAGACGCTTATGGTAGCGCTGGCGCTGTCGCCCGAAAGTACGATCTTTTCCGATATGCCGCCGAAGACCGGAGCGTTTTCATACACCCATTTGAACGGCGCTTCCGTCCTCCATACAGGCCGGGTACGGAAATTCCGGGGGGCAAGCCTGTAGCCGACAGAAACAACTATCCTGTTCAGCTCCGTTGACAGCTTTCTGCACAGCGAATCATGGCTTGCGATGTTGTGCATTACAAAGCCGCCGCCGTGAAAATAGATTAAAACGGGTAGGGGCCTTTGTCCCCGGGGTAAAATATCCTTATGGGCAGGTATCCGAGAATAGTCCTGTCCTCGTATCCGTATATTCCTATGACCCTCAGTTTTGTCATTGAAGGTGGCGTCGGCGCCCGCTCGCATTTCTTCAAGAACATATTTTTCCGGAGGAGCCGGTTTGCTTTTATATATTTCTAATACCTGTGGATCAAGCGGCATAATGATCACCTCTGTTAGAAACATTTTTTGATCATTTCCTTGTCAGGCTCTTTTTTTTGACACAAGACCGGCTACAAAAATACGCTTTTCCTCCGGCGATGAGGGCAAATACGACTTATGGATGTGATAGGGAGCTATCTTGACCTGATTAAAGAATAGAACGCAGCTACGCCAACTATTATTGACCATATACAGCAGGTACTGTTTCCTTTCTTCCAGTAAAGACCTCCGATGAGGCCAGAAGAATGAAGCTTCAAGTCCGCCCATGGCGAAAAGGTTGATCCAAACGATGATGTCGGGGGAGAAAGGGCGAATATGAATACGATCACACCGATGACGATGGTGATCAGCGTGCTGTATACGGGAACCTTTTTATTAACTTTTTCATCATTCTCATCGGCTTTAACGATGTATGTAAGGTAGAGATCCTTTATGATCGTAGCCGAGGCGAGAATAAGCAGCGACGATACCGTTGACATTACGGCAGCCAAAGGAGCGGCAAAGGAAGAAACCGGCCGCAACGGACGGCATATATTCCATAACAACATAGGGAATGACTGCGTCGGTGCTGGATATGCCTTCCTCAGGAAGAAGGGGAAGGGTGAGCGCTCCGGCAAAAGTGCATACCTATCATAAGTATTCCGACAACGACTGTTCCGTACATCATAGCCCTGTGCATGGACTGAGTATCCTTAAAGCCCATACCTCTGACCGCCGTCTGAGGAAGGCCGAGGACCCGACACCGACAAGCACCCAGAAGGATATCATATATCCGGGGGAGAGAGTTGAAAGACCTTCGCTGAAGGGAATCCCTTTCAAGGAGATCCCATCCGGGATTTGTTGCGTTGAGCTGAGCTGTGATCTCGCCCATTCCGCCGCCGGCCTTTATTACAAAAAGAACAGCAGGAGGAATGTACCGATGGTCATGATTATTCCCTGAAGGGTATCGGTCATAACTACGGCTTTAAAGCCTCCGATTGATGTATATAAAATAACGATAACTCCAAAAGCGCCAGACCGGCCCAGTAGGGAAGGCCTGTAACTGTTTCCACAAGCGTCGCCCGCCGATGAACTGAGCAACCATCTGTGTTATGAAAAATACGACAAGGCAGAGTCCGCAAAGTATAACGACAGCGGGGGAATTATATCTTGCCTTGAAATAGTCCGTAATGCTTACGGCGTTTATTCTTCTTGAGATAATAGCCATTTTTTTGCCTAAAACGCCAAGCGTAAGGAAGGCAGTTCCTATCTGTATGGCCGCAACCCATGACTGCGTAAGTCCCCAGTCGGCCGCAAGTCCGGCCTCCAAGGAAAGAGCTCGCGCTGGTATATGTAGCGACAAGGGTCATGGCGAGGACAAGTCCGCCCATGGAACGTCCGCCGATAAAAATAGTTCTGAAGGAAGCTGCCGGTTTTCTGACCTTTTTCGATATGGCTCACCTTAAGTCCGACTACCATATTTACGATCATAGATGATGAGCACGGCGAGGACGATTATCTGCTTACTTGTCATTTAAATCATCCCCTTCCTCTGTATTAAGATCAAAGTTGACAAATACTTTTTTGAGCAGGATGGCAACTCCCGCTACGGCAACTACAAAAACGCCGGGAGTGCTCAATACCCACCAAAGGGGCATTCCGAAAAGATAAAGATCCTTTCCGGAAAGGCCGTAGCCGAATCCGACGTGCCATACAAAGCAGATGATGAAAAGAATGAAAGTGGCGGTGGCTTCTTTTTTAATCTGCCGGTTTTTTTTTCTCTCGTGAGTGGTTTCATGTTTTTTTCCTCCTTAATTGAATAAAATCATGGTACCGGATGCATAAAAAACATCCGTTGTGTTTTACAAAAAATGTAAAAACCGCGGATGGATAGAATTCCGGAAAGACACACCTGTGCCATATTACCGCCTGAAGGATAAGTCCCGCTCCCAAAGAGGGATACAGTCCGCCTATGATATGGCTGCGCTGTGCTTGGATATACGCTCTTAAAATAAGCATGGTATAGTTTCCGTTGGAATACTGTCCATTGATTCAATATAGCACAGTGATGAAAAATAGTAAAGTTTTTTAACATAAATGTTTACTAAATATTAACAAAATTTTTTATTGACTTTTTTGTTAGGAACAACTAATATAAAATATATCGAATGGAGGGATATTATGAAACAGCATAAGTTTTGGTCGGCGGCTTTGTATATGTCTTATTATGACTATTTATACCGGACATGCTCATAAATAACCATACTTGATAGAGACGTAGTTTTAATGGTATAATTTTAATAAGCTAAAAGTCATCAAAGACGCCTGTTCAGCCCATCTTCCATACGGAGGCGTGGGCGGAACATTTTTTTAATGTAACGACCGGAGGTAATATTATGGGTTTTAAATTAAGAGAGTATATCCCGCCTGATTTCAACGAGGAAAGATTCAAAAACGCTCCCGACGCGGTGCTTATGCCCGCCGAAAAGGACGGCACGGTTCCCGAGCGCTACCATGCCATGAGGCATTTTTCCTGAGTATTTTAAAGTCAACGGCAAATGGCTCCTCGCGGAGGAGAGCAGGATGGACTGCGTTGCCGTTTATGAAAACGGATAATAGCCGTAAAGGAGTTCAGAAATATCAAAAGGGCGACCTTATCGTTATCGGCAGAACGGAGAAGGGCGAAGAGGGAATATATGTCCATCCCAACGGATTCGGAGAAAGCAAAAATGAAAACGATATTTTCGCTTTCAGACAGGGACGTTCCAGAGAAACGGCTTTCTCAAAAGACTATGACGAGCTTTATGAGCTTCTCAGACACGACAGGGATCACGGAAAGATCGTATGGGTAATGGGTCCGGCATTCACCTTCGACTTTGACGCGAGGGACGCTTTCTCAAAAACTCATACAGAGCGGATACGTTCATGCCGTTATGGCCGGAAACGCCCTTGCCACCCATGACCTTGAGGCGGCTTACCTTAATACGGCTCTTGGACAGAATATATATATACCCAGGAGAGCCAGCCCCTTGGACATTACAATCACCTTGACACGATAAACAGGGTAAGATACTATGGCTCCGTAAGCAACTTCATCAAGGGAGAAAACATTGACAACGGTATTATTTATAACTGTGAAAAAATATAATGTTCCCTATGTTCTTGCCGGCTCCATCAGGGACGACGGCTCTTCCCTGCGTCCATGCCAACGTATACGAGGCTCAGGACGCCATGAGAGACCAGATAAGAAACGCCACTACGGTAATATGCATGGCAACGACGCTCCACACCATAGCGACCGGAAATATGACGCCCTCATATAGAGTAATGGCTGACGGAACTGTAAGACAGGTATATTTCTATTGCGTGGATATAGCCGAGTTTGCCGTTAACAAGCTCAGCGACAGGGGCAGCCTCAGCGCGAGGGAATAGTTACCAATGTTCAGGACTTCATCGTCAATCTGAGCAAGGAGCTTGCGAAGTGACCGAATAACAGGCGCATAATCGTATTCGCGTAAATTACATAGAAGATAAGAATAATAAAGGACATCCGCTGAATCAAAAACAGGGATGTCCTTTTTTATTGGATTATCTGACGGTGACGTTTATGGTCTTTTCGTTCAGCACCGTTCCGTCAAGGGAGACCATTTTAAGATTCACATCCGCCGTTTCGGAGCTAAGGCCGGTAATTACAAGGGTCGCTCCGTTCATCGTCCGCATAAAGTGGCCGATATGATTTCGGAGCTTGTAATGCTTCCCTTAAGGCCTGCCGTTACGGATGACTGCATAACATAAACAACAGCCGTTTCTCCTCTGCTGAGGGTAATATCGTCAGCGGAGACGTTTATAGCCGTGGAAGCGGCGGCTTCCGCCTTGTATATTTCGGAAAGGGACGAGAGAATCAGTTGACAAAGCCTTTATCGCGTTTATGGGAATGGCGAGATTAAGATTCTGTCCGGTAAGAGTGCCGCTGGACGTTGTCTGAGCCGCCTCGCCGCTTGTTAGGCGCCTATGACATGACCTTTGGTATTTATGAGAGCTCCGCCGCTGCTGCCGTTGGAGATGGCCGCGGACGTCTGTATATATTTCATTCCGCCGATTTCACGGTCGGTGTTGGATATAAGTCCCTGGGATATGGAATTTGAGAGTCCGCTTTGGCCTTTGGCCAAAGCCGCCTTCGGCGTCCGGATATCTTTCCGGTACTATTCAGTACTTTGGCCTTTGGCCAAAGCCGCCTCCGGCGTCCGGATATCTTTCCGGTACTTGGGAGCGAAGGGACTCCCGAGTTTAATCCGCAGGCGGAATTCATTTCCGCCGAGGAAAATCCCGTATTTCTGCGCCCTGACAAAGTTCAGCAATACTACCACGTTCGTGGAAAGCGCCGCCGGAATCGGAGTGGGAGGAAGAACGGGACTTACGAGCGTCGTTGTCGCGGTCTGCTTTGCGGTCAGCGCGTTTTTTGGCGTCATTTGTCAGTGCGATTCCCTATGCGGCCGTCTCCGGCTCTTGTCGCGGTTGGTATTATGATGATGTCGTCATTTAAGGATATAAACTGGGGGAGGACTTTGAGGAGGCGGCGCCGGCATTTTTCGCCAGGAATGTTTATGGTGCTCTGCTACAGCATTTCATACGGAATCGCCTTCGGATTTTTGCCTACTGCATAGTCAAGATATGCAAAAAGAGGCAAAGACCGTTCATCCCATACTCTGGACGGTAACGGCGCTTTTCGCCATGAATTTCATACTTCTGGCGGTTATCTGATATTGCGTAAAAAAGAGGTGCGGAAAATGTTTATTGCCGATCTTCATATACATTCAAAGTTCGCCAGAGCGACAAGCGGAGAGTGCGTGCCTGAATATCTTGATCTTTGGGCAGGAAAAAGGGAATAGACCTGCTCGGCACGGGAGACATTACCCATCCGCTATGGCGCGGCGAGCTTAAAAGAAGCTTGAGCCCGCCGAGGGAGGACTTTATAAACTAAAGAAAGAATATAAGCTGGAAAGCCCCATAGCGGAGCATGAAAACAAAATTCATACTTACGGGCGAAATAAGCTCAATTTATAAAAGAATGGCAAAAGCAAAGAAAAATACATAACGTCATAATTTTTTTCCGGCTTTTGACAGGGCAGACGCGTTCGCGGCGAAGCTGGAGAGCCTTGGCGCCAACATACGCTCCGACGGCAGGCCTATAGTCGGCATAGACAGCAGAGATCTTCTGGAGATGGCTCTTGAGGCCGATGACAGGATGATATTTATTCCCGCCCATATATGGACTCCGCATTTTTCGCTTTTTGGCAAATATTCCGGATTTGACTCCATAGAGGAATGTTTTGAGGATCTTACGCCGCACATACATGCGCTTGAGACGGGGCTTTCCTCGGACCCGCCGATGAACAGAATGGTATCAGCTCTGGATAAATACATACTCGTTTCAAACTCAGACGCCCATTCCCCGGCCAACCTTGCCAGGGAAGCCAATATATTTGACTGCGGAATGGACTTTGGTGAAATATATGACTCTATAAACGGTATAAGCAATAAATTTCATGGAAACCCTTGAGTTCTATCCCGAGGAAGGAAAATATCATTATGACGGACACAGAAAATGCGGAGTGAGCCTTACGCCATCCGAGACAATAGAAAATAACGGTATATGTCCGGTATGCGGAGGAAGGATTACCGTTTGGGGTTCTCCACCGGGTTGAGGAACTGGCCGACAGGAAGGAGCCTAAGCTTGAGGGAGACAGACCGTTTGAAAGGATAGTTCCGCTGACGGAGGTCATAGCCTCATCGGTTGGGATGTCGTCCGGAAGCGTGAAAGTAAAAAGAAAATATGAGGAACTCCTTTCCGAGCTTGGCTCAGAGCTTTATATAATAAGGAGGCTACTATCGAAGAGATAGAAAAGGGCAGGCGAGCTTATAGCGGCCGGCATAAAAATCTAAGAGAGGGAAAGGTAGAGGCGGCCGCCGGCTTTGACGGGGAATACGGAAAGGTCACCGTACTGAGCGCCGAGGAGAGGGACAGAATAGAAGGTCAGTTGACAATAGACGGACTGGGCGGCGTCACGGAAAAAAGAAAAGACCTAAAAAGACGAAAAAAGACCGGAGAAAAGCTCTCGGTGGACAAAGCGGAAAAAAAAAAAGATCATGGAACTAAGCGAGCCACAGAAAGAGGCCGCCGGCTCCGATGAAAGAGCCATAGCCGTAATCGCCGGTCCGGGAAGCGGAAAAACGAGGACGCTTATAAAAGGATAGAGACTCTCATAAACGAAAAAAAAGAAGTTGAGCCTTCGGATATTACGGCCGTTACGTTTACAAACAAGGCGGCAAAAGGAGATAAAGGAAAGGCTTGAGACGGCAATAGGAAAACCGGGCAGAAAAGTAAACGATGGGAACATTCCACTCCGTATGTCTCAAGCATCTGAGAAACGCCGGCATAATAGGAGAGGCCGAGGCGCTTGAGACTGCCGGGAATATAATAAACTCTTTTGGCGCGTCAATTTCGCCGGCTGCGTTTTAAACGCCGTCTCTATGATAAAAACGGCCTTAATACGGACTCGGTTACAAACGAAATGTTTGATCTGTATAATTCCGCCCTTGAAAAAACGGCCTGCTTGACTTTGACGACATACTTATAAAGGCCGCGGAAAGGACATAAAACTACCGTATCTGCTTGTCGACGAGTTTCAGGACATAAATGCTTTGCAGTATGGTCTTATAAAGAAATGGGCGGAAGACGCGAAAAAGCGTATTTATTATAGGCGACTGACCAGAGCATATACGGTTTCAGAGGAGCGGACAGCGGATGTTTTGAGCGTTTTGCCGGACTTTGCTCCGGTAAAAATCATAAGGCTTGATAAAAACTACCGTTCTACGCCGCAGATAGTCGAATTTTCTTCCCATATCATCGGAAACGGATCAAACCGGCCTCGGACAGAAAAGACGGGGAAAAAATAAGGAAGTAAGGGCTGAAACGGCCTTCGCGGAAGGAGTTTTTATCGCGAAGGAGATCAACAGAATGGCCGGCGGAATAGATATGACATATACTGACGGCGGATTGGAGGGACGCAGAGAAACTGGAATAAGAGGATTTTCCGATATGGCTGTTCTGTACAGGACGAACCGTCAGGCGGAGATCATAGAGGAATGTCTGAAAAAAGGAAGGCATACCATATAAGGTCTACGGCAGGGACAAATTCCTGAGAGACAGCGACGTAATTAAAGCCGTAAAATATATGAAAACGCTTCCGCAAAGCCGGGAAACCTTCCACGGCCGTGGCGGAATATATATCGGAAAACAGGCTTGAAAACAGCCAGCCGATGGCAAGGCTTTACTCAACGGCGGTCATGTATAAGAATATTTCTGAATTTATAAACGCCGTGCTTACCGGAACCGAGGGCGACGTCATAAGAAGCGGCGGCAAGGGAGAGACAGCCGGACTGTGTAAGCCTGCTGACATTTCATGCGTCAAAAGGACTTGAATTTCCTGTTGTTTTTATTGCGGGGCGTCCGAGGGAACGGCGCCTCTTGCCCTTGCAGAAAGGGAAGGAGGGCTTGATGAGGAGAGAAGGCTTTTTACGTCGCGGCAACAAGAGCCGAGGACGAGCTTATAATCGTCTCGAAGAAAAAAAAGCAGATTTCTGGAAGGCGTGCCGGCGGAAATAATAAAAAGATGAAAAAAGCGTCGGAGCTGAAAATAACAGCCAAACAGTTAAGCCTGTTCTGAAACGGATTAGAATATGACATCAAAATATGAATACATTATGAGCGAACAAAGGAGGATGAACAGCGGTGGAGCTGAATATAAGAAAGCCATGGCAAAAGATATTGATATGGTGGGCGAGATATATGACAGGATACTTGACAACGAGGAAAGAACGGGAAAGGTCTATACAAACTGGAAAAAGGACTCTATCCCACAAAAATGACGCTTTTGGCCGCCCTTGACGCGGGAACGCTCTATGTGGGAGAGGCAGAGGGAAAGGTTTTGGCCTGCGTAAAATCTCAACCATATCCAGCCGCCCGAATACTCAAAAATCAGGTGGTCAAATGACGCCGAAGGAAACGAGGTGCTCGTCATACATACTCTCTGCATACCGCCGGAGTGCGCCGGAAAGGGCTTTGGCAGACAGTTTGTGGAATTTTCCGAAAAAGCTGGCCAAAGAACAGGGATGCAGAGCCGTGCGCCTTGATACCTATGAGGGCAACGCTCCTGCCGCTTCCCTTTTATACAAAAATGGATTTACCTTTGTCGGCAGCGAGGATTTCAATTTCCAGAATGTCATAATGGAAAGACTTATCTGTTTTGATAAAGTCATTGAATAAGGGGAATAAATATGCCAAAGAAAATAATTCTTGACGTTGATACCGGCTCCGATGACGCCGTGGCAATAATGACCGCTTTGGGATGTGAGGGAGCTGATGTAGTTGGTATATGCTGCGTATGGGGAAACCTTGACGTGGAGGATACGACGGAAAACACGCTCAGGCTTGTTTCAGCCCTTGAAAGGACACGCCGGTATATAAGGGAGCGCCTACGGCCATCGCCAAATATCTTGAAGAGCCGTGAAAGAGGGGCTTAAACCGGTAATAAGGACGGCAAGGAAGTAAGGATACATTATAAAAGGCTTGAGGGGCTTGAGGCCGAGACGGATAAAAAGGCCGAGGAAATGGACGCGGTATCGTTTTATATAGACTGCCTGAAAAAGACAAAGGAAAAGATAACGGTCATAACAGTCGCTCCGATGACAAATCTCGGACTTGCTCTTTCAGCCGTGCCGTCAATCGCCGAAAATATAGAGGAACTTATAATTATGGGCGGAACGGACAGGGCTCGGAAATGTAAGCGAGTGCGCCGAGGGAAAATATATGGCACGATCCGGAAGCGGCTCAGATCGCCCTTAATTCCGGAGTACCGGTCACCTTCGTGAGCCTTGACGCCACCCATTCCGCTTCGCTTACGCTTGAGGACGCGAAAAAGCTCAGGGAGCTTGGCACATTTCCCGGAAAATTTACGGCAAGGATAATAGAGCAGAGGACGGGTTTGACAGCGCTTTCTGCGGAAGGAAGCTTGACAGAACCCCGGTGCATGATTCCCTCGCGGTCTGCGCGGCCATTGACAGAAGCGTCATAACGGAGTCGGAAAGATGCCATGTGCGCGTGGCGCTCTCCGAATAGCCGACGGAAGAACAATAATAGACAGAAGAGACGTCCCGAGCGAAAGCAACTGCGTTTTTGCGACAAAGGCAAGCCATAACAAATATATGGATATGCTGCTGAAATATCTTGGAAAATAAAAAAGAATAAAACGAGGCCGGCCTGTTTTAAAGACAGAGAGCGAGGCCTCGTTTTTGCTTTAGATTTATATCCGCGATCTATTTTTGATTTTTTCGCTTTCATACTACAGCTTCCAGCCGCCGCTTTCGCTTTGGGTTTTACCATACGGGCAAATATGCCGTTTTTTTATAAGCTCATCGGGGCTTCCTTCCTCGGCGACCGTTCCTCCTTCAAGGACGACTATTTTGTCTGCCCCGGCAACGGTTCGCATCCTGTGGGCGATTACAAGCACCGTTTTATCCTTTATGAGCCTTGAGAGAGAGCCGTCTGTATAAGTGTCTCGTTTTCAACGTCAAGGGAAGCCGTGGCCTCATCCAAAAAGTATAATCGGAGCGTTTTTGAGGAAAGCCCTGGCTATGGATATTCTCTGACGCTCGCCTCGGAAAGCTCACAGCCGTTTTCGCCGATGTTGCTGTGCCATTTTTCGGGCAGCCTTTCGGCAAACTCGTCGCAGTTGGCAAGGCGGGCGGCGGCGAGAACTTCCTCGTCGGTGGCGTTTTTATTTCCTATACGGATATTTTCCATAATGGTATTGTTGAACAGGGTAACATCCTGGAACACTATGGAATAGAGGGAAAGCAGCGTTTCCGGGTCGATTTTTGAAATATCCATACCGCCGACGGTTATTTTGCCCTTGTCCGCGTCCCAAAATCTCGCCGCGAGACGTGAAACCGTGGTTTTTCCTCCGCCTGACAGGCCCACAAAGCCGTTACCTCTCCCTGCTTCGCCGTAAATGACACATCCCTTAAAACAGTCTCGCCGGTGTTATAGGAGAAACCGACATGGTCAAAAACACAATGTCGCAGCCGTTGTTATCAAGCTGTTTTTCTCCCTGCTGAATGGAATGATAAAGTATCTCGTTCATCCTGGCAATGTTCGTCCTTGTGCTTATCACGGCGGCAAGATTTTGCAGAGCGCCCTGGAGTGGGTCATAGAGCCTTGAAACAAGAAGTATATACATAAAAAACGTAAGTATGTCCAAAGTTCCGTTCATAAGGAATATGGAACCGGCCAGAGCTGTGGTCGCTATTCCCAGCTTGAGTATCAGGGAAGCGGTCACAACAAAGGCCGCGAGTCCGAACTCGTTTATTATTGATCTGTGTTCGACCGCCCTTATTTTTCCTTCCAGCCCTTTCATCTTAGTTTTTTTTTCGGCGTTATTCGCCTTAAGATCCTGAACGGCTTCTATACATTCCTGAATTCCATCGGCGCAGGCCATCTTCGCGTCCATAGATTTCTGATTGAGCCTTTCCTGAACTTTGGCGGAAAATCCTACGATGGCAAAGGATACGGGAAGCACCCAAAGAGCGGCGATGGCCATTCTCCAGTCGAATATAAACAGGTTGACGGATACTATTACCGTAAATATTATTGAGCCCGCAAGCTCAGGGATAAAATGGGAAAAGCTCTGCTCCAGGAACGTGCAGTCCGCCATTATAGTGCTTGTGAGATCGGCCAGATCTTTTTTTCCAAAAACGAAAGAGGTATCTGGCGGAGCCTTTCGGCCAGACTTATGCGTCTTATGCCGCTCTCTTTGTATGTCGCGAAATATGTGGCATTATACTGTACGAAGGTCGAGAAAAATATAAATAACAAACATAAAAACGCATCCGGCAATATAAAATACCGCGTTTTCGCCGATTGGCGCCGCTTAGCATATCCCTTTACGAACATGTAGAGCAATCCAACGGGCAGCATGAAAGAAATATTCTGAAGCACGCAGGCAAAGCAGCCTTTTATAAGATCCTTAGCGCCCTGTTCGGAAAGGGCGTATTTTTTTCTGAAGCCATTTTATCATAATTTACGCCTCCTTTGAGACCTTCCACTGTACGGAGGCCTGATAGTTATTCCACATTTTGCTGAAAAGGCCGTTTTGAGCCATAAGTTCCTCACTGGTGCCGCTTTCTGATATCTCTCCGTCTTTAATGACGTATATCCTGTCAGCGTTGACAACAGTTGACAGCCTGTGGGCAATCATAATGACGGTCTTTCCCTTTGATATATTCGTTAACGCTTTCTGTATTCTGTGTTGCCTCATCCATTATGATTATGGGAGAGTCCTTGAGCATAACGCGGGCTATGGCTATTCTCTGCTGTTCTCCGCCCGAAAGATAGGTTCCTTTGCTGCCGATGACCGTATCTATGCCGTTTGGCAGTTTATCTATAATGTCTTTGCACTGGGCGTTCACAATGGCGCTCATTACCTCCTCACGGGTGGCGTCAGGCTTTCCAAGACGCACATTGTCAAAAAATAGTGCCCTTTATGAGCCTGCTGTTCTGGAAAACAAAGGATACCGTATCCATAAGCTCCTCTTTTTTTATATTTTTTACGTCTATTCCTCCGATTTTTACGCATCCCCTGTCAGGATCAAAGAATCGGGCTATTATATTGGCAAGCGTGGTCTTTCCTCCTCCGGAAGGGCCGACAAGGGCGATCTTCTGGCCGGCTGGTATATAAAAAGAAATGTTTTTCAGAACATCGTTTTTTCCGTCGTAGCTGAAATAAACGTTTTTGACCTCGACGGAGGCGTCTGCCGGTATTTCCGGCTTTGAAGGTTCGCTGAGGGGATCGAGTTTGAGTATGCTGTCTATCCTGCCGAGAGCGTCGTCAACTATCATTGCGTTTTCGCTCTGAAACATTATTCTTGTGAGCGTTATAGATATGATCGGGGTAATTATTATATAGAAAATAAGATTCAGTATAAATTCCGATGTTACCCCGTCACTGGTAAAAAACAGCGCCCCGGCGATTAGAAATGCGAACACTCCGTTGATGGCCGTAGTATAGAACATCATTGGAGTCCTGAGCTCTTTTTTAGTATAGGCGATTACCCATTTTTTGTATCTTTCAATGGAACCCTTGAATTTTTAAATGAAAATATGGTTTGTCCGAATGTCTTTACTACAGGTATTCCTCTGATATACTCCACGGCCTCATTGGACATATCGTCAAGGGCGTTTTGGTACTCAAGCATTTTTTCTGCATTCTCTGGCCGGTCATACTCATCATTATCGCGAACCCGAGGACAACGGGCAGAAGGCTGAGCACTCCAAGCCTCCAGTCAAAAACAAAAAGGAGAATAAGCAGGCCGCAGGGAGTTGCTATGGCCGGAGCGGTCCGGAAGCTGATGGGCGAGATATGTCTCCGTAGCGGCGCTGGACTCATTTACGATTTTTCTGAGTTTTCCGCTTCCGAAGCTCTCGGATACTCCGAGGGAAGCTTTAATATATGCTCCATAGTGGATATACGCATATTCGTGGCTATCCTGAAGGCGCCCATATGGGGAGCACATTAATCCGGCGATATAGATAAGTACGGCGGCAACGGCAAATCCCACGGCCATCCATCCGTTATGGGTGAGCCCCACGGCGTTTTCAAAATGCGGAGCCGTTTCAAGCACCTCTCATCACCAGCCATATATACCAGTATGGAACAAGCGATACCAAAGCGCTTATGGCCGACAATATCCAAGAAGCGTAGATAAGATATTTATGGTTTCCGGCATAGCCGAGAAGCCTTGACAGATTGGACTGCTTTTTCAAGATTAACTCCTCTTTTATATTTTTTTGCTTATCTAAGGAATAAATGTTAGTATACACTAACAATCATTTAAAAAATTACAGGGCTTTACTGCCCCATAATTTCCATCCATCCGGCCGGGTAAAAAGCTCTCATTTCCGCAGATAATTTTCCGCGTCGGACAAAGGCATCTCATGAATTATAAGCTCAAAAAACGTGTGGAACATACCGGTTATAAGAATATGCTCAAGTCTCGGGTCAATGTCCGGAGAGTGACGGCCAAGCTTTCTCAGCACATCCTGATAGGCATGCGTGCTGTCCACTTCTATTTCTACCATCTCATCGATGAGACCGGCGTACTTTGTTCCCTCAGAACAGCATAGAAGCAGTTTGCAGCCATCAAGATGCTCATAGGCATAATGGAGCATATCAAACATGCACTGTCCGGAGACCTTTCCGAGGTTATTCGGCTGGAGCTCGTAGGGATGCCGGCAAAATCCCGCTGAGCTTTTTAAAACAGTTTATAAGATACTGGTAATGCTCATCGACAAGCGCCTCAAAAAGCTCCTCTTTGCTGTTGTAATATCCATAAAAAGCGCCGGTGGTCATATTTACTTTTTTTGACAATGTTCCTTAAAGATGCCGATTTGAAGCCTTTTTCAAGAAATTCCTCAAACGCCGCCCGATGGATGCGCTCAAGCGTTGTATAATCCTTAGTAATCATAAGCACTCCTTTTATAACAGTGCTATATAACACTGTTATATTATAATTTTACCCGTTATTATATGTCAAGGCCAAAGCCTTAAAATTTATTTGAAAATCAGCGGCCGCTTTCCTCATCCTCAAGCATTTTCAGGAAATCAGCTCCATCGTCCTTTGGCCTGGGGATGAAGTTGGGGGGCGATATATCCTTTCCCTTTTTTTCTTTGTGTAAAAATATCCGATAACGGAAAACACGACGGCTCCGATGAAGTTGACAAGAAGATCTTTGATCGTGTCGATCAGGCCGATGTCAAGATATCCGTTGATGCCGAGATCAGCTCCGTTTACAACTGTGGAAGTTATGCCCTTAATGTGATAGGGGGACGTTTACACCGTCGGGATTGAGAAGAACGGAGTTTATGGAATGTATGACCGTGTCCTTCTGCATATCCAGCTTTAAAAAATAGTCGGCGAAAAATTCAAAGAACTCCCAAAGCACGCCTATGGTCATTGAGAAACAGAAAGCTACGACAGCGACAAAAAACGGCGAAAGATTGAACACGAGTCTGTCGTCGCTGTTTAAAAGATCGACAAGCGAAAAGCCAATGGCCGCCGCCAGAAAACCGTTCAATGTATGCAGGATTGTGTCCCAGTACGGTATCTTAAGATAGAACTCGTTTACCTCTCCGAGTATTTCCGCCGAAAATATGAACAGAAGTATTATTATTTCCAAAGTCTTAGGAAGCTCTATTCTGAACCTGACCTGTATAAAGCTCGGCACCGTGAGCAGCAGCAGAGTCAGAATACACATAAAAACATTTTCATAATTGCCGTTAAAGGCCTGTCTTATCATTACAAGAAAAACTATTGACCTGATTATCATATAAACGGCAAAGGAGCTTTTATGCTCCCGGATTTCCATTTTTACCGCCTTTTTAAAATTTTTCCCGGTATTTCTTTTTTGAACTCATGTGCTCCTCCTTTAAACCCATCTATTGAAAAAAAAGTATGATTTTTTATGCTACTCTTTTATTTATTACGATAACATATTATCTTTGAATTATCAAATTAAAACGCTTCATGAGTGAAAAGAGGGATATGTATGAAAACAGGTCTTGTTCTTGAGGGCGGAGCCATAAGAGAGGTATGTTCACAGCCGGCGTTCTTGATATTTTTAACGATAACGATATTAAGGTTGATGGAGTTATTGGGTATCCGCCGGGACCATACACGGAGTGAATTTTGTCTCCGGACAGAGGGGAAGAAGCATAAGATACACGCTTAAGTACCGAAAGGACAAAAGATTTATGAGCGTCCATTCCTTGCTTAAGACGGGAAACATGGTCGAGACGGAATTCTGCTATCACGAGATACCCGAAAAGCTGGATCCGTTCGACAACGAGGCTTTTATGAACTCCGGCACGGATTTCTATGCCGTTTGCAGCAATGTTGAGACCGGTCTGGCGGAATACATAAAATGCGAGGACCTTATAAAACAGATAGACGTTATAAGAGCTTCGTCGTCCATGCCATTTGTTTCCCAGATAGTAGAGACAG
>VOFD01002037.1_pt1 | contig 15889 bp, 13 predicted proteins | sample 5384101 | NCBI WGS metagenome assembly VOFD01 (sample SAMN12384723, study PRJNA508395) | human gut metagenome | isolation source: healthy gut C | host: Homo sapiens
GCATGAGCCAGTTCTACGGCCAGATGCCCGACAACTTCACCCTCGTCGTCAACGGCAACCACCCGATCGTGATCGACATCCTCCAAAACGTCGAGAAGGAGTACGGCGACAAACTCAAATCGATCTCCAAGAAGATCGATGCCGCCGTGCAGGAGGAGAAGCGGTTCGAGGAGACGATCGACAAGAAAAAGGAGGAGGAGCTCACCGCCGAGGAGAAAAACCAGCGCGAGGAGTTGTCGAAGAAGGTCGTCACGCTGCGCGACGAACGCAACGAACGGCTGCGCCAGATCGGCGAGAAGGATTCGCTCGTGCGGCAGATCATCGACCTGGCACTGCTCACCAACGGGATGCTCAAAGGCAAAAACCTGACGGAGTTCATCCAGCGATCGATCTCGCTGATCGAGAAATAAGCGGACACGGCACTCGCAGCATCAAAAGGGGATATGTTCTTTCGGGACATATCCCTTTTTGGTGTGTCTACAATCGGAAAAGCACGGCATCGCTGAGCGATGCCGACAGTTCGCCGCCGCCCCATGCGGCGGACTGCAACTCGCCGAAGCTCGTGCAGTACCGGCCGCCGGCATTGAACCGCACGGGTAACCAAACGTAAATCCGCTTTCGCCCCCTCCCAAAAAAATCGCTATCTTCGAAGCATGGAACTCACGATACGTCCGATTCGCAGGAAGGAATTCCCGTTGTTGGCCGATTTTCTCTACGACGCGATCTATCGCAGCGACCCGTCGTCGCCCCTGCCGCGACAGATCGTCGAACATCCGTCACTGCGCATCTACATCGCGGATTTCGGCACACTCCCCGACGACCGCTGCCTGGTCGCGCAAGCGGAAGGGCACGCCGTCGGAATGGTCTGGGTGCGCTGCATTCGGGCCTACGGATATATCGGCGAAGGCATTCCCGAATTCGTCCTGTCGGTCGCGGCTCCCTGCCGGGGACAGGGCATCGGCACAAGGTTGATGCGCGAGATGCTGCAACGGCTCTCCGCAGCAGGGTATCCGGAAGCCTCGCTTTCGGTGCAGCGCCGGAATCCGGCCGTGCGTCTCTACCGCCGGCTCGGATTCCGCACCGTGAAACGGACACCCGAAGAATATATCATGGCCTGCGACCTCCGCGACACGGATTCCGCCGTTGCGAACCGAACGGCTGGAACAGAGTAGAACACTGCGTCCAAAACAAAGGCGTCCTGCGGCAATTGCCGCAGGACACCTTTCATCCGATCGGAAGAGGCTATTATGCGCGCCCCTTGTACTCGAAGCCCAACTCCTCGATCACCTTCTGAATCCCGGCGGCGTCCGCCGTCCCCTCGACAGCCACCGTTCCCGCCGTCAGATCGACTTCGACGGCCGTGACGGAGGGCAGCAGCGCGAGATTCTTCTCGACGCTGGCCTTGCAGTGGTTGCAGCTCATGCCGCCTACGCGATAAATCTGTTTGGTCATACTCGTATCGTTTTTTCTGTGAATGAACCGTTTCATCAGGGCATAGGCCAGCAGAGCCGCGAGCAGCGCGCTCGACGCGACCTCCACCCACGAATAGCCCGCCTCGCCGTGGCAGGCCGCATGTACCGCCCCCGAAGGGACGAACCACGCTGCCGGCAGCAGATAGTCGATCGCCAGCCCGAAGCCCACGGCTCCCGCGACGATCGCTCCCAGGTAGGCCGCCAGCGTGCGGCGTCCCAGCACCTTGCCGATCACCAGAATCGACGCCGTGTTGGTCGCCGGTCCCGCCATGAGCAGCACCAGCGCTGCACCGGGCGACAACCCTTTGAGCATCAGCGCCGCCGCAATCGGAATCGATCCCGTGGCACAGAGATACATCGGAATCGAGAAGAGCAGCACGACGGCCATATTCAGCAGCGGCTTGTCGGCGAACGAGGCGAAAAAGTTGTCGGGCACCAGAATCGTAATCAGCCCTGCGACGAGCAATCCCAGCACCAGCCAGCGGCCGATGTCCTGGATCATATCCACGAATCCGTAGCGCAACGCCTCCACGAACCGGCTGCCGCTGCGACGAACCTCGCCGCCTTCCGCCGCCGGAAGGATACCGTCGGTCTCGCTGCGGGTCAGCCGATTGACCGTCCACCCGCCCGCCAGCGCCGTCACGAGCGCCACGACGGGCCGGATCACGGCGAAGGGAAGGCCCAGTACCGAGTAGGTCGCCACGATCGAATCGACGCCGGTCTGCGGCGTGGTGATCAGAAACGACGTCACGGCACCCTTCGACGCCCCCTCGCGCCGCAGCGACATCGCCGTGGGAATCACGCCGCACGAACACAGGGGCAGCGGCACGCCGAAGAGGGCGGCCAGCGCCACCGAGCGGAAATCGGGCTGCGAAAGGTAGCGCGCATAGAGCCTGCGCGGGACGTAGGCGTGGATGACTCCCGCCAGCAGGAATCCCAGCAGCAGGTAGGGAGCCATCGTATTGAGCAGGTAAAGAAACGGCGTTATATATTCCATGATCGTTGCAGTTTTAAGGTCTAACGGAAAATCGTCCCTCGAAAGTATCCCGTGCAGCCGCATAGAGCACATGCCGCCGCAGGAGATGCCCGACGGGCAAGGCCGGATGATCGAATCCGCCGAGGTTGCGCATCCCCAACCGCCGCATCACCCGCTCCGAACGAAGGTTCACCGCCGCCGTAAAGGAGTACACCCGCGGCAGTCCCAACCGGCCGAAGGCATCGTGCAGCACGGCCCGCGCCGCTTCGGTGGCATAGCCCTGCCCCCAGACCTCGGCGACGAACCGCCATCCGATCTCGATACAGGGTGTAAACGACGCCTCGAAGGCCGCACGGTGCAGCCCCGTCAACCCGATCAGCCGTCCGTCCCCGCGTCGTTCGACGGCATACAGTCCCCGACCGGACTCCGCCCATTCGGCGACGATCCGATCGAAAAAAGCGTCCGACTCCGCCCGCGACAGCGGGTGCGGGAAAAACTCCATTACCCTCCGGTCGGCATTCATCGCGGCCAGCGGCTCCCTGTCCTCCGGAAGCCACTCCCTCAGCCGCAACCGCTCCGTCTCCAAACGATACACCATGTCCAAATCCGCTAAGGGAACGGGTACGGTTTTCGTGCCGCACCGTGTTCCGAATTATTTCACATACAACCGGTAACGGATCGACCACTTGCCGCCCGGCGGGATCGAGCGGAATCCCCACCGTTCGCGGTCGGGCAGATTCGGCGCATCGGTGGCCCACGACTGCGGCTCGGGACAGCAGTAGGGCACCTGCCCGCCGTTGTTCCAGAGCGTCCAATAGAGCGTCTGGGAGTCGACCTCGTAGAAAACCCGCACTCCCGTACGGCGATTCTCTACCACGGCACCGCGGAAAGGCCGGCCGTCGACCTCGATCTCGCGCACCGAAAAACCAGCTTCGATCGCCTCGCAGCCGGTCGCCTGCAACCCTTCGGGAGCACGCAGCCGTGCAAACCGTTCGTCGAGCGGCAGCAGCCGTCCGGTCGGGAGATTGCGTCCGTTCAACTCGAAACGTTCGCCCACGGCCATACGGAGCCGGTAGTCCGCCGCATCGCCGCCGGCGAAGGGAACGTTGAGCGGCGTGTGGAATCCCACGCCGACAGGCATGGGAAGGTCGCTCTTATTGCCGAACATCACCTCCTGCTCCAACCCTTCGGCCGAAAGCCGGTAGGTGATCTTGCACTTGAAGGCGTGCGGGAAATCCCGATAGATCGCATCCGAGGCCGCATTCGAATAACAGCGTGTTTCGATCAGCACCTCGTCGGGCGTCTCGACGGCCTTAGACACCGCGAACGACTGGCTTTTGAGGATGCCGTGATGGTAGTTGTTCTCCTCGGGACGGGTAATCGGGAAGCGGTATTCGCGGCCGTCGAACCGAAACCGTCCGTCGGCGATCCGGTTGGGCGGAAAGAGGATCGGCACGCCGTAGACATGGGGACGCCGAAGGAACTCGTCATGCTCCCGTTCCGACGGCGTGCGCAACACCTCCACTCCCAATCGCGTATGGGCCAGCCGCACCAGATTCGCCCCCACCGACGGAACGAGCAAGGCCGTGTAGTCCCGCTTGGTGAACTCCACGGCCTGCGTCCCGTGCCATTCGCACGAACGGATCATCGCTCAGAGCAGTTTCGACAATTTGTCGACGATCTCCGCCTTGGTCGTCGCACCCACGATTCTGGCGACCTCCTGTCCATCCTTCAGAAAGACGAGCGTCGGGATGTTGCGCACCTTGTAGGTCGCCACGATGTCGTCGCTCTTCTCCGCATCGCATGTGCAGATCAACACGCGGCCTTCGTACTCTCCGGCCAACTCTTCGACAATCGGCGCCACCATGCGGCAGGGACCGCACCATTCGGCACCGAAATCGATCAAAACAGGGAGTTTCGAGGCGGCGACCTCGCCGTAATTTTCAGTTGTAAGTTCAATTGCCATAATTTACCTAATTTTTTAATTTGTTGTTTTGATTATATAACAGTATACTTTATATCATTATCTTCGAAGAACGACACCAATCCCTGCGTAAGGCTCACCTTTGTAACTCTTCGAAAAGAGATTGAGCGACACCTGTGCCTGCCGGTCGTAAACGTTCAGCCGCAGCAGGGTATTGCCCTTCGCCTCCTTGACCGAACGGCCCATCCGTGCGATCAGGTCGCGCGTGATCTCCTCGACGGCCAGCTGCACGTGCACCTCCTTGACGGCCTCCTGCAACTCCGACAGCTGCATCATCGACGTGATGCGGAATTCCAGCTCCTGGTCGTTGTAGGGGCGCGGCTGTACCCGTCCCCGAATAAAGAGGAAATAGTCGCTGAAAAGGTATTTGCGGAAATTCTCGTAATCCTTGCCGAAAAGCGCGAACTCGTGCGTGCCGTTGTAATCCTCCAGCTTGAACTTTCCCCACGGCTTTCCGGTCTTGGTCGTCAAGTTCTGCACCGCAACGACCATGCCTGCCACGGCGATCTCCTTGCCCTTCAACTCGTCGAGGTGATCCAGATCGCCCACCTGCGTCTTGCACATGTTGCGGATGATCACCTTGTAGTCGTCGAGCGGATGGGCCGAGAGATAGAGTCCGATCACCTCGCGTTCCTTGTTGAGCTTTTCGAGCTGCGACCACTCGGCGCAGGCGGGAATCACCGGCGGCGTGATGTCGGTCGTCCCGGTATCGCCGCCGAACAGGCTCTGCTGGGCGTTGTTCTTCTCGCTCTGATAACGCTGTCCGTAACGCATCAGCTGCTCGATGTAGGTCACGCCGTTGTTGTCGCGCTGATCGACACCGAAAAACTTGCAGCGGCTGAATCCCGAAATCGAATCGTACCCTCCGGCATAGGCGATATTTTCCAGGCACTTGCGGTTCACGAGCGAATAGTCGACCCGTTCGATGAAGTCGTAAATGTCCTTGAAGCGCCCGTTCTTCGTCCGTTCGGCGATGATGCTCTCCACGGCCGCTTCGCCGACACCCTTGATCGCCGCCAGCCCGAAGCGCACGTCGCCCTGCTTGTTGGCCGAGAATTGCAGCATCGACTCGTTGATGTCGGGGCCGAGCACATTGATGCCCATACGCTTGCACTCGTTCATGTAGATCGTCAGCTGCTCGACGTTCGTCAGGTTTCGGCTCAGCACCGCCGCCATGTACTCCGAAGGGTAGTTGGCTTTGAGATAGGCCGTCTGGTAGGCCACCCACGAATAGCACGTGGCGTGCGATTTGTTGAAGGCATAGGAGGCGAACTTCTCCCAGTCGGCCCATATCTTTTCGAGCACCTTCGGGTCGTGGCCGTTGGCCTTGCCGCCCTCGATGAACTTGGGCTTCAGGTGATCCAGCTTGTCCTTGAGCTTCTTACCCATGGCCTTGCGCAGCGTGTCCGACTCGCCGCGCGTGAAGTTGGCCAGCAGACGCGACAACAACATGACCTGCTCCTGGTAGACCGTGATGCCGTAGGTGTCTTTCAAATACTTCTCCATCACCGGAATATCGTACTCGATGGGGCTGCGGCCGTGCTTGCGGGCGATGAAATCCGGGATATAATCCATCGGGCCGGGCCGATAGAGCGCGTTCATGGCGATCAGATCCTCGAAGGTCGACGGCTGCAACTCGCGCAGGTATTTCTGCATTCCGGGGGACTCGAACTGGAACGTCCCGACGGTACGGCCCTCGCAGAAGAGCTTGTAGGTAGCCGGATCGTCGATGATCGAGAAGTCGTCGATATCGATCTTCCTGCCCGTCGTGAGGCGGATGTTCTCCACGGCATCCTTGATGATCGACAGGGTCTTCAACCCCAGGAAGTCCATCTTGATAAGTCCCGTATCCTCGATTACCGAACCTTCGTACTGCGTCACGAGCATCTTTTCGCCCGTCTCCTTGTCGTCGGCAGTACTTACGGGCACCCAGTCGGTAATGTCGTCACGGCAGATGATCGTACCGCAGGCGTGCACGCCCGTGTTGCGGACGTTGCCTTCGAGCATCTGGGCATAGCGCATCGTGTCGCGCAGAACGGGGTTGTCCGACTCCGCCGCAGCCTTCAATTCGGGGACATACTCGATTGCATTCGGCAGGTTGAGCTTCTTGTCGGGAATGCGGTCAGGCACCAGTTTGCACAAGCGGTCCGACTCCTTGAGCGGCAACTTCTGCACGCGCGCGACGTCCTTCAGGGCCATCTTCGTGGCCATGGTGCCGTAGGTGATGATATGGGCGACCTTCTCCTTGCCGTACTTCTGCGTCACCCAGTTGAGCACGCGGCCGCGGCCGTCGTCATCGAAGTCGATATCTATATCGGGCAGCGAGATACGGTCGGGATTCAGGAAACGCTCGAACAGCAGGTCGTAGGCGATCGGGTCGATCTGCGTGATTCCGAGGCAGTAGGCTACGGCCGAACCTGCAGCCGAACCACGTCCCGGACCGACCGAGACGTCAAGCTCTTCGCGGGCGGCGCGGATGAAGTCCTGCACGATAAGGAAGTATCCCGGAAAACCCATCGTCTTCATAATGTGCAGCTCGAAATTGAGCCGCTCCTGTTGTTCGTCGGTAAGCTGCTCGCCGTAACGCTTGCGCGCACCGTCCATCGTCAGCTTGCGCAGGTAATCGGCCTCCAACTTGATGCGGTAGAGCTTGTCGTATCCGCCCAGTTTTTCGATCTTCTTGCGGGCCTCCTCCTCGCTGAGCACGACGTTGCCGTTCTCGTCCTGCGTGAACTCGTCGAAAAGGTCTTTCTCCGAAAAACGCTGCCGGTAGCCCTCCTCGGTTCCGAACTCGGCCGGAATTTCGAAGGTAGGCATGATAGGGGAGTGGTCGATGGAATAGGTCTCGACCTGTTCGCAGATTTCGACCGTCGTAGCCATCGCTTCGGGTACGTCGCCGAAGATCGCCGCCATCTCCTCGCGGGTTTTGAGCCACTCCTGCTTGGAGTAGAGCATTCGTTTGGGGTCGTCGAGGTCCTTGCCGGTTGAGAGGCAGATCAGCCGGTCGTGCGCCTCGGCGTTCTCCTCGTCCACGAAGTGTGCGTCGTTGGTACAGACCAGACGGACGCCGTGTTTCGCGGCCAGTCGGCGCAGATGCTCGTTCACTTTGAGCTGCATCGGATAGGCTTCGTGGTTGGCCCGCTCGACGGTGGCCTTGTGCAGCTGCAATTCGAGGTAATAGTCGTCGCCGAAGAGTTTTTTGTGCCACAGGATCGCCTCCTCGGCCTTCTGCATGTCGTCGGCCGTAATCGCGCGGGGCACCTCGCCCGCCAGGCAGGCCGAACAGCAGATCAGCCCCTCGTGGTACTTCTCCAGCTCCACGCGGTCCGTTCGCGGACGCATGTAGAAACCTTCGGTCCACGCTTTCGAAACGATCTTTATCAGGTTGTGATAGCCCTTGAGGTTTTTGGCCAGCAGGATCAGGTGGTAACCGCTCTGATCGGGTTTTCCCTCCTTGTCCTGCAGCCGCCGCCGCGCCACGTAAACCTCGCTGCCGATGATCGGCTTGAACGCTGCCTTGCGTTTCAGGTCGGCCAGTTCGGCCCGGCAGCGGGCGATCTCCGCCGGATCGGCCGGCGCCTGCGAGCCGTCGACGAGCGCCGCCAGACGCGCCTCGGCTTCGGCTGCCTGCGCCTTGTATTTTCCCTTGACTTTCTTGACGTAGTTATAAAATTCCTTGATACCGAACATGTTGCCGTGATCGGTCAACGCGATGCCCGGCTGTCCGTCCCGCATGGCCTTGTCCACCAGCTTCTGAATGCTGGCCTGGCCGTCGAGGATCGAATACTGTGAATGGACGTGCAAATGCACGAAATCGGGAGGGGTTGTCATAACGTCGTCTTCTTTTTACCAAAGATACGGTTAAGCCGAGCGCAATGCAAATTTATTTGCAATTGCCGAGGCGAAGTATCTTCGGCGTCAGCCAAAGTTCGATTAAGCCGAGCGCAATGCAAATTTATTTGCGATTGCCGAGGCGAAGTATCTTCGGCGTCAGCCAAAGTTCGATTAAGCCGAGCGCAATGCAAATTTATTTGCGATTGCTGAGGCGGAGTATCTTCGGCGTCAGCCAAAGTACGATTAAGCCGAACACAATGCAAACTTTATTCGCATTTTACGGGGCACCGTATCTAAGGCGCAGTCAAAGGTACGCATTTAATGAAAAAAAGACAACCGTCCGCCGGACGAATTATCAACAATCCGTCGACCGCAGCCGCTTACGAATTGTCTGGCAATATTTTTGGATTTATCGCCGAAAGAGTTTATCTTTCGTGCAACCTAAATCTACGGAACTATGGATAACAATGAAGAACTGGTGGTAATTCGGGAATACGACTCGATTACCCGGGCCGAAACGGCCAAATCGCTGTTGGAAAGCGAAGGCATCTTCGCCACGATCCGCAACGAATACATGTCGGCCATCTATCCCGTCGGAACGATGCCGGCCCAGATCGTCGTCCGCGAGGAGGACGCCGAATGGGCGGCGGCCCTGCTCCGCTCGATGGACGGAGAAGACGCCGCTAAATAACGCCGTTCCAGATACGCCACGACGCCTCGGCCTGCGCTTCGAGCATGGGAAGGCCGTTGAGCGTGCGCGCTCCCTGCCGCTCGCCGCGCAACAAGAACTGCGTCCGTTCGGGATTATAGACCAGATCGAACAGGTAATGCGCCGCCGTCAGCGCCTCGTAGGGCAGCAGCGGCGCTTCGTCGACATGCGGAAACGTCCCCACCGGCGTAGCGTTGACGATCAGCCGGTGTCCGGCAACGACCCGGCCGATCAACCCGTACCGTTTCATGCTTCGTCCTTTTTGGCGGCGATACGATTGCCGACGTACTCGATACCCCAAATGAGCAGGAATCCGCAGGCGCAGAGCGCCACAGCCCATCCCACCTGCGCCTCCGTACCGGTCAATTCCGTAAAGGTCGCAGGCAGCACGTTGCGTTCGACGAGCGGATGCGCCGCGCCGTGACTGTCGAAATAGCTTTCGAGCGTCTCTTTCCACGGCCACACCTTGTTGAGCGATCCGACCATGAAGCCCATCAGCAGGGAGATCGTCACGTCGTGATAACGCCGCAACAGCCACGACAGCACGTGCGAAAAGCTCACCAATCCGGCGACCGCCCCCGTTGCGAACAGCGCCAGGATACCGATGTCGAACGACGAAACGGCATTGAGAATAAACTGGTATTTGCCCATCAACAGCAGAATGAACGCACCCGATATGCCGGGCAGGATCATCGCGCAAATGGCGATAGCACCCGACAGCAGGATGAACCACCACGTTTCGGGCGTCTGCGACGGCGACGCCACCGTAATCCACCACGCTACCGCGATGCCGCACAACAGCGAAACGACCGATGCGGCATTCCAGCGCGTAACATCGCGCGCCACCAACAGCGCCGAGGCGACGATCAGTCCGAAAAAGAAGGCCCAGATTTCAATGGGGTAGTGCTCCAACAGGTAAGTCATCGCCCGCGCCAGCGAAAAGACCGCTACGAGAATTCCGACGAAAACCGCCGCCAGGAAATTTCCGTTGATCTCACGCCAGAACTCCCGCAGACGCAGTGTAGCCAACAGCCGCAGCGACGGGCCGCCCAGTTTTTTGATCGACTCGATCAGTTCCGTGTAAATACCCGAAATAAAGGCGATCGTACCGCCCGAAACGCCGGGGATCACGTCGGCCATTCCCATAGCGCAACCTTTGAGCGCCAACAATAGATAATTCGTCATTGGATCTGCTTGCAAATTATGGTTTCGTCCGCAGGAACACGCAGGCCGGAGACCTCACGGGAGCGATCCGACCGAACCTGAACGACGCGCATGCGGAGGGTTTTCCTTGCGCAAAGATAATCGAATTCCGCAACATAACGCCGCCTGCTGGCCGACTCCGAAGTTAATTTATCCTTAATTTTAAGGTTTATCCCTCTTCATGACGCACGCCGGCCGCTCCGCCCTTCTCCGACGACGGCGAAACGACGCGAGTCCCGGCCGAATGGAGTCCGCCGTGCGGGACGGCGGCATCGCCCGGCGATGCCGCCGCTCAACCGGAAACCGGATTCCGAAGTAAAATCGCGGATAAGCGTGTTCATATCCCGACGCACCGGTCGTTCGGACCCGCCGCACAAAAAAATGTCGTATTGTAAATACGACATTTTTTCATTCCGAAACGGGACCTTCCGTTTTCTGCCTTGCGGAGGCTTCGTCCGCCCTTTGACACGCAGCGATAAAATCCAGCACCTCCCGCAACGTTCTGTCGAAACGGGCGAAATCTTCCTTGTAAAGAAAAATCTTATGCCGGTCGAAAACGACCGAACCATCGGCGACGGTCGTCTTCCGACTTTCGGTAATCGTCAGGTAATAGTCATTGCCCCGCGTCGCACGAACATCGAAAAAATAGGTTCGGCGACCCGCCTTCACGGCCTTCGTCAGAATATGTTCGCCGACCTCTTCACTCTCTTTCCGCGGTATATCCGTTCGAGAAAACATGATCCAGGTGTTATTTAGGTTTCAACTGTCGTAACCCGCGCCCGCCGGATGCGCGCCGATCGAATTCCGGCGGTTATGTATTGCACGGTAGACGAAAATAATAAAAATATCCGGAATATCCAAACGAATCTTCCGAAATTCGCTTATTTTCTTTTCGAAAGGATCTGTTTCCCCTGTTCCGACCATGCCCCGAGCAGTTCGACCGCGCGCCGGAACATCGATCCGTCGGCCGCATTCATCACCCGATAGAAGCCTTCGCGCGGGAAAAGCCGCTCGGCAACCAGTGCCTTGATCTGCAATTTCAGGAGCCCGTCCGACTGCGCCGCCTCATCCCCTGCGGGTTCTATTCCCTGCGCCGCAGCCGTCTCCGCCAGTTCGGACATCATCGCGGGCGATACGGCGAATCCGGCATCGAATCGTTCGAAATCGGGATAGCGGGCCGTCAGCTGCGGCCGTTCCCGGTCCAGATAGCGCAGCACCAGTTCGTTGACTACGCCATGACGCATCAGCGCCAGCCAGTAACCGGTCTGCCCGACGGTATCGGCTTCGACCCGAACGTCGGGACGGATGCCGCCTCCGCCATAGACCGGCCGATGCGTGCGCAGGGTCTCGAACTGCGGCGTTTCGGCCGCTACGCTGTCCGCCTGCGCGCCGGTCAGCCGCTCGCGGTGCGCGGCATAATACTCCTCGCGGTGTCCCTTCTCATAGGGTCGCTGAATAACCCGCCCCGAAGGGGTGTGGTAACGCGCCACCGTGACGCGGATCGCCGAGCCGTCGCCCAACCGGAACTGACGTTGCACCAACCCCTTGCCGAAGCTCGGACGACCGACGACCACCGCCCGGTCCCAGTCCTGCAACGCCCCGGCGACGATCTCGCTGGCCGAAGCCGAGTTCTCGTCAATGAGCACCACGACCGGCCCGCGGAGAAAAGCGCCGTCGACCGGCGCCGTATAGGCGCGGGGCGGCACCGCGCGCCCCTCGGTCGAGACGATCCGGCTGCCGCGCGGCAGGAAGAAGTTGGCCATAGCGACCGCCTGATCGAGCAGGCCGCCGCCGTTGCCCCGCAGATCGAGGATCAGCGAACGCACGCCCTTCATCCCCTTGAACGCCTCGACGAACTCCTGCATCGTCGTCCGCCCGAAACGGTTCACCTTGATATACCCCGTCTCCGCATCGACCTTGTAGGCCGCGTCGACCGTATGGAGCGGAATATCGCCGCGCGTCACGGTAAACGCCAGCGGCTCCTTCACGGCATGGCGCGACACCTCCAACCTCACCTGCGTGCCCGACGGGCCGCGCAATCGTTTGGGCACCTCGGCCCGGCTCAGCCCGACGGCCCGCTGCCCGTCGATCCCCACGATCCGGTCGCCCGGCAGCAGTCCCACCTGCGCCGAAGGGCCTCCGGCGATCGTGTTGACGATCACCACCGTGTCGTTCAACACATTGAATTCGATCCCGATACCGCCGAAACTGCCGTCGAAGCTCTCGTCGACGCCCTTCATCTCCTCCTCCGAAAGATAGGCAGAATGGGGATCGAGCCGCGTGAGCATCCCGCGGATCGCCTCCTCGACCAGCGGCGCCGTATCGAGCGAATCGACGTAGGCGGCATCCACATAGCGATAGGCCTGCACGAGTTTCTGCAACTGCGCGGCCGCCGCATCGTCGAACTGGGCGCGCACGCTCCACGGAGCCGTGCACAACACGCCGACGATCAACGTAATCAGACGTTTCATAACTCTCCTTGATTCATACGACGCAACGGAGCCGCGAGGCCGGGCCGAACGCCTCCGCCGCACGACTCCGTTGCAATCCGGTCGTTCTATTGCAAACTTGCGGCCAGCTCCGCGAAGGGCACCTGCCGCTGTTCGCCGGTGCGCATATCTTTGAGCGTCACCGTCTGCCGCGCCAACTCGTCGCTGCCGACGATGGCCACGTAGGGGATCGAACGGCGGTTGGCATACTCCATCTGCTTCTTCATCTTGCCCTTTTCGGGATAGATCTCGGCGGCGACGCCGGCATCGCGCAACGCCCGCAGCAGGCCGAGCGACACAGCCTCCTCGTCGGCCCCCAGATTGACGAAGAGCACCTTCGTCGAGAAGTTCACCTCCTCAGGGAAAAGTTCCAGCCCGACCATGACGTCGTAGATGCGGTCGGCACCGAACGAGATGCCCACGCCCGAAGTGTCGGGCATGCCGAATATACCCGTCAGGTCGTCGTAGCGGCCGCCGCCGCAGATCGATCCGATGGCATAATCCATGGCCTTGACCTCGAAGATCGCCCCCGTATAGTAGTTCAGACCCCGCGCCAGCGACAGATCCAACTCGACGGCGAGCGCGATACCCAGCCGCTCGACATAACCGAAAACCGTCTCCAACTCCTCGACGCCTTTCAGCCCCGTCTCGGAACCGCTCAACACATCGCGCAACGCAGAGAGCTTACGACGGTTGTCTCCTCTCAGTTCGAGTATCGGTTGAAGTCTGTCGATCGCCGCATCGTCGATACCGCGTTCGCGCAGTTCGGCCTTCACGTTGTCGATACCGATCTTCTCCAGCTTGTCGATGGCCACCGTGATGTCGATCATCTTGTCGGCATGGCCGATCGTCTCGGCGATACCGTAGAGAATCTTGCGGTTGTTCATTTTGAGCGTCACGGCAATGCCCAGCTTGCGGAAAACGCGCTCGACGATCTCCACCAACTCCACCTCGTTCAGCAGCGAACGCGAGCCCACGACATCGACGTCGCACTGGTAGAATTCGCGGTAGCGGCCTTTCTGCGGCCGGTCGGCACGCCAGACAGGCTGGATCTGATACCGCTTGAACGGCAGGACGATCTCGCCCTGATGCTGCACGACGTAGCGTGCGAACGGCACCGTGAGGTCGTAACGGAAGCCCCTTCTCGCAGATTTTCGACGCCTGCCGCAGCTCGTCGGGGGACAGGCCGGCGGCGTAGTCGCCCGAATTGAGTATCTTGAAGAGGAGCTTGTCGCCCTCGTCGCCGTATTTTCCCAGCAGGGTGGAGAGGTTTTCCATGGCGGGGGTTTCGAGCGGCGCGAAACCGAAGGTGCGGAACACCTGCCGGATCGAGTCGAAAATATAGTTGCGGCGCATCATCTCCGCCGGGGAGAAGTCGCGCGTCCCCTTGGGAATCGAAGGTTTCTGCATGATTACTTTATTTGTTTCACTATCTGTTGTTTTTTTTTATCCATATAGGCCGACCAGCCTCCGCTTTCTTTCACCCGCAGATACGGAGACAGAGGCGCCAACCGCCGACGCAACTCCTGATCGTCGCGTCCGAAAAAAGCCTTCACGATCGGAATAATCCGATCCATTCGTTCCGTTTCGTACATCTCCACACGACGGAAGAGGCGGTCGATTCCAAGAAAACGTTTCTGCACGGGATAGATGTAACCTACCCAATAGCCGACCTTCCGGCTGCCGGCCAACCCCACCGAAATGAACACGGAGCGGTCGGTTTTCAAATCGGTGACGGAAACCGTTGGCGACAGCGTCGGGTTCCGCTCGGCCAAAACGGCCTGATCGTACCACGGGAAACGTTCGATCTCGGAAAGGAACCCATCGAGATCCGTCTCGCCCTTTATATCGGACTCCTCCTGCGCCATGCCAGCCGTCTGCACATCCCAGCAGAAAGCGTCGATACAGGGATTCTCCCGAGCGCACGATAAAAATGCAAACATCCCCATAGCCATCAACGCATATTTTCGCAATCCGCACGACACAGCCGACGGATTACTCCATCAATTTCTTGTATTTTACGCGGTGGGGCGTCGTGTCGCCGCCCTGCGCACGCTTCCACTCCTCGAACTCGCTGTACGATCCCTGATAGAAGACCACCTTCGAGTCACCCTCGAACGAGAGGATATGCGTGGCGATACGATCCAGAAACCAACGGTCGTGCGAGATGACGACGGCGCAGCCGGCGAAATTCTCCAAGCCCTCCTCCAACGCACGCAACGTGTTGACATCGATGTCGTTGGTCGGCTCGTCGAGCAGCAGCACGTTGCCGCCTTCCTTGAGTGCGAGGGCCAGATGCAGGCGGTTGCGCTCGCCGCCCGACAGCACGCCGCATTTCTTCTCCTGATCGGCTCCCGTGAAGTTGAAGCGCGCCACATAGGCACGCGCCGGCACCTGGCGGTTGCCCAGCTGAATCCACTCGCTGTTCTGCGAGATCACCTCGTAGACGGTCTTTTCGGGATCGATCGACTTGTGCTGCTGATCGACGTAGGACAATTTGACGGTCTGCCCCACGGTGAAGGTTCCCGCCGTGGGCTCCTCCAGCCCCATGATCATGCGGAAGAGGGTGGTCTTGCCCGTACCGTTGGGCCCGATGACGCCCACGATGCCGGCCGGCGGCAGCGAGAACTCCAGATTCTCGTACAGCACGCGGTCGCCGAAAGCCTTCGACACGTCGTGCGCCTCGATCACCACGTCGCCCAGGCGCGGGCCGTTGGGGATGTAGATTTCGAGCTTCTCCTCCTTCTGCTTCGTGTCCTCGTTCATCATCTTGTCGTAGGCCGACAGACGCGCCTTGGACTTGGCATGGCGCCCCGAGGGGGACATGCGCACCCACTCCAGCTCGCGCTCGAGGGTCTTGCGGCGCTTCGACTCCTGCTTCTCCTCCATCGCAAGACGTTTGGTCTTCTGGTCGAGCCAGCCCGAATAGTTCCCCTTCCACGGAATACCCTCGCCGCGGTCGAGCTCGAGAATCCAGCCTGCGACGTTGTCGAGGAAATAACGGTCGTGCGTCACGGCGATCACCGTACCCTTATACTGTTGCAGATGTTGTTCCAGCCAATCGATCGACTCGGCGTCGAGGTGGTTGGTCGGTTCGTCCAGCAACAGTACGTCGGGCTGCTGCAACAGCAACCGACACAACGCCACGCGACGGCGTTCGCCGCCCGACAGCACCTTCACCGACTGGTCGGGATCGGGACAACGCAGGGCGTCCATCGCACG
>VOFD01000662.1_pt1 | contig 15880 bp, 17 predicted proteins | sample 5384101 | NCBI WGS metagenome assembly VOFD01 (sample SAMN12384723, study PRJNA508395) | human gut metagenome | isolation source: healthy gut C | host: Homo sapiens
GCGCGGCCAGGCGGGCTTTCATCCAACCGGCCGCCTCGGCTTCACCTCCGCGCGTCGTCCCAATTCTTCTGGATGGCCTGCACCCAGCTGTAGATGGAGTCCTGCCCCGAACTCATCAATGAAACGCGAGCAACGGGCCGCAAACTCTTTCCATTCGCCCATGGCCTGGGCTGCCTCGATGGAATCCTCTTCCATTTCTTCATCTCTTTCTCATAAGCATCCATGCCTGCCTGGTCATAGTCACCTTCCTGTCCGCGTCCCTGCGGATGAAGCGGCGGGTGTAATTCATCCACGCCATCGAAAGGGTGTACTCCAACTGGTCTTTATCATAACGGTCTTCTGCGCGTCGTAGGCCGAGCCCAGCACGTCCAGATAGTCCGTCAGGAACGTGGTGTCGCGCTCCCCGGCGTCGTAACGGGCCGTCATGGCCGCCAGTCCTTGCTGCCTATCCCCGCTTCACTTTTTCCAGAAACCTGGCGGCATTGGAGTCTCCTCCCACGATAAACCACCTCCTGCCTTCGGCGTCGAAGAAAAGGAAAGTGGGATAAGCCCTCACTCCCCATTGCTTATGCAGTTGCGGGCCTTCGCCCTTCTCCATGTCCACTTTCAAGCAGACGAACTTGGCGTTGAAGTAATCGCCCATGAGCTTTTTGCGGGAACACCTTCGTGGTCATCATGCGACAGGGACCGCACCAAGTGGTGTAGCAGTCAACGAACAGCATCTTGCCCTCCGCCTTGGCCATGGCCAAAGCCTCGGCAAACGTCTTTCCCTCCACGAAGGCCACGCCGCCTTCGGCCTCCCTGCGCCCGCAAGACGCCGAGGCTTATGCAGAAAGACAACAGGAACAACACTATTTTCTCTTTCATTTCCTTCATCTTACTTCGGTTTTTATTGCCTGCAAAAATAGACAAAACAGGGCTATGGGGCAAAAAGAAAACCGGAAAAGAAAAGAAATTCTCTGTTTTTTCACGAAATTGAAACAACAGGCGGCTACTTTTGCAGTAGCTTAAAACCAAGAAACATGGACACACAAGCAACTTATCGCATCGAAGAAACCGCGGACGGGTTCCTGGCCTACCAACTGCAGAACCCTTCATGCTACGCCTACGGCGCCACAGAAGAAGAGGCCCGCGAGGCGCTGTCGGAACTGGCATACGAAAACCGCGACCTCTACGCCTACGAGGAATGGAACTGACACTCATGAGGATATAAACAGAGGCCGGCAACTGCCTCGCGCATTGCACATTGCAAGCGCGGGACGGTTGCCGGCCTCTGTTTATCACACACGGGACGATGCCCGTCACCGCTCAGAACATCGCCGACACGCGCTCTATCCCTTCCGCCAGGGCGTCGACCTCGGCGCGGGTGTTGTAGAGGGCGAAAGAGGCGCGCACCGTGCCTTCCACACCCAAACGGTGCATGAGGGGCTCGGCGCAGTGGTGACCGGTGCGCACGGCGATGCCCAGACGGTCGAGCAGCGTGCCCATGTCCAAATGGTGGATGTTCCCCACGAGGAACGACACCACCGCGTCGTGCTCCGCGGCCTCGCCCAGGATGCGCATGCCGGGAATGCAGCGCAGGCGCTCCAAGGCGTAATGCGTCAGGTCGCGCTCATGCGCCTGAATCTGGTCCATCCCCAAGCGGGAAACATAATCCAGAGCGCGGGCCAAGCCAGTGGTGGCCACGTAGTCGGGCGTACCGGCCTCGAACTTCAACGGCGGAGCGGCGAAAGTGGTATGCTCGAACGACACGTGCCCTATCATCTCACCACCGCCCATGTAAGGCGGCAGGCGGTCGAGCCACGACTCTTTCCCGTAGAGCACACCGATGCCCGTGGGGCCGTAGACCTTGTGGCCGCTGAACGCGAAAAAGTCGCAATCGAGGGCCTGCACGTCCACCGCGAAATGCGGCGCGCTCTGCGCCCCGTCGACCAAGACCGGCACGCCGTGGGCGTGGGCTATCTCAATCATACGGCGCACGGGATTCACGGTACCGAGCACGTTGCTCACGTGCGTGACGCTCACGATGCGCGTCCGCTCGTTGAACAGTTTCTCGTATTCATCCATCAGCAGTTCGCCGCGGTCGTTCATCGGGATGACCCGCAGGCGGATGCCCTTGCGGGCCTGCACCAGCTGCCAGCTCACGATGTTGGCATGGTGTTCCATCTCGCTCACGATGACCTCGTCGCCCTCGCGCATGAAAGCCTCGCCGAAGCAGGAGGCCACGAGGTTGATGCTCTCCGTGGTGCCGCGGGTGAAGACTATCTCCGCCGTGCTGCGGGCATTCAGGAAGCGGCGCACCGTCTCACGGGCGGCCTCGTGCAGCTCCGTGGCCTGCTGCGAGAGGAAATGCACGCCGCGGTGCACGTTGGCGTTCACATTGTAATACTCATCCGTCATGGCCTCCACCACCTGGCGCGGCTTCTGCACCGTGGCGGCATTGTCCAGATACACCAACGGGCGCCCGTACACCTCGCGCCGCAAAATGGGAAAGTCTTTTCTGACTTCTTCTATGTCATACATATCCGTATCCTCCCTTTATTTACACATGCGGCAACCCGAACAGCGGCTCAACTCGCCGCGGAAGCGCTTCTCCACCAGATGGCGGAGACGGTCGCGGAGCGCCTCAAGCGAGATGGCGTCGATGACCTCGCCCGCGAAAGCAAACTTGAGCAGCATGCGGGCCTCGTCGAGGCTGATGCCGCGCTGGCGCATGTAGAAGAGGGCTTGCTCGTCCATCTGCCCCACGGTGGAACCGTGGCTGCACTTCACGTCGTCGGCATAAATCTCCAGCATGGGCTGGCTGTACATGCGGGCCTCGGGCGTGGCGCACAAATTGGCGTTGCGCTCCTCCGACACCGTCTGCTGCGCACCATGGCGCACCAACACGCGCCCGGCAAAAGCCCCCGTAGAGCGGTCGTCCATCACGTACTTATACAACTGGCGGCTCGTGCAACGCCCCACGCGGTGGTCGATGAGCGTATTGTTGTCCACATGCTGCTCCTTGTCGGCAATCACACCTCCGTAGAGGTTCGTCTCCGCCCCTTCGCCGGAGAGTGTCACGTCCGTGCGGTTGCGCGTCAATCCGTTGTGCAATGTGAAATTATAAAGGCTCACCACGCTGCCGCGCTGCAAGTCCACATACATGTTGCTGAAACGGCGGTTCTTCACGTGCGTTTCCTCCAGTTCATACAAATCCAGATGCGCGTCCGCCCCGCAAAGACCTCCACCACCTGTGTGGTCAGGAAGTCGCGGTCGTCCATCGCATGGTCACAGAACAGGAGACGGGCCTGCGCCCCTTCCAAAAACCACCAGCACACGGCGGTTCACCATCAAGCCGACATCCGAGCGCAAGAGGTTCACCACTTGTATCGTGCGCTCCACCGCTACGCCGCGCGGCACGTAGACAAACAGTCCGTCCTGTGCCAGCATGGTGTTCAGCGCGTTCAGCGCGTCCTTCCCCGTGCGGGCCAGCCGGCCATAGCAGGCCTCCACCTTCTCCGGGAATTCCTGGGCCGCCCGACGCAGGGAGCACACCACCACGCCCGGCGGCAAGGCTGCCGAGGGAGGGCCTTCTCCCAAAAGGCGTCGTTGAGCATGAAATAAAGCGAGGTGCTCAGGTTGGGCACGTCGCAACGAAACGCCTCGTATGGATTCACCGCAAACTCCACCCGCTTCAGGTTCACCCCATAATCGGGCGCGAAAGCTTCCGCCACGTCGGTATACTTGTAACGCTCCACCTTGCGCGCGTGGGGAAGCCCAGCCGGGCGAAATCGGCAAAAGCCTGTTCCCGCAACGCGTTCATCGCAGCAGCGCTGTTGCGGTCTATCAACTCGCGGTTGGCGGTGAACAAATCCAGATATTGTTGTTCGCTGTTCATATCCGTCTCTCCTTAAACGGCCTCCGTTTCGGCCTTAATCCAATCAAACCCTCTCTGTTCTATTTCTGTAGCCAGTTCCGGTCCGCCGGTCTTCACGATGCGACCGGCCATCAGCACGTGCACCACGTCGGGCCTCAAGTAGTCCAGCAGGCGCTGGTAGTGGGTGATGACCAACGCGGACGTCTCCGGCGTGCGAAGTTTGTTGAAGCCCTCGGCCACGATGCGCAAGGCGTCCACGTCGAGCCCGGAGTCGGTTTCGTCGAGTATGGACAACTTAGGCTCGAGCATTGCCATCTGGAAAATTTCGTTGCGTTTCTTCTCGCCGCCGCTGAATCCTTCGTTCACCGAACGGTTGGCCAGCTTGCTGTCGAGCTCCACAATCTTCCGCTTCTCGCGCATCATCTTCAGGAAATCACCCGCGCCCATCGGCTCCAGGCCTTGGTACTTGCGCTTGGCGTTCACCGCCGCACGCATGAAGTTGACCATCGACACACCGGGAATCTCCACCGGCTGCTGGAACGAGAGGAAAAGCCCTTCGTGGGCCCGCTCCTCGGGCTTCAAGGCCAGGAGATCCTTGCCGTTAAACGTCACGCTGCCGCGCGTCACCTCGTAGGCCGGATTACCCACCAGCACGTTGCTTAGCGTGCTCTTTCCTGCGCCGTTCTGCCCCATGAGGGCATGTATCTCGCCGGGCTTCACCGTCAGGTCGATGCCTTTCAATATCTCTTTGCCATTGATGCTGGCATGCAAATCTCTAATCTCTAACATGATGTATGGCTTTTATGTTGTTGCTTATCCCACCGTGCCTTCCAAGGAGACGTTCAGAAGCTTCTGCGCCTCCACGGCAAATTCCATCGGCAGTTTGTTTATCACGTCCTTGGCATAGCCGTTCACAATCAGTCCCACGGCTTCCTCGGTCGGGATGCCGCGCTGGTTGCAATAGAACAGCTGCTCTTCGGAAATCTTGGACGTGGTGGCCTCGTGCTCCACGATGGCCGTGTCGTTGTGCACGTCCATATAAGGGAATGTATGCGCGCCGCAGTCGCTCCCCCAGCAGCAGGGAATCGCACTGGCTGTAGTTCCGTGCCCCGTCGGCCTTGGCCGCCACGCGCACCAGTCCGCGGTAGGAGTTCTGGCTGCGTCCGGCAGAGATACCCTTGCTGATGATGGTGCTTTTCGTGTTCCGCCCGATATGGATCATCTTCGTGCCCGTGTCGGCCTGCTGGAAGTTGTTGGTCACGGCCACGCTGTAGAACTCCGCCTGCGAGTTGTCGCCCGTCAGGATGCAACTGGGATATTTCCACGTGATGGCGGAGCCCGTCTCCACTTGCGTCCACGACAACTTGCTGTTCGCCCCGCGCAAATGACCGCGCTTGGTCACGAGGTTCAGCACGCCGCCGCGGCCTTCCGCATCACCGGGATACCAATTCTGCACGGTGCTGTACTTCACTTCGGCGTTCTCGTTCACCACGATTTCCACAATGGCTGCGTGTAGCTGGTTCTCGTCGCGCATCGGTGCGGTGCAACCTTCCAAGTAAGACACATAACCTCCGTCGTCGCAGACGATAAGCGTGCGTTCGAACTGTCCCGTGTTCCGTGCGTTGATACGGAAATACGTGGACAACTCCATCGGACAACGCACACCCTTCGGGATATACACGAAAGAACCGTCACTGAACACGGCGGAATTCAGCGCCGCAAAATAATTGTCGCGGTAAGGGACAACCGAACCCAAGTATTGACGGACCAAATCCGGATACTCGCGCACGGCCTCGCTGATGGAGCAGAAAATGATGCCGCGCTCCGAGAGCTTCTCCTTGAACGTGGTCTTCACCGAAACGGAATCCATCACGGCGTCCACCGCCGTCCCGCTCAGCGCCAACCGCTCCTCCAAGGGGATACCCAGTTTGTCGAACGTCTTCATCAACTCCGGGTCAATCTCGTCCAACGACTTCGGCCCGTCCTTCTTCATGCCTTTCGTCGGGTCGGCATAATAAGAAATCGCTTGGTAATCTATCTCTGGCAAGGTGAGGTGCCCCCACGAAGGCTGCTTTTGCGTCAGCCAGTAGCGAAACGCCTTCAGGCGGAACTCCAACAGCCATTCCGGCTCTTCCTTCTTTGCCGAAATCAAGCGCACCACGTCTTCATTGAGCCCACGCTCAATGATTTCCGTCTGCACGTCGGTTGTGAAGCCGTACTCGTACTTCTTCTGCGCCACCTCGCGGACGAACCGGTTTTTCTCCTCCTCCGTCCCGATGCGGCCAGCCTCCGCCCCGCTCCTCGTCTTCTCGTCTTTGTTACTATTTTCTCTCATATTCTAATTATAATTAAAGGACGGAATGCTCCACGAATGTATCTCATGGTAACATCCTCGTCCTTCATTGTATCACTCTTAAAAAGCTAATCTTGCCGGTCGCGCGCCTAATCCGTTCGCCCGTCGGGCGGAACCATACGCTTCACCACCCGGTCCACATGAGGTTTGCAGGCGTCGAACGCCACGCCCGCCACGGCATGCACCGGCCTGTAGAAACGAGATGTCCCCGTCGCCGAGGCCGGAACCAGATGCAGGCTGGAAGCCACGTTCAGGGCGCAACTCAAGAACAGCAGGTACTTCACCCCGCCGAGCAGCGCGCCCCCCAAACGGTTCAAGCCGCCCAAGTGTACCGTCTCCGCGGCCTTCGTCAACACGAATGCCACGAAAGACAAGGCTGCCGGGATGCCCAGCCATATCAAGACGAAGGCCAAGCCCCTCCCGAAAGTCACGTCGCCCCCCACAAGAGGAGCCAACCATTCGCCCAATGCGGAATAGAGCATGAAGGCCAACAGCAGGCCGGCAAAGAACCCCACCGTGGAAACCGTCTGACGGAAGAAACCGCCCATGGCGCCCTTCACGAGGCCTACGAGCAACACGGCCAATATCAGTATGTCCAGCACGCCCATGGCAAGCCTGTCAAAGTTTCGCCTTGACTTCCACTTCCTGGAAGGTTTCTATCATGTCGCCCTCGCGAAGGTCGTTGTAGTTCACCAAGCTGATACCGCACTCGAAGTTCGTACCCACTTCCTTCACGTCGTCCTTGAAGCGCTTCAGGTCGTTGATGGCGCCGGTGTGCACCACGATGCCATCGCGGATGACGCGGGCCTTGTTGGTGCGCTGCACCTTGCCGTCCACCACGTATGCGCCGGCCACCGTGCCCACCTTGCTGATGTGGTAAACCTGCCGCACCTCGACCGTGGCCGTCACCTCTTCCTTGACCTCCGGCGCGAGCATGCCTTCCATGGCCGCCGTCACTTCCTCTATCGCGTCATAGATGATAGAATAGAGGCGGATGTCGACGCCCTGCTGCTCGGCCATCTTGCGGGCCGTGGCCGACGGGCGCACCTGGAAGCCAATGATGATGGCTTCGGAAGCCGCGGCCAAGGCCACGTCGCTTTCGGAAATCTGGCCCACGGCCTTGTGAATGACATTCACGGCAATCTTCTCCGTGGAAAGCTTGATGAGCGAGTCGCTCAAGGCCTCGATGGAGCCGTCGACATCGCCCTTGACGATGACATTCAGTTCCTGGAATCCGCCTTGCGCTATGCGACGTCCCACTTCGTCGAGCGTGAGGATGCGCTGGGTACGCAATCCCTGCTCGCGCTGCAACTGTTCGCGCTTGCTGGTGATTTCGCGGGCCTCCTGCTCGGTGTCCATCACGTGGAAGGTGTCACCGGCCGTTGGCGCGCCGTTCAGGCCAAGTATGGTAGCCGCCTGCGCGGGACCGATTTCCTTCACCCGTTGGTTACGCTCGTTGAACATGGCCTTCACGCGGCCATAGTTCGTTCCGGCCAGCACGATGTCGCCCACGTGCAACGTACCGTTGGACACGAGCACAGTGGCCACATAGCCGCGCCCCTTGTCGAGCGACGACTCGATGATGGAACCCGTGGCCTGGCGGTTGGGGTTGGCCTTCAGGTCGAGCATCTCGGCCTCCAGCAGCACCTTCTCCAGCAGTTCGTTGACACCGATGCCCTTCTTGGCCGATATGTCTTGGCTCTGGTACTTTCCGCCCCACTCCTCCACGAGGAAGTTCATCTGCGCCAGGCCTTCCTTTATCTTGTCCGGGTTGGCTCCCGGTTTGTCTATCTTATTGATGGCGAACACCATGGGCACACCGGCAGCCATGGCATGGTTGATAGCCTCCTTGGTCTGCGGCATGATGTCGTCGTCGGCAGCGATAATGATGATGGCGATGTCCGTCACCTGCGCTCCGCGGGCACGCATGGCCGTGAAGGCTTCGTGACCCGGGGTATCAAGGAACGTGATATGGCGCCCGTCCTCGAGCGTCACGTTATAGGCGCCGATATGCTGGGTGATGCCACCGGCCTCGCCGGCAATCACGTTGGTCTTGCGGATATAGTCAAGGAGCGACGTCTTGCCATGGTCCACATGTCCCATGACCGTCACGATGGGAGCGCGCGGCACCAAGTCCTCTTCGTCGTCTTCTTCCTCGTTGACAGCCTCGGAAACTTCGGCACTGACATATTCCGTCTTAAAGCCAAACTCTTCGGCCACGAGGTCGATGGTCTCGGCATCCAGGCGCTGGTTGATAGACACCATGATGCCGATGCTCATGCAAGTGCTGATGACCTGCGTGACCGGCACGTCCATCATGGCAGCCAATTCGTTTGCCGTGACGAACTCCGTCAGCTTCAGCACCTTGCTTTCGGCCGCCTGTTCCTCGAGCCGTTCCTCCATCGTGGCACGCGCCATGTCGCGTTTCTCCTTGCGGTATTTGGCGCCCTTGCCGGCCTTTCCTTTTCCTGTGAGGCGCGCCAGCGTCTCCTTCACCTGCCTTGCCACGTCCTCGTCGGACACTTCGGCCTTCGGGGCGGCCGTCTGCGGCCGGTTCTTGCCCTTGCCGTGCTTGCCGGCGCCGCCTTGTGCCGAGCCGTTAGCCCCGTCGCGTTTCTTCCCGCTTTGCTGTCCGGCCACGGCATTCACGTCCACACGCTCCTTGCCGATGCGCACGCGCTTTCTCTTGTTTCCGTCCGCGTTGTCCTGTCCGCCCGCTCCTTGGCGCTCCCGCCCGGCTCCGGCCTGGCGGCTTTTCTCCTCGCGCTCCTTGCGTTTCTCCTCTTTCGTCTTTTTCTTCGGACGGGTGGACTGGTTCAGGCTGTCAAGGTCGATGTGCCCTTTCACCTTCAGTTGCGGAACGGCCTGCGCCGTATGGTTCAAACGGAACACGCCATCCTCTTCCGTACCGATGGAAGACGCCTTTTTGTCCGCCACGCTTTCCGCCGCAGGTGCCGGGGCGCTTTCCACCGCGGGGGCGGGAGCGGGAGCCGGCTGCTGAGCAGCCGGTGCGGCCGGGCGACGCCCGTTCAGGCTGTCAAGGTCGATATGCCCCACGATTTTCGGTCCTTTCCGCACCGTGCTTTCAGGCTGCGGCGCCGGTTTCTCCTCGGGCAGCGAGATGGAAGCCTTCTTTTCCTTGTGTTGCCGCTTGCGGCTGACGGCGGCGGCGTCGTCCCTCAACCCCTTGTCCTTCTTGAACTCCGCCACGAGCATCTGATACTGCTCGTCCGTGATTTTGGTGTTGGGGTTGGGTTCCACGTCGGCAAATCCTTTCTTCTGCAGGAATTCCACGGCCGTCTGGATCCCCACGTTGCATTCCTTGGTTACTTTATTCAGTCGTATACTCATATATATGTCATCTTTCCTCTTCAAATTCTTCTCCTAAGATTCTCAACACGTCGTCCACGGTTTCCTCCTCCAGGTCGGCTTGCGACACCAGCATCTCCCGCGGCGCGTCGAGCACGTCGCGAGCCGTTTCCAGCCCTATGCCCTTCAGGGCGTCGATGACCCACTGGTCGATGTCGCCTGCGAACTCGTCCAGATAGATGTCGTCGCCCTCTCCGCTTTCACCTTCCACTTCGCGGAACACGTCGATGGTGTATTCCGTCAGCATGCTGGCCAGCTTGATGTTCAGACCGCCCTTACCGATGGCCAGCGACACTTGGTCGGGCGCCAGGAACACTTCGGCCTTGCGCGCTTCTTCATCCACGCGGATGCTGTTCACCGCGGCCGGCGCCAAGGCACGGGTGATGAAAAGTTGTATGTTCTGCGTATAGTTGATCACGTCGATGTTCTCTCCCCTCAGCTCGCGCACGATACCATGCACGCGGCTGCCCTTCACGCCCACGCAGGCGCCCACGGGGTCGATGCGGTCGTCGTAGCTCTCCACCGCGATTTTGGCCCTCTCGCCCGGCATGCGGGCAATCTTGCGCACGGTGATGAGCCCGTCGTGGATTTCAGGCACCTCGGCCTCCAGCAAGCGCTGCAGGAAAACGGGCGAAGTGCGGCTCAGGATGATTTTCGGGTTGCCCGTGGTGTTGTCCACGCGTGCCACCACGGCGCGCACGGCCTCTCCCTTGCGGTAGAAGTCCGACGGAATCTGCTCCGTCTTCGGCAGCGAGAGTTCGTTGCCCTCGTCGTCCACCAGCAACATTTCCTTTTTCCACACTTGGTAAACCTCCGCGCTCACGATTTCGCCCACGCGATCCTTATATTTATTATAGAGGCTGTCGTGCTCCAATTCCAGAATCTTCCCGGCCAAGGTCTGGCGCAGGGTCAGGATGGCCCGGCGCCCGAACTTGGCGAAGTCCACGCTTTCGCTCACTTCTTCGCCCACCTCGTAGTCTTCGTCAATCTGCCGCGCCTCCGACAGCCCTATCTCCCGGTTGTCGTCCTTCACTTCCCCGTCGGCCACCACCGTGCGGTTGCGATATATCTCGAAGTCGCCCTTGTCGGGGTTCACAATCACGTCATAGTTCTCGTCCGAGCCAAACATCTTGGCTATCACGCTGCGGAAGCTCTCCTCGAGCACGCTCACGACGAGCGTGGCGCGGTCAATGTTCTTCGTCTCCTTAAACTCTGCAAACGTATCTATCAAACTGATGGTTTCTGCTTTCTTTGCCATGGTCCCTATCCTAACTTAAAACTTTATTGAATATTTCGTATATTTCACTTCATCATAACGGAAAGCCAGCGTCTCTTCCACCCAGCGGGAGCGCTTCTCTCCTTCGGCCTTGCGCTTCACCTTCACCGCGAGGGTGAACCCCTCGTCGTCGGCCGATGCCAGCACGCCGTGGAGCTTGCGGCCGTCGCAGGTGAGCACCTCCACCTCGCGTCCCACGTGGTTCACGTACTGGCGCACCACCTTGAACGGCTGGCCCAGCCCCGCGCTGCCCACTTCCAATTCATAATCTTCCTCGTCGCGGCTCAGGCGGGATTCGATGAAGCGGCTCAGGTCCACGCAGTCTTCTATCCACACGCCTTCCGCATGGTCGATCTCCACCACGATGCGGTCGTCCGGCGTCACCGTCACGTCCACCAAGAAATAGTCCTTGCCCTCGAGCCATTCCGCCACCAGGCCTTCCACGATGCCTTTGTCTATCATAACTTAACTTCCTTGTTTAATAAAAAATGAGGAGCCCGCTCGAGCCCCTCACTTCATCTTACGGATGCAAAGATAGGGGAAATCCGCCAATCCACCAAATCGCAACCCATAAAATTGCTCCATTCAGGCAATTTCGGGCCGGAATCCCGGATTTTGCAGCCCGCCTTCTTGCGCGCCCCGCGTCAGGACACTTCCATTTCCACCATCCCGTCGCGCTTCCGCAACGTCAACCGTCCGCCGCCCTCGGGCATTTCAAAGGAACTGACGCGGTCTTCCTCCGGACGGGCCACCATCAGCAGGTTCTCCCCGTCGGGCACGTCCACCGCGACTTCCAGCGTGTCGGCCAGCACCCGGCGGCTGAACACCAGGCTGTCGTTGACCATGAGCTGCAGGCTGTCGCCTTGGAATCCGTCGGCCAGCACAATCTTGTACCCCGCGCGCGGGCTTTCCGCCTGCACGCCGTTGGGGAAACACCACATCCAGAAGACCACCACGACGGCCAGCACGATGATGGCCATGGCCATGATGCCCAGCATCAGCCCTTTGTTGGGATTCGGGACTTTCCTTTTCATTTCTTCACCGGTTTAAGCAAACTTTCATAGCGCGCCTCGTCGCCCAGGATTTTCAGCGCCTCTTCCAGGTCCTTGTCGTCCTTCAGGCTCTGCTTGATGGCTCCCCGCTGGAAATAATACCGGGCCACGATGTCGCCTTCCAATATTTTCTTGATTTCCTCTTTGTTCTTCGGGCGCTCAAGGTCGGCCGAAACGTCGCCGGCCATCTTCTGCGCCAGTGCTTCAAACTCAGGCCGGGCATCGTCATAGCAACCTTCGAAACGGGCCGTCCGCTCCAGCAGTTTCATCATCTCCTCCGTGCGGCGCTTGTAGGTGAAATCGCTCTCCGACACCATTTTCACAAACTCCGCATAGTCTTCGTCCGAGAGGGAGAACTCGCCGGCCGGCGCGATGGACGGATGCTTGCGCACGAAATGGTTCACATAATCCAGAAGCACGTCCGAGGCCATGACATCGTACACGATGGACGGCAAGCTGTCCGGCGTGATGACCACATCGGGCTTGATGCCGCCGCCGTCGCGCACCTCGCGCCCCCCGGCGGTCTTGAACGCGCGGGTCAGGCTGTCGGGCACGGTGCCCGCCGACCCGTCGGGATTCAGATGGCGGTAGTCATACGCCTGGATGCACCGCCCGCTAGGGATGTAATAACGGCTCGTGGTCACCTTCAGGCTCCCATGGTAGGGCACTTCGCGAATCATCTGCACCAGCCCCTTCCCATACGTGCGTTCGCCGACAATCACCGCGCGGTCCCAGTCCTGCCATGCGCCCGACACGATTTCGGCCGACGAGGCCGTGGCGCCGTCCACCAGCACCACCAACGGGATGTCCGCGTCCAGCGGCTCCTTCTTCGTGTAATATTCCGAATTCACCGAAGCCAGCTTCCCTTTCGTGTACACCACCTTCTGCCCGCGCGGCACGAAGAGGTTCGTCACCTCCACCGCCTCGCTCAGCGGTCCGCCCGGGTTGTTGCGCAAGTCCAAGACCAGCGCCTTGGCCCCCTGCTCTTTCAAGTCGACCACGGCTCGGCGCACGTCCCGCGAACAGCCGTCCACAAAGCGGTCGAAGCAGACATAGCCCACGCCGTCGGCCACCATGCCGTAGTAAGGCACGGGCGGCATGGCGATGTTCCTGCGCTTCACCTTGAACGACAAGGGATTTTCCACCCCTTCGCGCTTCACGGTCAGCTCGAACACCGTCCCGGCGTCGCCTCGCAGGTTGTCGCTCACCTCCTGCGTGCTCTTCCCTTTCATGTCCTCCCCGTCGATGGAGAGGATGATGTCGCCGGCCTTCACCCCGGCCTCCGTGGCCGGACTGTTTTCTATGGGCTCTATGACCATCACGCGGTCGTCTTTCTTATAAAAACGTATGACGGCCCCGATGCCGGCATATTTCCCGGTGGTCATTTCCTTCAGCTCGTCCATCCCCTCTTCCGGATAATATACGGTGAAAGGGTCCACGCGGCGCAGCATGGCGTTGATGCCCCACTCGATCACCGTGTCGGCCGACAGGCTGTCCACGTAGAACATGTCCAGCTGCTTATAGATGTCATTGAATATCTCCAAATTCTTCGAAATCTCGAAGTTGCGGTTTCCGCCTTGCTGGGCGGCCAGAGGCGCCGCCGACATGCCCAGCAGTCCTGCGGCTAAAATCATTTTTTTCATACCGCAAAATTAATCATTTCAACCAAACAGCTGCACAATCTGCCCCCAAGTATTCGCCTTCCTTATGATTTTTTCAAATTCGCGTCATTTTTTTGCCTGATAAATTGCACAATTCAAAAATATGCACTACTTTTGCAGCGCAATTACGGGAAACGTACCGGACTGCTTCAGTAGCTCAGTTGGTTAGAGCACCTGACTGTTAATCAGGGGGTCGTTGGTTCAAGCCCATCCTGAAGCGCAAGATTCCCGTGGTTGCATCCTGCTTCAGTAGCTCAGTTGGTTAGAGCACCTGACTGTTAATCAGGGGGTCGTTGGTTCAAGCCCATCCTGAAGCGCAAAATAAAGGAGGCCTTACGAGAGGTCTCCTTTTTTTGTATCCACCGGGCCGCTGCGGCCTACAGGAAGACCTGACCGGCCGGCAGCGCGGATTCGGGACGCAGGTCCTTCACGCTCAGTCCCCGCTCACGCTTGGCCGAACCGTCGAAATTATGGCGCGACGGACTGCTGGGGATGAAGAAGTCCACGGTCTTCACTTTCTTGGGCAACGGCGGGAAAACCATCACAAAACGTATGTTTTTGCCCTTCGAACCGTTAATCCAGAAACAGGTGTCGGTGGGATAATACTCCACCTCGCGCAGCATGTAGCGGTCGCCCGTCTTGTTGTCAATGATCGCGGTTTCGGAATTGAAATGATAGAACCACCAGTCTGCCGGACATCCATAAGTGGCCGTCACGTAAGTCGCCTCCTTGGCGCGGTACAATTCATACAAGTTTCCCCCGAACAACACTCTCCCTCTCGGCATGGCCACCGTATACGGGTCCTTAAACACGGGGAAGGTGTGCTCGTTTTCGATGTTGTAATAGGGCGATCCCGCCCGCGTCATCTGGCCCGGCGGCCGGTTGTCGGGGCGCGCGTCATACTTCGGCAACTTGCCGGTAGTGCACCCGCCCAGCATCACGGCTCCCAGCAGGGCCATGCAAAGGGTTTGTTTCCTGTGTGTTCTCATCTTCGCTCCTTTTTCTTAGTGAAACATCCGATGAACATCCGTCCGCACGCCGCCCGGCCGGCGGCCACACTGCTGCCGCAACCACGCCACCCGCGTCGGGAAAAATATTCACCAGTCGACTATGTTTTTAGTTCCTGCTGTAAAAATACAGTTTCCTGTCCGGATTTCCAAACATTCCCTGCAAAAAACGATGCAAAAAACGCAGCCCACGTCAAGGCCTTCCCGACAGCCCGGACACGGCCGGTCACACTTGTTCCACGCCACCGGCCGTGTCCGGCCGACAAGGCCTCGCCCTCACGCCCGGCATGCACCCCGCGGCGAAGCGTTCGTGCCCGACGGGCCGCGATGCCGTGCGGAGTGCGCCAACGTACTCTGCGGGAAGTACTCAAGTACTTGCCGCAAAGTACAATCCGGGACTCCGCAAAAGCGGTTCCCGCCTTGCGCAGCGGAAAGTCCCGAAACGGGGACGGCATTCCACATCCCGCAAGGCAACCGACCCGCTACCGCCCAAGCACGGCTGCCCTTCATGGCCTGTGCCGGCGCAACCGGGCGACGCCCCGAGCCGGAACGGGAACACGGGCCCGATTTTTTGCCCCATCGCCGACATTAAATGTCCCAAGGCTTCCTTTCTCGAAAAAATATTCGTAAACTTGCAGCATGAAACCCATCAAATACATCGTCGAAAACAGCCGCGACGCGCTTTGGGGCTCACGGTGCGCTCCGTGGGCTACCAGATAGGGCCGCAGGAGCATATCCGCCCGGCGGCGGCCACCAGGAGTATCTTTTCCAGCCGGAAAAGGGACGCATCCTGCAGGAATACCAGCTGTTATATATAATAGGTGGAAAGGCAGGGGCTGTCCACCCGCCACGGCGGACACAACATACAGGCGGGCGACATGTTCCTCCTCTTCCCCCGGCGAATGGCCACCTACCGTCCCGACGAGGAGACGGGTTGGGAAGAGTATTGGATAGGGTTTCAAGGCGTGAACATCGCCCACCGGGTGGAACATGAGTTTTCTCGGCCAAGTCGCCGCTCTACCACATCGGCTACAACGAAAACCGTCATCGGCCTCTTACGAGGCCATCCGCAACCAGCCAGCAGGAAGCCTACTTCCAGCAGCGCCGGCTGGCCGGCATCGTGAACCACCTGCTCGACTGATGTTCATGACGAGCCAGAACCGCACCCTTTTTCGGCTCCTCGCCGAGATTCCCGCGATGGTGGAACAGGCCACAGTCACATGGAATCCGCCATAGAGAAAGACATCAGCATGCCCCACGTGGCTTGCCACCGAACGAGCAATGCACCGAACGGAAGTACAAT